>JAABUX010002401.1_pt1 | contig 26657 bp, 34 predicted proteins | sample 5561851 | NCBI WGS metagenome assembly JAABUX01 (sample SAMN10711883, study PRJNA513361) | rock metagenome | isolation source: Antarctica rocks | place: Antarctica: Victoria Land, Richard Nunatak red sandstone | collected 2016-01-03 | reverse complement strand
GCGCGTATATTACGCTGTACAACGGGTCCCGTCCGCATTCAAGCCTTGAAGGCAAGACCCCCGATGCCGCATACTTTCAGCAGATGCCGGAACTTCGGGCGGCGTGACGTACCACCAGAGTTCTCCAGTTATTCACTGTTTCCAGAGGCGCGACGGCTACGAAGAAGAATAAACAACAGAATCCAAAACACGCCGCAAGGATCCACTTAAGAAACCGAACTTCTCGTCCAGCAAAACGGGGCCACCTCAGCCTACCCAGTCGTGTCCACCGCCGCGTACTGAAAGGGGAAGCATGTGCTTGCGCGCGACGCGCACCGCCGCTTGAACATCTTCGGGAGTTTCACACAACGCGATAAGCGCCGGCAGCCTCGCCACCGCGCCGTTCCAGATTTCGCGCGCGCGATCGAAGGCGCTATCACGGGCTAGCACCGCGCTACCGTTAGGTTTGCTAATTCTGTCGGGTTCGGGCAACACAACGGTACCCTGCATAAGGATCCGCAGATCATTTGCCGCGCCGAAGACGGTTTGCGAAAGTTGACTCATCATTCGATCGTTGTTCCTTTAGAGCGAGTAGAACGAGTTTCGAATGGTTCGTGACGCCGTGTCTTGGTTTAAGGTCTCGCGCCGAACTTGTGGCGGTCGTTGGCCATAATAACCATGATATCGACTTCTCGTCGCGTTCGTGACCGCATTAGAAGACAACAAAGCAACGATTGCTGCCAATCGGTAGCGCGACGCGCATTGCGCGTTCGCGAACCGGTCGATCGCCGTTGAATTCGTTAGGTCAATTAAAGCGGCGCTCTGGTGTTCGTTCATTAACAGGCACGAGGACCTCGCGACACGCGACAAGAGCGCAATCCACGCCCTACGAATGTTGCACGCAGAGTTTCTCCGTACTTGGTATGGCTGCGGCTCCCGGAGCGCATCGACGCATACGCAAGCGACTGGCAGAAATCGTTGCGTAATTGTCTTCTAACGCTCTCACCGACACCGTTTGCATCAGTATTATGGTGATGTCTGCTATGAACACCACGAGTTCAAAAAGAGAACTGCGACACGAACGTGATTCGGGCAAGAAGAGAGAGGCCACAATGAGACTGCTAGGGCGTTTTGGAAGCGCCGCCGGACATTGCGCGCGTACGTTGCGCTCGCGATGCTCGGACCGCACCTAACGGCATCATGAGCACAGAAGAACACATCTCACGTAGCACGCATTGGGATGATGCCGTCGCTGGCTACGAAGAGTACCTCGAGACTTTGAGCCGACAGTTCGCGGACGAAGCGATAACCATGGTCGGGGGCGTGGGACCGCAGACGTGCGTCCTCGACGTCGCAGCGGGAACCGGTGCGCTCAGCATTGCGGCGGCACGCGCTGGAGCCCGCGTTCTCGCGACCGACATTTCGCCCGCGATGGTCCGTCGGCTGGCCGAACGTCTCGCGATGTTTCCCGGATGCTCGGCGAAGGCGATGGATGGGCAACGGCTCGAAACGCCCGACGACGCTTTCGACGCCGCCTTCTGTTTCTTCGGGATCTTCATTTTTCCGGATTGGCGCCTAGGGCTGCGCGAGCTGTTCCGAGCGGTGCGGCGGGGCGGGCACGGATGCGTGCTGACGACACGCGATACCCTCGGCGCCGGGCAAAATCTCATCCTTTTCGAAGCGCTGCGAGCGGCCTTTCCTGGGCGCAGCTTGCCTGCGATGCCCGAGGCGCTCACGCTGCTGAGCGAGCCAAAGTCGTTCGAAGCCGAGATGCGGCGCGCGGGCTTCGCTGACGTCGAGATCCGGGCCGTCGAGCGGACCTGGTCGGTTCCGTCGCTAGATTCGTTCGCGGCGAATCTTGATCGCATCTACAGCTCCTATGCTCCCTACGTCGACCTCGAGCCGATACAGCGCGATGCGCTCAAGCCCGTGCTCGTCGCCTACGCGCGAAAGCACGTGGCGCCGAGCGGAGCCATCGAAATACCGACCGTTGGCCTCCTCGCGGTGGGTCGCAAGGTCGAGCGAACTGACGTGTCCGAATCGGATCGTCCTGACCGACCTTCCGGTCAAGTATAGGTAAATGTGGAGATAAGCGACGTCGCCCCGGCCTCGCCCGACAATGCTGGTGTCGCGGTCTATCCGCCCGTCTACTACGCCGTGCCGCTCGCTATCGGGCTCGCGCTCGATCGCGCCGCGCCGGTTCCGGGTGCACGCGATAGCGCCACCCGTGGCCGTGCGATCGGCGTCGCGTCGATCGTCGCCGCGATCGGGATCATCGTCCTCGCCGTCGGCGCAATCCGCAACGCGGGCAGCGATATCAGCTCGAAGCGGCCGACGACCGAGCTCGTCGAGGGGGGCGTCTTCGCCGTCACCCGCAATCCGATGTACGTGGCGCTGACGGCGGCTTACATCGGAGCGGCGCTGCTCGGCCGCTCGCGGCTCGCGCTCGTCCTGTTGCCCGTGGTGCTCGCACAGCTCGACCGGCACGAGGTGGACCGTGAGGAACTCTATCTCGAGCGCACGTTCGGCGATCGGTATCGCGCCTATTGCGCGCTCGTGCCGCGCTGGTTCTAGGGCCGGGCTGCTCGCGACGGTATCGATGCGTATTCGCTTCCCACATCAAGTGCAATAGATACTCACCGGCTCAATTCTATATCCATTCTCTGAAGCCGAGACGGTGTTTCGCCGTTACGCCCATTGGGCGGCCGCAGCGCCTGACGAGCTGGGTGTCTTCGCCGGCATCGTGTCGGGACCAGCTGGGCGACCCCGTGGCTTTCGTCGCCGCAGGCCCACTGTATAACGCGTGGTCTTGTCACTAACCAACACCGCCAAAGGGATTCAAGATGATCATCAGCCGCCGTGCCGGCGCTGTCCGCTACTCCACCGACTCGATCGCTTCCGACCTCCGGACGTTCTTGCGAACCCAATCCCCCCATCGCCCGCACTCGCCCAGGCGTGCGTCGCCGTTACGCTGTGTCTTGGCCGGCGTCGTGTCGGGACCAGCTGGCGACCCCTTAGTGTTCTTTGCACCTCTGTTGACCGGCAGAAAGCGAATGGCACGCCCTAGCGGCGTTTGCATTGCCCAGGGTATGGAGTCGCCACGCCGCCGAGAGCGATTCGTACGTTCGTGACGCGCTCGCCTTCCATCTCGAGCGCAACGGCGGCCGACGCCGATGCGAACGCGTACGATTCGCGGTCGCGAATCTTATGATAGGTCGACGCGCGTCCAAGCGTCGTTACCGGAACCCGAATACGTAATATGAGTTCATCGTGACGCAAAATATTTGCACGCTGCGGAGTAGATCCCGGTTCGATGAAAGCTCCTCTACCGAAATAGTATACTCTCCTCGCGGAGATAGAACGTCGACCACAGCGTTAAACGCCGTCAGCGCGACCGCCCAGTCTGCCGGATAGACGGCGATGCATTGGGCGCTGCCGCCCAATAGCGCATGCCCGCGAGCGAGTCCTTCACACCTGCTGGTCGCTCGACTTGAGTTTCATGAGATCGTAAAGGTAGTCGCGCCGGCAACGAAGCGTCCCCCGGCTTGGCTCGCCCTCGCGCCCTTTGCATTGCCCGGCGGCTACGAGAGTCTGTTAGCAGCTGACCAACATGAACAGATCGCGTAAGCAGACGGTGACAATGCCGGTCGGCTTCCGAAGATCAAGCAGCGCTTCGATCGGGACGAGTCTTTTCATCTGCGATGCCGCTTCCCTAAGTTGAGGAAGTTGTTACCGCGCCGTCGCCGACGTTGAGCGCGGCGACGCCGACGTGACGGTTCTCATGCCCGTGTTTTCGTGCCGAAGCCTGGGTATACAGTGCCCGCTTGAAACCCTTATTCCGATCGACTAGTCACTGAGGATGAAAGCGCTCGACGCATCGTCGCCCTCGGTGCATGAGCCAAACCGATCGGCGCGACCGTTCGGGGAACTGCTCCGGATTTTTCGCCTCAAAGCCAACTTCTCGCAGGAAGGTCTAGCCGAGCGGGCTGGGGTCAGCGTCAAAGCCGTCGCTTCGATCGAACAGGGTACGCGTCGTGCGCCATATCGTCAAACCGTCACGCTGCTTGCCGAAGCGCTCGGGCTTCCCGCTAATGAGCGTCAGGTACTCGATAACGCGGCGGAACGAGCTCGGAAGCCGCAAGCTTCGGCGGCCGCCTTCTGAACTGCCACCGCCTGCGAGCAACCTTCAACGTCCCCTTACACCATTCATCGACCGCTCGGAAGTAGACGAGCTCGCACCGCTCCTAGAACGGCACCGCCTGGTGACGATCACCGGTTCGGGCGGCGTCGGGAAGACGCGTACGGCGATCGAAGTGTCTCATCGACGTTTGCGGGAAGCGGGAGCGCCCGTTTCGTTCGTCGATCTTTCTTTGCTTCGCGACGGCAGCTTGGTCGTCGAACAGATCGCGGCGGCTCTCGAAATTAACCTATCGGGATCGAATGAAGCCTTAGCTGCCCTCGTCGCTGCCGTTTCATCTCGCAAACTCTGCTTGGTGCTGGACAATTGCGAGCATGTCATAGCGGATGTGTCGCATGTCGTCGGAGCGCTTCTGCGAGATTGCTCATCGCTCTCCATCTTGATCACGAGCCGTGAGATCCTCGGAATGTCGAACGAAGTTGTCTATCGTTTGCCCTCGCTTGAAATTCCGGAAAACCGGATTGAAAGTATCGAAGAAGCACAAAGCTATCCAGCGTTAGCTCTTTTCATACAACGCGTGCAGTATGCCGATACGCGACTGGTTCTCGGTGTCGATCAAATTTCGGCGATCGTCGAAATTTGCCGTAAGCTGGATGGCATTCCGCTCGCGATCGAGCTCGCGGCGGCGCGCGTGCCAACGACCGGTCTCGATACGTTGCGCGCGCGCCTTAATGACGCGTTCATCCTCTCGGGAGGACGCGACTTGCCGCCACGGCAGCAGACTATGGAGGCGACGATTTCGTGGAGCTTCAGATTGCTCAACGAAGACGAACAAACGCTGTTGCAGCGTGTAAGTATCTTTGCCGGCGGCTTCACGCTCGATGCTGCAGAAATCGTCTGTTCAGGTGGCATCCTTTCCACTGAAGACGCTGCCGGCTTATTGACTCGGCTCGTTGAGAAATCTCTCGTCAATGTGCTGCATGTGGCAGATAAGCCCCGCTACACCTTGCTGGAATCGATTCGATCCTTCGGCTTAGAGCGATTGAAGACTACTGAGTATGCGGAGACTGCACGACGTCACGTCGAATGGCTCGCGGCTAAAGGCGACGCCTTGCGCGCAAAGCTTGACGACGCGATTGGATTGCGTTTTGAACTAGATAACGCGAGAGCCGCAATTGCATGGTGCCTAGAATCCGGCTCGCAGACGGACGTTGCATTAGCTGCCCGTATCGTCGGCGGGTGGCACCGAATTTGGGGCGCTGCAGACCGACACGTCGAATTGCAGCAACACGTTGCCGACGTTCTCGAGAAGCTCGATGATGTGGAAGCCAATTACGCCCTCATTGCAAGGCTCTGGAGAGCACGCGTGAACACGCAAAATCTGGGTGGTCAGGCCCTCATTCTCATTCAAGAGGCGGCTCCATTTCTCGAACGCGCCGGCGACGCCGAGGGGATCGCGTTTATGTACGCGCAGCTTGCGTTAGCAGACGCCCGGGTCGGATTATTTGCTCAGGCAAACGAGTCGTTATCTCTAGCCACCCGGTATTATGAAGCTGATGAAAATCGAAAACAAGGAGAAGTATACTATTATGTCTCGGGCGCAACGGCCTGGGTGCTCTGTGCGCAGGGGAAAATCGAACAAGCGCGAGCAGAGCTCGTAGCACAAGATGGCCAGATGAAGTGCCACGGCGCCGATATGTTTCGGCAGTCCCAGAGGCTATGCGCGCTCGCCGAGATCGAGTTCGCTTCTGGCGAAACTGCTTTGGCGATTGAGCTCTGCAACAAGGCGTTGCATATGATGTTGGCTTTACACGTCAAAGTAGCCTCTCGTTGGGTCTCGGTAACGTTTAGTAATCTTAGCAGCTATATGCTCGTCAACGGTGATTTAGCAGAAGCAGAGCGATGTGGAAAGCAGGCGGTTGCGCACGCTCCTAATGGGCTATTTGATCACTTGAATCCGCACGTTCTTCTTCCGATTCAGCATCTGGCCGCGGTCGCGGCGATACGTCGTCGGTCGCATCTTGCGGCCGCGTTGCTTGGATTCATCGATGCATCGTATCGGAGAGCCGGCGTAACAAGGCTCGCCGAGACGGATAAACGGAGCTATGATATCCTAGTTACTTCCTTGGGGGAGCAGCTTTCCGCGAATGAAATCGCGAAGCTGCGAGTTGAAGGCGAGGCGTTGGACTTCGAAGCGGTCTGTGAATTGCTTGAAATAGCATCGGAGGAACCGGCGACGTGAGCCTGCCCGCGTATCCGGTTCAGATCTGTCTCGGACAGACGAGTCAGATGCGGAATTTCAGTTCCACGTTGTCCGTTGGAACTAGGACCGCAATGAACAGCCTCAGGGATTTGAAATCCTTACAAGGAACGGTAAGGGTCCGATGGGTTGCCCGGCGTCGGTCGTCATTGAACGTCGTATCGGCACTGCAACCTTCAACGGCAAAGGCGCGGCGTCCGCTACCGTTGAGCGCCGGCTTCTCTCGCTGACTACAGAGGTCGCGGAAAGGTCCAACCGTCGCTGCTTTCGATTGAAGAGAAACGGCGCATCCTGATCGGGGCCGACGCCTGTGAGTCGTGGACGGTGGGCGCATATCTGCGGCGCGAGGGCATTTATTTTTCACAACTCTACGTCTGGCGACGGCAACGTGAGCGTGGCGGTTTCGACGTCGGAACCTGCGCAAACGCCTGCAGGCACGTGAAGCCCGAGATACCGATGCGCGACGCGTTGCTGAACTCGAATGCGAGAATCGCAAGTTGCAGCGCAGAATCGCTCGTCTTGAACTTTTCGAGGAGATTCGAAAAAAAACCGCGGGGCTCTTGGGGCTGAATTCAAGAGCCCCAAAGTCGACGAGAACGACTGATCGATGCGGCACTGGAGATCTGCGGTGAACAGCCGGTGCGCACGGTCTGCAGCGCGCTTGGCACCAGTCGCTCTACGCTTGTGCGTCGGCGGCAAGGCAGCATCGTTCCATCGGCAACTCGCCAGCCGTGTCGGCCTCGTAACGTCCTTAGCGAGGCGGAGAACCGCGTGACCTTGGAGACGCTGGATAGCGTTTCCTAACTTAGGCGCGAGTGTTCTTAACATGTGTTGCGGCGCAGAATTCAGTAACGGCTCAGATTGGCCAAGAACCCTGCTGATGCGTTCAGGATCCGCGCTAGCCGCTTTTCGGCGCCCGAAGTTATTCATCCGGGGCGTCGTCCCACAATGGTTCCTTTGAGAGATTGAGCGCCGCATTCCTTAGCACGTCCGTCGACGCGCGCGACCTGCCGGTCCGCCTGATTCTGACGGCGGGGCAGACGCACGACACCAGGCGGCACACCGGTTTAACGATCGGGGGTGTAAGTCGCCACCTCGTAGGCGGCAGCCACGATATTCGCCTGCACTGCGGCATCCACCGCGGGGGAGGAAACCCCCCTGGTCATTACTTCCTCGAAGAATGATCCGACTGAGCCGTTGCTATTGTCGCCACCGGTTCCAAGTACAATCGCTCCCTCCTGGTGCATCGGCGAGTAGCCTGGCTCCCAGAGCGGCTCGTGTCCCCGATAGATCTGGTGGAGGTCGCCCTTCTGCGCGTTGCCCGCCTTCAGCGCGAAAAAGTTTTGGCCGTTGTTCTTCAGCAGCGCGGTCACGAACGGCCACGGGCTGCCAAAATAGCCCGAATCCTGGTTGCCGCCGTTAGCCGACATGAACAGCCCATTCTCGAGGTCTGCCTGCACCCATGGGCCGGTACCCACGCAAACTCGCTGGCCGCCGCAGATAAGACTGAGATTGAGCGCGTCCATGTGGCCATTGCCGGTGTCATTGTTGCTGAGTTCTGCGTTGCCATAGTCAAAGCAGCAGCGGCGGTTCACATGTTTGCCCGAGGCCACCATGTACATCGTTTCTGGCTGGCCGGCCCGAGCGACCTCGCGCGTAGAGTCGTTGCGGTATCCCATGCCCGCTTCGATAAACAGGCCGTAGGCCTTGCGCCCGCCGACGATCACCGGCAGGGCCGCCGCCCGCGCTCCCGTGTCGGCGGCGCCGTTACTGCCTCGACCCTCGATGGTGAGATCGTTATGCATCGGCGACTGGTCGTAAATCCGCGTCACGATACACGTCGTCTCATCGCAGAACCGGTCCTGTGCCGCGGCATCGGCCGTGCCACCCGGAGCCAGCAGCCCGATGTCGCGACTTGTGCCATCACTCCGGCGCTCGATCTGGTAAAGCGATCCGCCGTAGCCGGCATAGAGCGCCCGCGTCATGCTGTGGGCCGCGACACAGGGCGTGCCAGCGCGGCCATAGAGATCGCACGGCTCCGAACCGTCCTCCGCACGGGCGGAGACGGTCGATCCAGCGATGAGGATTGCAGCCCACACTGGCGCCGCAATCACGAAAAGCCAACGCTTGTAACCGCGCAAGCCGGGAACGGTTGGCTTTGTCGCAATTCGGTCATGTTCGGGCACGTCAGGTCTCCAAGGGTGGTTAAGCTGAACGCCTTATAAACGTCCCGCAAATGATAATGCCGATCGAATCGCGGCGGCAGGCACACGTCCTACAGTTTACTGCCACTCTTCCGTAGCGACGGCTCACCTTGGTGCAACGGAAAATCCCCCAAGCCTACGATCTCAGAGCCTATTCGACCTCATGCGCGAGTCGGTCGAGGGCACCGATCATTAGCGAGGAAGGCGATTTTCTCGTCGATTGACGGGGTCTCGACCGAGGGGCCCCTTCGAGCCTGTTTCAAGCAACTCTCGCACGGCCTCGAAATCTAACGTCTCGCCTTCAACTCGCAGCTTCGCGATTTCATCTCCGGAGAAGGCGGCGACACGTCCCGCTTTCGTCTGCCATGGATCAATCAACCAACCGACGACAGCGCAACAGCGCGATCGCCCACTACAATTGCACACTCCCCGGTGCCAAACTGCTTGAAATCTTCCGCCAGAGAAATCAAGTGGAGATTACTTGGCCGTGTGACTTGAAGAGAAGAAGAGGGGTTCCAGGCGCAATAGCGCGGCGTCGCATAACAGACCCCCGTTTCTGCGATGGCGCCGCGAACTCCAGTGACCTAATCGCCCATGGTCACGATCCCAAGTCGCTCTGCGGAATTGGGTGGATATGTTGTAATGAAGCGGGTTAGCATCGCATTGATCTGATCGGAAACCTCGATCGGCGAGAAGTGTCCCGACCCGAGAGTTCGTCCGACGACGAGTTGCGGAGTATAGCGCGCGAAGCTGTCGAGGTCGGCCAATGGAGTCGCCGCTCCGATATAGGCCACAGGCACGGTGCAGCCTGTGGCCGCCGATATGGAGTCGAACCGTTCAAGCTGATTCGGTAGCGCAGATACAAGAACGTGCTGCGGCGCCCGGACTGCGGCCATCAGTTCCTTCGTGCGTCGATCCGTTACGAGACATAGTGACTCAAACGCCTTCCGCAGAGCTGCGAGGTAGTCCGGTCCTTGCAACGCTTCTACAAGAGGATGCAAAGCATCGAGAAAGGCTTGCGATGGAAAAAGGACGGTATCAATCAATACAGCGGAAGCAGCTACGTCGGGATAGAGCTTCGCGAACTGCAGAACAACATTGCCCCCCATGCTGTGTCCGACGAGGATGGGCTTAACCAGTCTGAGTTCATTGCTCAGCCATGCTACGTCGTCGGCATATGCGGTCATCGTGTAATCCTGTTGCGGAGCAGCACTCCTGCCATGTCCGCGAAGATCTACTGAAACCACGCGGTATGAGCCGCTGAAAAAGTCCGTTTGCGGCGAGAGGAACTCATGGTTGCAACCGAGCCCGTGCACAAGGATCATCGGCGGGCCGTCCGCTTCGTTGTCCTCGTAGCTAAGGTTTACGCCGTCTCTTGTCGCGATTTTCATGTGCTTTCTCCTGAACCGTCGCATCGTATCGTCGACGGCAGACCCGTGAACCGTGGCGTCGTGCTGCATCTGGCTTCCCCGGGCGCGGCGCAAGGTGAGAGATGTTGTCTTTTGCGGACGCCCTTACGGGACGCCCAGACACCGTCATGTGCTTGGACCGATCGATGTTCAGAGTGATCGTGTTAGCGCTTTAACCCGATTGACGAGCCTCGGTAGTCGGCAACACTCGGTCCGTCCTTACGGAAGTCCGCTCGCGGCGCTAAGGCCCACAGCGTACGTCGCGCGGGCGTGGCGAAGTGAGCGCGTCGCGACGAGAACCCACATCGCGCTAAGGAACCCGAGATAGCAGCCCCGTGCGATCAGAAACAACGCCGCGTGCGTGGCGGCGTACAGGCCGTACGTACCCGGGGTCATCGTGCCGACCGGGAACGTAAACGCCCACCACCCGAGGGAGAACGGCATACGCAGTCCGATCGCGCGTATCGTGAGGGCGCTCGCCATCACGAAACCAATACGAGGTAAACCCAACATTTCGTGCTGCAGCGGCCATCTGAGCCGAGATATGCTTGCACGAACTCACCGATTTGCTGCGGCAAAGTCGATCGAGTTCCGCCAAAATCCCGCTTAAAGCCCTTGGTAGCAGAATCGTTGGTAGGGTATGATCTTTCGCGGGTTTCGTCCCATTGACACGGAGGGACACTGTACCCGCCCTCGGCGTCACGACATTAACGTTCGTCATTGCTTGCTATCCTCTAATTCTAATCGCTGCGAGCCCGCTTTTAGTGCGAGCACAGGCGAGAAGTATTTGGAGCTTCCAACACCTGGCCGGAACGGTGCAGGGCGGCGTCGTTCCCGGAAGTGGGCATTGGGTCATCGAGGAGCAGCCGGCCCGAGTCATAAGTAATCTTGAAGCGTTTTTAGTATAACGCTAGCGCCTGCTGTCCGATCTTCGCGTGCAAGGCTCGGATGTCGGGGCTAGCCTTCGTGGCAGCCTCGTTCGGCCCGTTGAAGACGCCGGCTATGCTGTTAAGCAGCTGCGTCTTCCATTTCGTAACCTGCTTCGGGTGCACTCAACGTCGCCCCCGCCGAGCGACCGGGCGCTGAAGCCGGCGTCCGGACGCCAGCATCTTAAAGCGATTTCTTGAATCGCATCGCGATTGCAGTTTATTCCGCTGGCGCCGCTTCGGCGCGCCGCTGTGGTTTCGCGAGCAGTAGAGACAGCGGCGCAAGCGCGAGCGTGACGATACCGACTAGCTGAGATACGTCCGCGTAGGCGAGCACGAGTGCCTGGCCTGACACGAGGGCCGAGATCCTCGCGCGTGCTGCCGACGAAACGGTCCCGTCGCGTTCCACGAACGAGCGCACCGCGGAGCGGGACAGATTCGTGTCGGCGGCGAGCGCCGTTTGGTGTGCGACTTCCGACCGATCGAGAACCGCGATCAAGACGGCGCTTGCGAGGCTTCCGCCGAGTTGACGCGAGAGGTTGAAGAACGCCGATGCCTTCGGCACGTCGGGCGGCGAAACGCTGCCGAAGACGACGAGCGTCAAGGGCACGAAGACTTGTGAAAGGCCGATACCGCTGAGAACGAGCGAAAACCCGAAGGAGAGAAAGTCGCTTCCGGACGTCGTGACGCGCGCGAGTAGCAGGTTCGAAATACCGATGCAAACGAAGCCCGCGCCGATCTGAAGTCGCGGATCGACTCCGACCTTCGATGCGAGAAACGCGCCGAGCGGCGTAAACAGCAAGACCGGCAATGCGCGCATAACGAGCAGTTCGCCGGAAAGCGTCGCGCTAAAGCCGAGGGAGCCTTGGACGAACTGCGGTAGCGTTATGAGCGTACCGAGCAGCGTTATTCCCAACACGAAGCCGAGAGCGCTGCCCGCCGAGACGCTGCGGTAGCGCAGGACTCGAAGATCGACCGCAGGCTGCTTCGTTCCGACGAGTTCCCAGATTACGAAAGCCGCGAGCGACGCGGCCGCGACGACGCTCAGACGAACGATAAGCTCGTCTCCGAACCAGTCCTTTTCCTGGCCTTGATCGAGTACGTACTGCAGCGCCGCCAGCCCAACGGCGAGTAGCGAAATCCCTACGGTATCGAGCGGCAGCGCTTGCGGATCTTCCGGGTTGCGCATGTAGAGCAAGGTGAGAACCGCCGCGACGGCGCCGATGGGTAGGTTGACAAAAAAGATCCACGGCCAAGAGTAGTTGTCCACCAGCAGGCCGCCGAGCAGCGGCCCAATCGATGGGCCCACGAGCGCGCCGACGGCGAAGAGGCCCTGCGCGGCCCCTTGCTGCTCCTTCGGAAAAGTCTCGCGGAGGATCGCTTGCGCCTGCGATAAAAGTCCGCCGCCGCCCGCACCTTGAATGAAGCGCCAGAAGACGAGCGGCCAGAGCGATCGCGAAAGACCGCACATGAGCGAAGCGGCCGTGAAGATGATGATCGACGCGGCGAAGTACTGCCGCCGTCCGAACCTGCGCTGCAGCCACGGCGAGAGCGGAATGACGATGACGTTGGCTATGATGTAGCCGGTCACGATGAATGTGCCCTCGTCTTGCGACGCGCCGACGTTGCCCTGGACATACGGCAACGCGACGTTGACGATTGTCGTGTCGACGATCTCGAGTATCGCAGCTAAGATGACGGCGATGCTGATGATGATGCGACGCGGACCACGTTCCACCACGTCGTAACGCTGAGGAGCCGCCCCGCTCGTTCTTTGGGCGACCTGCGATGCTACGGTGCTCATAGTCGAGGGCTTTGACGACTATGAGCCGCCGCGCAGCCCGGCCTCAGCTGCCTTCGACTTTGCACGAGCGCGGGCGCCTTATCAGTTCTGGAGCAGTCGCGCGGGTCGGCGAAGGCCATGCTGCGGGGGACGCCCGACGGAATGTCCTGCCAAAACGAAGTTTTCAACCAGGAATCCGAGATCCGCGGGAACGACGCGCGTATCGCTCCTGCATCATGCGTATCGCCGGCACCAACCAACGTAGTCGTCGAGAGCAGCGTAACGGTCGACACCCTCGAAGAGCCGATGAATCGAATCCACTCGATTCGATACGAGCTTGGCACATGGTTTGCGCGCTGGAAAGACGATCACGTCCTTGCACCGCGACGGATTCTTGAACTGGATGCGAAGCGCGAGGCGCCGGCAAAAATGTTGGCGAGATACTTTACGCAACGACGTCGTGGTAACGGTCGGATTACCCTGACCCTCCGGCACGACGATTGGCTCAGTCAGCGCGACATACACCTTGCTTTCTCGTACAGGTCCGCTGGTATGTGGGCGGGTGTTATCGCGATGACGCGATCGCGTTCTGCGTCGTCGAGCTCAGCCTGCTGCAATTCGGCGTCACGTTCCGCTCGGCGCTCTCGGCTTGCTGAACATAGGACCCGTCGGGATGCAAGCTCCACGGCAAGGCGCTCTCAATGATGCATGCCTCAACTGTGTCCGATCCGTAAAGAACGGTGCGCTCGTGTTGCGGATCGTCGAACCGGCCGCCGCCCTGGTACTCCGTGGACACGGAAAGCGGGTCGTCATGATAGCCGACCCGCCCAAGTTCGTTGAGCTTGACGAACACCTAAATCGCTAGCGTGGTTACGCACGGCTGCCGCCACTTCGGCGTACCGGCGTTGGTGCAACACGTCGACCGGCATCTCGAAACCGAGCGCGGGATTGGCTCCGCGGAACCATTGCTCCGCGTTCGTGGGCGTCAGTCCCAACTCGAGCAAGGCGAAGTAAAAGACAGCGGCGTTACGCAGTAGCTCGAGCCGATCTTCGGATGGCTGATTTCGCCCCAGCGACCAGCGCATAACCGTTTTCAAGTCCGGCACGCCGGCGAGGCGCGCGACGGTGGGTCGGCCTAAGGCGCGCATGAGCTCCTTCACAAACGCTGCGTTACTCTCGAAGCCTTTGTAAACGTGATCGTGGGCGCGCTCGAGGGCACGATCAATGGATGGTCGAGCTGCGACGGCCATGATGCTCCCTACTACGCGGAGAGCATCGTCCATGCCCCTTTGCGTGCCCCTCATCATACCCCAAGCTGATGAACTTGCAATGGTCCCGTTCTCTACGTACCAAAGACACGCCCGTCTTTCAACCGGGGAATTCCGTCCTTCAGTGTGGCTCGCGCGCTGCGTCTGCTCTGTCGTCTTAGCCGCCGCATTGCTTGAGCGTCCCGGCAGGCAAGGCGCGGCTTGGAAGGCCGCGACGCCCGCGCTTGCGCCAGTCGCCGGGCAGGTTCGACCTGCCCTTGAGCGGTTTTACCCGGACTCTTCCGTTCCGCGTCCATGCTACCGATGATTTCCGCCGCGGGCGCCTATCGCGAGCGGCGCGAAGTCGCGCGCTTGATCGCGGAGATCGCGCCAGACCCGCCGGGTGGCCGACGGCGCTGCGCTTCGACTTACGCAGGGGCATATGACTTTGTGACAGCCGACAAACTTGCTATTGCTGCTGGGCCGATCGATCGTCGTTAGTATGCCACCTCATTCATTCCGCTCAGGACAGTTAAGGCGTCGCCGCGGACGCCTTCGAAGCCGCCTATCGGCTTCATCGACTCCGCGCTATTTGCTGCTGGTCAACATCTCGTTCATGGGCGCCGCAGGCATTCGCTCTCGAACCCGAGCGGCGGCGATTGCCGGAGCATTTGTCGCCGACGCTGTGCCGGCACGGCAAAGATGGCGGCCACGCTGGAGACCGCGGTCCCACGTTGCCACGCGCACTCCAACGCGCTCTTGGTAAGCGCCCGATCGCGACCATTATGCCGCTCTACCGTGAGGCCTCGCTCACTCGTTGTCGACGGCACGGGCGTTCGGCGGCAAACGCCCCAGCGTCGTTGGGTTGATGCCGGCGGCAGTGGAAATCCTCCGATATGGCCGCGCCGGCTTTGAGAAGTCGAGGCAGTCGGATAGATCGTCGTTGTAGGCGTCGGTTTGTGCTAGCGACGGCAGGCCGAAGTTCGCCTCAACGCTGCGCAGGATCGATCCGAAGTCGCGCCGCTTGTGTGACGCGTAGCCGGAGCGAGCGTAAGGCGAAATGACAATTGCCGGTACGCGGAACCCATCACTGTACGCATGGTAAATTGTCGGTTGGACACGGTCGTAGAATCCACCCCAGTCGTCCCAGGTATCGATGATTTCCGTATCGGGCTAATAACTCAACCGGCACCTGCGACGTCACGGTGTTCTTTCCCACGCGCGATCGGCGAAGCGACCCCTTCGGTTTGGATATATTGATGCTCGTCATCATGCAATCGGAGGCGCTGAAATACTCCTTGACTTCTTGCAAGTATCTCTTCGCGCGAGTGCCATTGATGAGTAACTCAGTCCCGGCCACCTCAAGCAGTCCGCTCACTACGCCGATCACGCCGCCCAGAGCGGCGGCAACGATGCTAAGCGGGCGACGCGCGCCGCATAGCAGCCGCGTTTTGGATCGTGCACGTGCAGATATGTGACGTTCGGATCGGCGAAAAGCCGCTCGATGGTCGCGTTCGCGTCCATCCCGTCGACGACGTCAGCGTCGAGATCATCCCGTGTATCGTAAGCGCGAATCGCGTTCTCGCTCACGTGCGGGCGGCGGCTCGAGACGCCGCCCGCCGTATATTACGCCGCCCCGGGAGCGTACGCGCAGTCCCTGGCCGAAGATCTCCACGTGAAATTCAAGTTGCTCCGCAGCGACGTTCTTGCTTCGGCCCCGGGCGCGAGCTTTTTCGAGCCTGAAGCGCGCCTCGCGTTGGATCGTGCGACTCGCGCGATCGCTTACGCCTCCGCTGTCTTACGAGAGCCGTAAACGACACCGCGCCTCGCACGGTCTAGGATGCCGAACCGTACCCCGATGATTTGGATGCTGTACCGGCTCTGCACTTACCTAGAGCAGCTGCGATCTCATATCGAAGCCGTTGCGCGCTTAGCGTCATCATATCCATGCCGCTACTGAAACCATCCGACGTCGCACCCTTCCACTCCCGGATGAAACCCGTCGCTGCGTACTAACGACGGCAAGTGGAATTGAGCGATGAGTTCGGAGCCGAAGCGAGGTCATACCGGCATCATCATCGTCCGTAAGGAGGGGCCATGAACACCACCCAAGCCACGCCGGTCCGTCAGATTTCGCTCGTTTGCATCCCGACTCGCGAACAGGATCGTGCGATCGCGTTCTATGAATCGCTCGGCTTTGAAAAGCGTACCGATACCGCGTTCGGCAACGGTTATCGCTGGGTCGAAGTCTACCCGCCCGAAGGTGGAACCGGACTCGCCCTCGCGCCGCCGCCCGGTCCGCAAGAGATCACGCCCGTCAATACCGGCGTCACGCTGACCACCGAGGACATCGACGCGTCGCACGCGCGCTTCGTCGAACTCGGCATCGACGTCGACGCCGAAGTCTCGCGCATGGGCGATCCCGTCCCGCCGATGTTCTGGTTCCGCGATCCGTCGGGTCACACGCTGCTCGTGGTCGAGCGCCGCTGAGCACATCGCCGCCGGGCATCCCCTTCGACGAACTCGTCGAATCGTACCGCGCCGAGCTGCACGCGCATTGTTATCGTATGCTCGGCTCGGTTCACGATGCCGACGACGCGCTGCAGGAAACGCTCGTGCGCGCGTGGCGCGGTGCGGCCGGCTTGCGCGACGATGCGTCGGCCCGCGCGTGGCTCTACCGCATCGCATCCAACGTCTGTCTAAGCGAACTCAAACGTCTCCGCAAGCGCGTGCTGCCCCAGGACTTCGGTCCGAAGGCCGCACCGCACGCGCCGCCCGGCATGCCCGAAGTCGAATCCGTCTGGCTCGAACCGTATCCCAGCGAACGCGTCGGTCTACCCGCCGGCCGCACGACGCCCGAGGCCTGCTACGAACAGCGCGAAGCCGTCGAACTCGCTTTCGTCGTCGCGCTGCAGCATCTCGCCGCCAATCAGCGTGCGGTCTTGCTCTTGCGCGAAGTTCTCGGCTTCAGTGCGGCCGAGGCGGCAACGATGCTCTCCACCTCCGTCGCTTCGATCAATAGCGCTGCAGCGGGCGCGCGCGACCGTCGAGCAGCGCATCGCCGCGCGCACGCAGCAGTCGATGCTGCGCGCGCTCGGTGACGACGGCCTGCACCGGCTCGTTGCCCGCTACGTCGATGCGTGGGAGCGCTGCGACGTCGACGCCTTCGCGGCGCTCCTGGTCGAAGACGCGAGCTTCGCGATGCCGCCGCTGACGACGTGGTACGCGCCGCGATCGGCGATCGTCGATTGGGCGCGCGATTTTTCGCTCTCGGGCGCGTGGCGCTGGCGCACCGTGCCCTGCGAAGCGAACGCGCAGCCCGCACTCGCGTTCTACGCTCGGGACGACGATGCAGGCGTGCATCTTCCGTTCGCACTGAACGTGCTCACGCTGCGCGGCGATCGTGTCAGCGATGTGACCGCATTCATCGTCCGCGCCATCGGGGCGCCCGAGCCCGACGCCTACGTGCGCTTTCCGCAACGGCCGATGGACGCGCGCAGCCTCAACGTCACCTTCGAACGGTTCGGCCTCCCCGCGAGCCTTTAAGATCCATGCGGCGGCGCGACACACGATGGCGGCAAGTTTAGCCACCAAATCTCCGTCTGTCTCGCTGAAGAAGGTCGAAGATCGTAGGGATCCGGTGCTGCCGGACATGACCCACTTCGCCGCCGGCGGCACGTCCGCCCGACGGTGGCGTGTGAGAACGCTTGCGCGGGCTTGCTGAGCGTCGGATTATCATCTGTAATGATCGACTAAAAATCGAAACGCCGCCGGCTTAGGAACCGACGGCGTCTACTTTAGGGGCTCGTCCCTCTCACCTCTCGTCGCGTCCGCCCTCGAAAAGCAGGCGCGTTCGGGAGATCCGGGCCGGGTTTCGCACCATAGGTCGCGAGCCGTGTTCATCGTAGCGGATGGACCGGGACCTGTCCATGCTGGTCGCTGCGGCCTATGCGATCACCGGTAGTATTGCATCCCGCTGGGACTTTACACAGTACGAGCAAGATCGCATGAGGCGCGTCGCATTGGGCTTCAGCGCGCTCCTGGCGCACGCGAAGGTCACGCCCGAGAAAACCGCTGCACTGTCCGGCCAAGGTGACCACTTCCGAGTTGAGCTGCCGCGACAATATCATGTCGAACGGATCGTCAATGACATCAATCACCCGAGAAACATGCGATAAAGCGCGGACCCGTTTAGGTATGGTCAATTTTCTGAGACAGAATCGCGGAAACCGTGGAGCTGCATTGCGCCGAGCGTCCGAAATCGGTACATTTCAGGATTGTCGCGCAGACCGTCGGGCTCAACGAATCCTCATATCGGACGGTCGTGCGATAAACTCGCCCACTCGTCCGCTAATCACCGTCGGCGATACGATCCAGCAGCTCTTCAAGCAGGTGTCTCTCCCCACCAGTTAGGACGGAGGTGCGGTCCAGAGAGGCACGCAACTCGGCTGCCGCTCCACTCGGTCCCGCAGCTTGCGTCGAGATCGCCTCGCCGGTGATCGCGGCGACCACCGCCTCGCGCGCAGCTTCCGACAGCCCGAGATCGCGTCGCTTCTCCGGCTCGCGGAGTAGCGTAAGCACCGTACCGACGCACATCGAATGCAACAGGGCGACCGCCCGCTGCTCGCTGATCCGCAACCGGCCCGTCAGGGCAATGTTCCTGATCCGGCGCTTTAGGACTTCCAGTCCCGCCGCAAACGCAGACGACACGGAATCTATCTGGTCACTGACACATTCAACACGTCGATTTGGATCTATGCGGCCCAGGAGAACGAGTATTCGGCAATCTTGCCATTAGGCAGGCGCATCGAGGTATCGGTCGGGGGGTGGCCGCCTTTCCCGATCCCGTCTTCCGGATGATGCCGCGAGCCGTCGCGGAGCGATCGCACAACGTGGTGCATTACACGGAAATGCCGCGCGGCGGCCACTACCCGTTTTACGAAGCACCGGACCTGCTGATCGACGACATTCGACGGTTCTCGCGCGACCTGTCCCGCTCTGGACACTCCACCAAGATCTAGGCGCCGATTACATGTGTTCAACTAAGTGTCTCAAAGGGGTCGATTGCGGGACGCTGGTCGACTTGAGGACGATTAACTGGCAAACAGAGTCTCGATCGCTTCGCAGGCGGTGCTCGCCCCGTCTTCAGCGCGCACTTTCATCCCAACCTCGCCGGCGCGCCTTGCATAGTTCGGGTTGGTCAGCAACGCGGTCAGTTCGCTAGCGGCGACGACGCCGTTATATCGCGCTCGAGCGACCGTGCGGGCTACGCCGAGGCGAACTACGCGCGCGGCGTTGTCGGGCTGATCGTATCCGAATGGAACAACCAGCATCGGGACACCGGCTCGAAGCGCTTGCGCCGTGGTTCCTACGCCCCCTTGGTGCACGACGGCCGCGGCTCGCGGTAGCAGCAGCGAAAAAGGCGCATATTCAAATACCGCTATATTGTTCGGAAACGGGAAGCTCGGCCGGTTTCGCGGGTCGCGTCCAATCAAGAGTACGGCCCGCTTTCCGAGCGCCGTCGCAGCGGCGATACTCTCTTGATAGAAGTCGCCCGCGTTCATGACCACAGACGAGCCTAAAGTAAAGATGATCGGTGCCTCGCCGGCTTCAAGAAACGCTGCGAGAGCTGGTTCGAGTTGCTCACCGTCGCCTCGGCGATCGTAAAACGGGAACCCGGTAATCATTGTATGCGCCGGCCAATCAGGCTGCGGAGAGGCGAGCACCCGTGAAAAGAGCGCAAGAGTCATCTGGGGCGAGAATTGACCGTCGAACAATGGGTTCCCGGCCTCTGCGGAAAGTCCGAGCTCGCGCCGAAATCTGCGCCAAGGTTTGATCCACGATTCTGTCGTTAGTTTGATCGCGCGCAAGAGAACGGCGTAGACTCGAGGACCAAAGACGCGAAGGTTGATCAAGAATGGAGCCGGTGCCAAGATGGGTGGATCGTACGCCGACATGAGGACGCTCGGTGTTAGCGCTACGGAGGCCCACGATAGGACGCCGACCCCAAATTTTTCCGCAACAAGCGGCGCAGTCAGCATCAACGGATGCGACACGAGAAGATCGGCGCCTTCACAAACGGCCGATAGATCGGCGTACGAGGCCGCGAGGCTTGGCATCAGCACGCGGCTGATAAGAAACTTGGGTCCCGTTCGTGGATCCCAGCCGCGCTGCGTCAGCGCGGCCTCGTCTCCAAACTCGCGGCGAAGTCGGCCGATGTAGGGACGCACGGAACGAAATTCAATGCCTTCTCGCTTCACGATGTCGCGGTGGGAACTGTTGGCCGCAATGACAGGCCGATGCCCCCGGGCATGAAGCTCTAAGGCGAGGGCAACGTATGGATGGAGGTCGCCGAGCGAACCGTACGTCGCCAGGACGACCCGCTTACCGGCGGAGTTCGGCTGCCTTTGAGTCACGGCCCGGGAATTCCGCGCGACAGCGCCTTTCGCATCCGGAGACGACGCATTTCGAATTGTCCCGGAAAGGATCGCTTGCGGGACAGGTTTAGCTAGCGGCGTCACGCCGGGCTTAGACGATGCGGGCCACGTCCGCAAAGTCTGCGCCCAGCTCATAAAGACGTTGCCGCACCAGGTAGGAACCGGCGCAGATTCCACGGTTCGTCAAGGTTGAATTCGGGCTTCATGCGATCGCAGGATACAGCGTTGAGCAGCCGACGCGCAAGATGCGCGCGTTCATTCGACGCCTCGCGCCCACTCAAGCGCCTCCCCGACCGAACGGTGGACGACGCCCGCCGGGTCGCGGTGTTCCACGGCGACCGCTGTGGGTCCGATCGCGCGGACGTTACAATAACGCCGCGTTTGCACGTGCTTGAACATGGCGATATCGCCGCGCTGCGCAAGGTAATCGAATTCTTGAAGATCGATCGCGGCGTCGGCGACGATCACCGTGGCCGGCGCGCGCGGCACCGCGTGCCCGTTAGCGTGGAACGAACACACGAGTATTGGATCGTCGGCAAGATGCTCCCAAAGGGCAACCTATCCGTCTTCGAGCGCGACCGCCTGCACGTAAGGCTCCCACGCCGTCGCTGCAAGCATCCGTCCTTCGTGGCCGCCGTAAGGGTACGAGCGTTCGAGCAGCGGGCCGCTGCCGGCAAGGCGGAACTCGCAGCACTGGTCGTCGCTCACGTGATCGCACGATACAGCGCCGAGCGCCCGACGCGCAAGACCTACGCGACGTGGTTCGGACTCTCGCCACGCTCGAGCATCTTCTTCGCTTCGCGGATTCACGCGAACGAAAGCGCCGGCGGTCGGCCAAGTCGCTCGCCGCGCTTCGCGGCCGCAAGGCCGGCGACGGTGCGTTCGAGCAGTACGTCTCGCTCGAACTGAGCGACCGCCCCGAGCACAGCATACGGCATCCGCCCGGCGGCAGTCGCGGTGTCAATGTGATCCGTCAGCAGCGCACCGTCGCGTTCCCGTAAGGGACATTACCCCCTAGACCGCAGAGGCTGACAACCTCTCGGTCTTCACAAGACGAGACAAGGAGCGTGGAGAGCGTCTTCCGCGGCGGAGTCGTCAGTTGCTTCGGAAGGACGGGTGTAGCGGGCTACGATGTATCCGTCTGACAGCTTTAACAAGACCGCTTGCGTGTGAGTGAACGGCGCGATCCGGCGCTGATATGTAAAGGTCGTGGCGTGCTCCGATCCGCACTCCTGGTCATTGTCTTCGGAAAGCAGCACGTTATCGCTATTCATTGCACGTTGATGCTCACGTTCGATACCTTGGGCTAACGATTCCTTATACCGATAAACTAGAAAGCATTCGCTTCCGGTCGATGGGGATTGCACCAATGCCATCGTGGGAAACGGCGTCCGAATATTTACTCGTAGCGGTAAACAGCGACTTTCAAAGAGGTCGTGCCCGGACCAGCCCTTCGGTGGCGGGAAAAAATGGCGGTCAACATCCGCGTATCTCGTAACCAATCGAACATCGCCGAAGAATTCGTTCTCAATCCGATAACCATGTGCAAGTGCCCAATCGGTCGTAATGGTTCCGAAAGCGAACGATACACGATAGCGCCCTGGCTTCTGAAGATCGTAACCCCAGGCGGAGAGCGGCGTCGCCTTCCATGCAACGCCGATCGCCGTGGTCGCTTCGGGAGCCGGTGTTAACTGGGGATCACGAATTGGGTTTACGGTCCTCGACCGCATATCCTGAACGCGCACACGTAGATTATCTACCAAGCTACCCGTAAGGAACGGAAACGGCAAATAAGGGAACGCATTGATGCTCGCAGCGACAATTATCGGGTCGCCATTCTGAAACAGCCCGTACGCGCCGCCGGCGGCGCTGGCGACGAACGTAATCATTGGGGGTCGCATAGGAGTCGCAGTAGGCTGCGGAGTCGGCGTCGGGGACGGAATCACGACAGAAGGCGCGAAGGGCTGCAGCGGCGTGGGGCTCGGTGAGGGCGTCGGTGTGGGCAGCGCGACGGACATGCCCACCGGCGGTGCCGTGTTGTTAATACCGACGCCGCGGCGTTTCGCGGCCTCGAGACCCGCGACGGTGCGTTCCCGCAGCACGTCGCGCTCGAACTGTGCAACCGCCCCGAGCACGGCATACAGAATCCGCCCCGCGGCGGTTCCGGTGTCGATGTGATCCGTCAGCGAGCGCAGCGCAACATCGCGTTCCCGTAACATTTCGGAAACATCGAGCAAATCACGCAACGATCGCCCAAGGCGATCGAGCCGCCAAACCACAAGGGTGTCGCCGGCGCGAAGGTCGACCAGAGCGCGATCGAGGCCGGGACGCGATCGTAATGCCCCAGAGGCCGAATCTTCATGGATAACTGCGCAGCCGGCCGCGTGCAACGCGTCGAGTTGCAGCGCGTCGTTTGTTCGTCGGTTGAAACACGCGCGTAGCCGACAAGGCGCGGTTCGGCTATCTGGACGGGCCGAGGGAGCCAAACTTGCTCCTGGTGCCCTCTTCGCGCCCGCTTTTGACCGTTTCGGAGCCGCGGTGGGCTTCGCCGTGATCGTCGAAGCCGGGACCGCGAGCAGCTCGTCGAGCGGAATACCATCCTCCGAGCGGGATTTCCGGCGCGGCTTTGCGCGCCTACCGCTCGAGGCCAAGGTCCGTTGCCACGGGTTGCGCGACGTCGCGACCGCTTGCGCGCGAAAGCGTCACGGTCTGATCGACGTGCGGAGTCTCTAAGAACGCCGTTCGGGCCACGGAAAGGATGCCGGCGCCGCAGCGGCCGAGGACGCGTCCACCGTCGGCCAAGCGTCCGAGCACGCGCATCATCTGCGCGATGTTGAGCGTGAAGTCTTCACGGCGGTCGACGAGTTCGTGCGTCGCGGGTTCGAAAACGGGCAGGCTCGAGACGTCAGGGCCGGTGTGCCGTCCGGGCGGCTCAGCGATCGCATCGTGACTCAGCGCGGCAAGTCCGGAGGCGTCGCCGCGTTCGAACCTCAACGCGGAGGCGTGATACATGAGCTCGCGCGATGTGTGGGACCAGTCGATGCGATATCCAGCCGCTTCGGCAAGCTCGCGGATGAACTCGCGCTGTGCGCGGCCGTTGCCTTCGCGGAACGGATGCACGGCGTTAATCTCGCCGAGATAGTGACCGGCCCGGAGCGCAAAGTCGATAGAATCGAGGCCCTGAAGGTACGACTCGGCGCGCATCTTCCCAGCCAATTCATCGAGTGCGGGAGCGATGAAGGGCGGGCGTGCGAAGAAAGGCGAGCCTGGCTTGGCGATATCAACGTCGCGCAACTCGCCGCCCCACGGATGGACGTCTTGAAAAATATGCCGATGGATCGCCTGTAACTGGCTGCGGTCGAAACCGCCAGTGATTGGTCTTTCCTGAAGCTGCAGAATGCGACCAGCTGTGGCCATCGCCTCAAACCGCTCGAGTTCTTCGGGGTCCCGAATGCCTCTAAGATTTCGAAGAATTGAGGTCCCGGGATAGACGTTGGGATCCCCCGTCGCCATAAAGCCGCTTACTAGCGTAACGCGAGGATTTTGGCCATCACCTCGTCGACGGTCAATTCTCCGTCAACATACCGATTCATCAACGAGTGCGTATGAGGGTCGACCTCGAGTCCCTCAATGCGAAGCGAGCCAAGAACACTTTCAACATTACGACGGCGATTTTTAGCGGCCGCCTCCGTGCTCGGGATGCTATGAATTTCCATAGTTCTATTCTAGGACAGATTTTTTGGGACGCGCAATCCCGCGCTGCCCTTGGAACTGAAAAACATCCCGAAAACGGTGGTTTTTTGAGATCGGCATTGCAACAGAAGTACGGCGAACACACACCTTCGACGCACCGATGCTGCCTCTAAGGGGCTGTCTGAGCCACGAAAATGTACGTCCCCGAAATCGGCTTGCAGTTCTGTACTTGCGGAGCGAACGTTCCCTTCTTCGCCGCAGCAACCACGGCGCGATCGAAACCGGCGTTGCCGCTCGATTTGGAGACCATAGCGCTCTCGACTTTACCCGCCGGCGAGATGCGGAGACGTACTAACGTCCTGACGCCGTTGGGCGCGCCGGGATCGGCCGGAGCCGGCCCGCTAAGATACCGCGCGGGCTGGGAACAGGTTGTCGACACGACGACCGCAGATACGACCGAAGATTGTGGTGCGAAGGCAATGGCGGGCGCGAACGCCGCAAACGAAAGCGCGAGAACGGTTAACATGAGCGTGAATACTCCAAGAGCGTAGCGTGACAGGGCGATAGCGCCGTTCCGGCGCGCATCTTCGAGTCGTCTGATGCGGGTGAGGGTCGCGCGGCCGAAGCCTGATGCACCGCACGCGGCCACCGAATTGGCGTCGATGCCCCACACGGCGAATGAAGCGAGGCTTCGGGTGTATGTTTCGAGATCGCGAGATTGCGCGACCGCCCAGTCGTCGCAAGCGGCTTCCCGCTCAAGCGCAATCGAGCGCAGTACGAGCATCACGGCCGGATTGAAAAAAAGCAATGCGTGGAGTGCTCGTTCGCACGCATTCAACCAAGCGTCCCCGCGCCGCACGTGGGCTAGCTCGTGTAACATGATGCATTCAAATTGCTCGCCAGCCTTTGCGGCTAACGTCGTCGGAACGATCACCGATGGGATGGCAAAGCCGATTGCAAGCGGCACGCCAATGTCCGGTGACGCGTAGACGCACACGTCACCGCGATCCGCGAGCCGTTTGCTGCGACGCACGAGGCGCGCAAGCTGTAGCGAGCCCGCACCTATCCGTAGCGTGAAAGTTAGAGCGCCGATGATCCACGCCCCGGTGAGTGTAAGCACCGCGCGATCGCTCAACGGAACGTCGATTCGACGGGCTGCGGCGGCCAAGTCCGCCGCCGCACCGATTCTCGCGGCGGAAGACCCAAGGACGCCGTGGCCACCTTGGATGGACGCGTTCGGCATGATATTCGGTAGCGTCGTCGCGATTGCAACGAGCGCGATTGCGACAAGCGCGCCTTGTAACACGATGCAGCGCGTGGCTGCGTTCAGGCGGTGCCCGGTGACGACGAATGCTGCAGCGACAGCAAGCGCGATGGTTGCGCCTTGCCATAAACTTGCGAACAGTACGTCGAGCAGGCCTCGGGCAACGACGATCATCGCGACTTCCGTTTGCGCTCGATCACCTGTTTTAAGGTTTCAAGCTCCTTGTGAGATAGGCGTGAGTCTTCTAGTAGTGTGAGTGCTAAAACTCCAGGCGAACTGCCAAAAAAACGCTCGAGCAGAGTATCCAAAAGCGAACTTGCGGCGTCGGATCGCTGCACCAGGGGTCGATAGACGAACGCACGCCCAGGTTTGTCGTGAGCGACATAACCCTTCTCTTCCAAGGTGCCCAGGGTCGTTAGAACAGTCGTGTACGCAAGCGGGGGTGGTTCGAGGGCAGCAACGACGTCGGCTACGGTAGCGCAGGGTCGATCCCAGAGCACGTTCATGAGCCTAAGCTCATGGTTGGTTAGCGTCACGGCACGCTTGCGCGGCATCGACAGCCCTTCCCGAGATCGCTCGGTCTACTAGTATTCTAGTATTACATACTAGCCCCACATTTTGCAGTTGTCAATCGATGGAGCTATCGCCGAAGCGGCACAAGCTGCGCACGATTCTTCCGCCCACCTGTGCTGTCTCGGCCAGGCGCAAGCCCGCCGAGGAGTCAGGTGTCTGCACGCCGTGTGCATCGAAGGCGATCCCTAAAGGGGTCGGTTGTGAGATTCACATTGGCAATTACCGGGTGCGCCGGCAAGCGCGTGGGATCGCTCACAGCTCTTCGCGCGCGCCTGGGGCGAAGCCGGTTTCGCCGCCCTCTAGCGCGGGGGTGAACACGCAGATCAGGCGCGTGGCGGCCGCAGCCTCGAACTCGAACTGTTCACCAGGGCACGCGACCCACATCGTCCCCGGCACAATCGCGTGCTCAGAGCCGTTCGCGGAATCGGTGAGCGTCGCCTCGCCCTCGATGCAGTAAGCGATTTCGGTGTTGTGGGCGTAACCGTACACCTGCCGAACACCAGGCGCGAGCACGATGTCGGTCACGCCGGCGCCGTCTTCCGCGAGCAGGAATCGTGTGGTCTCGTAGACGTTGTTCACGATGTGGCGTTCGGAACGCTGCAGCGCCTTTTTGCGAATAATCGTAAGCGCGCGTTAAAGGCCGTCTTGCTGAGACGGGTCGATCCTGGTAGAGCAGTGGTTAGTTAGCGAGGCAGCTTCAGATGTTGCTTCGGTGGCGAGGACGACATCGTTGGCAACACTATT
>JAABUX010002400.1_pt1 | contig 26673 bp, 24 predicted proteins | sample 5561851 | NCBI WGS metagenome assembly JAABUX01 (sample SAMN10711883, study PRJNA513361) | rock metagenome | isolation source: Antarctica rocks | place: Antarctica: Victoria Land, Richard Nunatak red sandstone | collected 2016-01-03 | reverse complement strand
GGTTTGCATTGCGTGCCAACGCAGCTCCCATGTGCGCCGGCGGCACGCACCTCAGCTCATCGCACACGAGAGCACGCACCGGACGCTCCGCCGGCACTCGTGCCCACCAGAAATGCGGAAAGTCGAGTTGAGGATACGTGTAATTAGTGGTCACAAGCCCATCCGGGCTGGTTTCTTGCTCCTGTCCGGAAAGGCTTACCTTGCTGGACGAGCGAGCGGTCCCGCTATCTGGTTGAAATAACTCAGTTCCGTTGCCACCGGTGGCGGACCCCTTTGTGGACACCAAGGCCAGCCCCTGAAGCAAGCGTCCGAATACGGAGGCACCGGTCAGCTCGCGGCGATATGCCAAGCGTTTGACCGAAAAAGGCTTTTCAGCCGGCGGGTCCCTTGTGACCACTTTCTACCCGTATCCTCATCCTACCCCAAGCAGCTATTCCGAAATGACGTCGGCGGTACTCGCCACTAGGCTCTGAACGACCGCAACTGGTCGTCTCCGGAAATCCTGGCTACGCTGGGCACAGCGTCCAACGAAGAGAAGTATCGGTCCGCTGTCCGTCAAGGTTCGTTTGACGGACACCCCTGACCCTGGCCGCCGATCAACGCCCCACGGCGCCAGGTGGCCAATCTGCACGGCTTCGCTGTCACTGGACCTGTTATGGGCGTTTGAACTCCGGGTAGCCGCTACCGGTCCAGTGCGTAGCGGATGTTGACCGACACCGTAGCGTCGGGCTGCGCCATGCCGGCCGGGGCCGGCACGCGCTGGCCGGCCAGCATGTCTTTTGCCGCGCCATCCAGAACCGGGGAGCCGGAACTGCGGATGACTGATACCGAGGTGACGCGGCCGTCCCGGTCCACCCTGAAGGTGATGCCGACCACCCCCTCCTCGTCCCGCTGCCGTGCCGCTTCCGGGTAGCGCCTGTGCGCGGCTAGCCAGGCCGCCAGCGCCCCGCGCCATTCGGGGCCGGGTCCTGCGGCCGGGGCGGCCGGTGCCGACATCGCCGGCGGCACTGGCGCGGCAGGCCGGCTTGCAGGCGGCTGAGTCGGGTCAGGTGCCGGGGCTGCACCGGCGGCGGGGCTACGCGCGTCCAGGAACGGGACGGACGGCCGACCCAAGGTGCTTGGCCGACGCGCCGCCGTGCGGGCCTGCGCCGGGTGTGCAGCGGTTGAACTGGGCGGCGTCCGGCGGACTGGCGGCGGCGGCTGCTCCGGCGGACTGGCGGCGTGGACTGGTTCCGGGGGAGGCGTCGGCAACTCGGGACGCGGCGGCGCGGCGGCGGGCGGCTCCGGCGGTTGCGTGGCGTTTGGCGGCGGGGGCGTGTCTGCCGGGCTTGCGGGAGGGGCAGGCTCTGCCGCCGTCGCCACTGGTTCCGCAGCGTTCGGCATCGGCGTGGGCGGAAGCGCTGCTGCACCAGGGGCCGCGAACACCATCTCTACCCCGTCCGCAGCGTCGTCCGTGACGGCGTGGGGCCGGGCCGGCGAGAGCAGCAGGGCGGCAGCGATTCCGTGCAGCACCGCCGACGCGGCTAGCGCGGCGACGCTCCGCCCCCAGTGGCTGTGCGGTGCTGCCACCGCTTCCCACCCGGCCGCCCCTCAGCTTGCCTTGGCCGCCGCGAGCGCCTGAGCGGCGAAGCCGTCCAGCATGCCAGCCAGCAGCTCACGCTCATGCGGCGCCTTCTCGGGCGACCCCGCGCCGAACGGCGGCTGCGGGTCGTACTCCGACAGCAACTGCATGCAGCGCGCATACTCATCGTCGCGCAGCATCGCCGTGATGCGCAGGCCGAGGTCGAGGCCCGCGGTGACGCCAGCGCCGGTGATGCGGTTGCGGTCAACCACCACGCGCTCGTCGACCGGCACCGCGCCGAATTCCGGCAGGATGGACCGGGCGCACCAGTGCGAGGTGGCGCGGTAGCCCCGCAGCAGCCCGGCCTTGCCCAGGATCAGCGACCCCGTGCAGACGCTCGTGACCCAGCGCGCCCGGCTGCCGCGGTCGGCCATGAACGCCATGGTCGCCGGGTCCATCATGGCGTCGATAGTGCCCGACGCGCCTCCGGGCGTGAACAGAATGTCGAGGTCGGCGGGGCATGTGTCGAAGGTCGCCGTTGGTACGATGGTGATGTCGGTGTCGCTCGTCACGGGGCTGTCCGTCTTGGCGACGAGGTGGACCTTCGACCACATCAAGCCTGCCAGGTAGTACTGCGGCCCCACCAGGTCCATGGCGGTGAACCCGGGGTAGAGCAGCATGGCCACCTGCTCGTGCCCGATCCAGTATGGCGGGATGTCGTGGCCCGGCGTGTTGGCCTCGCCGGGTGGCGTGTCATGCTCTGGTTGCTCCGCGGCTGCGGCGCGCGGCGCCAACGGCAGCCCCAGGGCGGCTAGCAGCATCGTGCGGCGCTCAAGTGCGGTCATGGCGATTCCTTCAGAAACGGACGGCGGCGGTGAGGAAGGCGGAGCGGCGCTCAATCTGCGCGACGGAGTCGCCGAGATAGGCGAATGGCACGTAGGCTTTCTTGTCGAACAGGTTCTGCACCTGAAAGTTCAAGCGTAGCGGCCCGTGCTGCCAGCTTAGGGATGTATCGAAGGTGACGAAGCCCGGCGTGAGGGCCGGAATGCTGAGGTCCACGGCCTGGCGCGTCGTGGCGAAGGCGCCGCCACCGGCCACCACGTCCCCAATGCCCGGCACGGGCACACGGTAGGCGGCGAACAGCCGTCCGGAGTGGGCCGGCACAAACGGCAGCCGGGTACCCACCGGGAACGTGGTGTCCTTCATCACCTGCGCGTCCAGGTAGGCATAGGCCAGCAGCACTGACAGGCGTGGCGTCGGCTGCCACAGCAGGTTGGTGTCAAAGCCGCGGCTACGCTGCTCGCCGGTCTGGATAGTGTTGAAGGGGATGAACGGGTCGGCGACGGCCACGTGCTGGCGATGGATGTCGAACAAGGCGAGCTGCCCCGAAAGGCCCCATGCCAGGTCGAGCTTGACGCCGACCTCCACCTGGTCTCCGGTTTCCGGCACCAGCACCTGCCCCGTGACGGTGGGCTGGACGTTCTGGTTCGCACGCGCGCCGCTGCCGTAGCCCGCGAACACCGTGACGCCAGGCAGCACGTCCACGGCTAGGCCGACACGCGGGTCGACGCGGGTCTCTTGGGTGCGATCGGTCTGATTGGTATCGCGGCTGCGGTATTTCACATTCAGACCAGTGCCGCGCAGCGCAAACAGGAAATGCAGCCGATCCCAGTCGGCCTGCTCCTGTACGAAGCCGGACACCGTGCTGTAGCGGTTGTCCTGCCCCTTGGTGGTCGCAAGCGGCTGGACATAGACTCCATAGGTCGGCGCCAGCAAGTCGATCGGCGTCGTGGGTGCGTACAGGATGTTGCCCACGTCACTTATGTCGCTCGCCTCGATCCCCACCAGCACGGTGTGGCGCACCGGGCCGGTCGCGAACCGCGCCTCGACGCTGGGTAGGATGGAGTATTCGTTAAGGTCCTCGTGCAGGTAGAGGTTGTAGCGGGAGAAGGTGGATACGGTGCCCGCCAGCGGCGTGGTGGTGCCGTACACGGCGGTCGCGGGCTGCTCCAGGTTGGTGACGGCGTAGCGGGTCGCCAGGCGTAGGGTGAAGACGTCATCGATCCGGTGTTCGGCCAGCAGGGTCACGGCGTCCCGGGTGGACACGTTCTTGGGCGTGTCGGGTCCGGTCACGTTGGTCTGGTAAGGCACCCGGAAGGTGCCCGTGACCGTGCCGTAGGCGGGCAGGCCGGAGAAGTCCAGCGCCCGGCGCTCGGTGTGCAGGTATTGCAGCGTCACCGTCGTGCGGTCGTCGTGGTAGGTCAGCGCGGGGATGAATGTGTTCCGCCGGGCCGAGAAGTTGTCCACGGTCGAGCGGTTCTGGTCGTATTCTGCCTGCACCCGCGCGGACCAGCGGCCATCGGCGGTCAGCGGCTGGTTAATGTCCACGAAGGGCCGGATGGTGGCGTAGGAACCGATGCGGATGCCTGCCTCATAAGACGCCTTCGTGCCGGACAGGCTGGACACCGTGTTGATCACCCCGCCCAAGCCGCCGCCGGTGCCGCTGCCGAACAGGCTGCCGGTCGGGCCTTTGACCACCTCGATCCGGTCCACGCCGACCAGGCTGTCGCGGTCGCCGGCGTCGTAGAAGGAGATCAGGCCGTCGCGGTAGAACTCGGGCTGGAAGCCGCGCACCCGGTCCGATGCGCCGGAGCCGTCGAAGTTGAGCGCGACGTTCGGGCGCACGGCGGCGACGTTGCGGAGCGCGTCAGCGCGGTCCTGCAAGCCCTGCTCCTGGATGAGTTGGCGGGGGACCACCACGACGCTTTGCGGGATGTCCTGCAACGGCGTGTCGGTGCGGGTCGCGCCGCCCTGCAAGCCGCCGTCCCGGCGGACTTCGTAGCCCTGCACGTCGGGCCGGGCTGTGACCTCGACATCGGGCAGGGTGAGAGGAGCCGGTTGGGCAAGGGCGGAAGCGGGCAGGGGAAGGCTGACGAGCGCGCCGAGCGCGGCGCGTTGGCAGGTGGCGGACATGGGTGCGGATTCCATTCGATGGCGGCAGGCAGCGGCCCCGAACGGGGCTGCCGTGGCGGATCATCGAACGGCGGGCGGACCTCGGGCGGGCGGCGGCGGGGCGCGGGCGCCGAGCGCGCCGGGCGCATCCGGCTGGGGCATGAAGATGAGCGGCTCCCATGCGAGCACGACGGAGGTCAGCGCCGGCACCGGCGCATCCACCAAGGCCGGCGCGGCGTGGCAGGCCGGGCAGTCCCAGTCAGCCTGCAGGTCCGTCCCGTCCTGCCCCGTCGGCGCACCTGCCGCATCGTGGCTGATGCACACTACCCAGCCCGGAAGCACCGCCGCTGCGGCACGCAGGGCATGACACTGCCCATAGGCCGCGCCCCATTGCATGAGGAGCAGCGCCGCAAGCAGCACGGGGAGGCAGCGCCGGGTCATGGCAGCCTCATACCCTGTGCATGTTTCACAGGTAAGTCCTGACTTCAACGTGAAGAGTCCTGAGGCGTTGTCAGGTTGATGGTTGAGACGACGCCGAGGACTTGCGGCTGATTAGGTTCTTACGCCGCGGATGCGATACCGGCCACCTCGCGCCAGATACGTAAGGCGGCGTTGCGAGCGGCACGGTGTTCGTGGGCAGTTAGGCGATGGCGACGGAGCTGGAAGCGGTTGTGGATGTGGGCGTGGGTGGAGAGGAAACGTTGCGCGTAGCGGGCTGACTTGAACCGGTGCATCTGCCGCTCTCGTCGTCGTGTCGGCTGGTGCGACACCTCGGCCCGGTTGTTCAGGTAGCGGCTCTGCCGGTGCTCGACACCAGGCAGGACCTCGCGCTTCGCGGCCGCGTAGCTGCGCAGCTTGTCGGTCACGATCACACGGGACACGTATTGCAAGCCCATGAGCAGCTTGCGAAAGAGCCGCTTGGCCGCTTTGGCGCTGCGCCGGATCTGGACCAGGATGTCCAGCACATGGCCGTGCTAATCCACCGCACGCCAGAGGTAATGCACCTTGCCTTGGATGCGCAGGAACACCTCGTCCATGAACCACTTGTCGCCCAGCTTGGGCCTGCGCCGCTTCAGGGTGTTGACGAGCAGCCGACCGAAGCGCAGGCCCCATTCGCGGATGCTCTCGTACGATACGACCACGCCGCGGGCGGCCAGGATCGTCTGGACATCGCGCAGGCTGAGGCTGAAGGGGTGATACCGCCAGACCGCGTGCTCGATGACCTCGGCCGGGAAGCGGAGCCGCGGTAGGCATTGGGGAACATGGTCATGCCCGGCACGCTGCCATGGCCCGGCCGGGTCTGCCAACCTGACAACGCTTCTACGACGGCTCCCACTGGGTTACCATGGCAGGAAATGCGTGTTGATTGGCATTTCTATACTTTGTAATGTTTACTAGGATGATTTTCTAAAAATACGAGGTATCAATGTCAAACTCCGTCCTCCAGATCGGGCTTATGTTTTTTCCTGGAATGACCCAGCTAGACATTACTGGCCCGTTCGAGATTTTTGCCCGGCTCCCGAATGCCCGCGTTCATCTTTTGTGGAAGAGGATCGAGCCGGTCGTAAGCGATGTCGGCCTGACGCTGCTGCCGACGACCACATTCGCCGATTGCCCCGACCTTGATGTGCTCTGCGTTGGTGGCGGCCCAGGCCAGGTCGACTTCATAGAGGATGACGAGATATTGCGTTTCCTGCGGGACAAGGGGCGCTCGGCTGGCTACGTCACCTCGGTCTGCGCCGGCGCGCTGATGCTCGGGGCGGCTGGCCTGCTCGAAGGCTATAAGTCAGCTTGCCACTGGCTGATGCGCGATCAACTCACGTCCTTCGGCGCCATTCCCGTTGCGGAGCGTATCGTGGTTGACCGCAACCGGATCTCGGGCGGCGGCGTCACCGCTGGGATTGATTTCGGTTTCACCGTGGCGGCTAAGCTGTGCGGCGAGGATCTCGCGAAGCAGCTCCAGCTTTTCCTCGAATACCAGCCTGAGCCGCCATTCGATATCACCATTGAGAACGCGCCGGCCGCGATTTTGGCGGAGATCCGCGCCAAGGCGGCGCCGGGGCTCGCGGCGCGTGCGGCGGCCGGGCAACGAGCCGTAGCAAAACGCCGCTCCTGGGAAGCCCTTCCAGTTTAACACAGGCACATCTGACACAAGCACCAGGAAGCCGAGATGAACAGTAGCATCGTTATCATCGAGATCATTCCAGCCTGCGGCTGTCGACAAAACCAACCCCTCAAGTTTCTACCAGCACGATCTCATTAACAAAAACGGTTGCGGTATTCCTGAGGATTAACTCCTAGACGCCTATGGAAGCAGCGGCGCATTCGGTCTTCCTCGAGAAATCCGCACCTGACTGCGATTTCCTTGACGGTGAGGCGTTCGTCCACTAGCGCACGCCGGGCTGCTTCCAGCCTAAGCCCCTCGACGGTCTTCGCGGGCGTCCGTCCTGTCCGTTCCGTGTAAAGGCGCGCGAAGGTCCGCGGGCTCATACCAGCCTTCGTTGCGAGAGCGCTAACGCTCAGATCGTCGCTGAGATGTGCCTGAATCCAGTCGTGAAGCGCGTCGAAGGAGCCGTCGCCGTCTGCTTGGAGACGGAGCGGGACACTGAACTGAGTCTGCCCACCTGAGCGTTTCAGAAACACCACCAATCGCCGCGCAACGCGGATTGCCTCGCTGCGCCCGCAATCACCCTCCAGTAGCGCTAAAGCAAGATCTATTCCCGCGGTCGCTCCGGCCGAAGTCCAAATCTGACCATCCTGTAGGTAGATCGCATCCGGCAAAACTGTCGTGGATGGATGCTGCTTCTGGAGGAGCGAGCATGATCCCCAATGCGTGACCACCTGCCGCCCGTCCAGGAGACCCGAAGCCGCAAGCACGAAGGCCCCCGTGCAAACGGAACAAATCCTTCGCGCCGCCACTGCCTGATCCGCCATCCAGGAACTGAGAACCTGATCACGGGCGGCAACATGAACGCCCCACCCTCCCACGACAACAATCGTGTCGCTTGGAGCAAGCGCCTCCAGCGCAATTGTATTGATTTCGACACCAGAAGATGTCCGCACGAGTCCACCCGTCCGTGAGGCTACTTCGATTTCGTAGAGCGATCCCCTGGCCGCGCTCGTCTCGTTGGCAACCTCGAAGACCTGCAACGGACCCGCAAGATCAAGAAGTAGGGCGTCAGGGAAAATTACGAAGCTGATCCGCTGCTTAATAAATGTGGAATGGTGCTCATGATGCCCGCCCGGAGAGGGCCGCAGCCCAGGCTGTTCGTTTGCCGCTGGTAGGTCTGCCAGCACACTCGTGGACGCTGGGACGGCACCGGCGAGGAAACAATTCAATGACATTGGTGACCTCCGGAGGTGCGGCGCGGACGCATGGGGAAGCCTACCGTCGGTCCAAGAAGGGGACCATGAGGAAGTGTGTGGTACCCGCGACGGTGTAGGGCGGGCGCGATATGGTCGGCTGGTGCCCCGACCTTCGAAGCAACCGAAGCCTGCTGCTGATCTTGATGCCGCACCGCCCGGCGCCGATGCAGTTGGCATCGTGCAGGTCAAAGTCTGGCTGCTTGGGATCAGCCCCATGGTGTGATGGCGCCTGCTGGTGCCGGACATCTGCACCTTGCGCGAGCTACACGGCACGATCCAGGTCGCGATGAGGTGGAAGGTGATCCACCTCTACCAATTATGCCTGCGCTCCCGCCGTTACGGATTGTGGGAGGTATCGGCCTCCTCACCCGACGTGACCCTGGCCGAGTTGAAGCTGCGCCGCGGCGCCCGGTCCACGTACGAGTATGGCCTGAACATTCCCTGGCGGCACGAAGCCAGGATCGAGGAGAGCCGGCTGGATGCGGAGCCGGGCAGGGCCCTTCCGCACTGCACAGCTGTTGACGGTGCCTGCCCGCCAGAGGAATGCGGCGGGCCGCGAGGCTATCTGGCCGGGCTGTCGTGGAGCGACTTGGAGGACCTGCACACGATGGCGGACATCCTGCACGAGGTGGTTCTGGAGAACAGGCCCGAGGTTCTCCGTGACGAAGACAAGCGCTGGCAACTGGAGAACGCGGTTGAACGCGCCAAGGCACGCGAGCGCGCCCGGGGTTGCCCGTTCGTCCAGCGGTCGGTGAACGCCAGGCTGCGCCAGGGCGAGCACTTGGTGCTCATGCACCAGCAGTTGTGACCTTCTCGGCGCGGCGCCGGACGAGGAGTTCGGCGGCGAGCAGGGCGGCATCGTCGCCACGCTGCTGCCGGATGCTTGTGATCAGGGTGTGGGCGGCTAGGTCGGTCAGCTGGTCGAACCGGCGCTGGAGCGTGGCGGCCGTTGTTTCGGCATAAAGCCGGGGGGTGCTGATGCTCTCGTGGCCGAGGAAGCGTTGCAGGTCGGTGATGTCCATCCCCAGCGCGAGCAGGCGGGTGGCCACCGTATGCCGGAGCAGATGCGGGTAGACGCGCTTGGTGATCCCGGCGGCGGCGGCCACCCCGCGGACGACCTGGCCGACGCGCTGCCGGGTCAGGGTGTATGGTGCCGGCCCGACCCCCTGCTGCCGGCTGGCGAACAGCGGCCCGGCCCGGCGGGTGCCGATGTGCAGCCGGAGCAACTGGGCCAGGTCGCGCCGGATCGGCACTTCACGGCGTTTCCCGCCTTTGCCGTTCTGGATCGTGACCACGCGCTCGGCCAGGCTGACGTCCCCGACCCTGAGTTGCACCAACTCGGACGCGCGGGCGCCGGTTTCCAGCAGGGTTTGCAGCATCAGCCCGGTCCTGCCGCCCTGAGCGTAGGCCTGGTCCAAGAAGCGCAGCTCCTCCTCGACGGTCAGCCGGTCCATGCCGCCGCGGCGCTCAGGCGCGGCGCGCAGGCCAGCCCGCGCCCTGGCAGCTTTGAACACAGCCTTGCTCTGGGCGTAGTCTATTACCCAGACGTTCGTGACGGTCGGATCCTGGCCGATGGACTTCGACGTCGAGATCGAGTGCATGGCGGTCGTCTGAGCGGGCGGGACGCCTGTCCCTGGATCGCCGTCTAGCTGTGACATCCCGCTAGAAGCTGCCCTCGTAGTAGCTGCTCTCGTCGCGCATGATCCGATCGTGTCCGAAACCGGATGCGATCATCGGGAAGCAGTTGCTTTGTTCCGCCACGGCCACATCCAGGAAGAACGGCCCGTCGCTGTCCAGGCACTCGGCCAGTGCAGCCGGCAACTCGCCGGGGTCGGATACCCGGCGCGCGCGCCATCCATAGGCCGCCGCGAGGGCCACGAAGTCCGGCAGCGCCGCTGTGTAGCTGTGGCTGTACCGGCTGCCGTGGTTCAGCTCCTGCCACTGCCGGACCATGCCCATGTAGCCGTTGTTGCAGAGCACCAGCTTCACCGGCAGGCGGTGCTGCACCGCGGTCGACAACTCCTGAATATTCATCTGCACCGACGCGTCTCCGCTGACGCAGACGACGAGCCGCCCCGGGTCGGCCACCTGCGCGCCTATCGCCGCAGGCAGGCCGTAGCCCATGGTTCCAGCGCCGCCGGAGGTCAGCCAGCGATGCGGCTGCTCGAAGGGCAGGTACTGCGCGCACCACATCTGGTGCTGTCCGACATCGGTGGACACGATCGCGTCCCGCCCTTCCAATGCGCCGGCCAGCGTCCGCATCAGCTGCTGCGGCATGATGACGTCCAAACGTGGGGTGAAACGAAGGCTGTCCTCCGCGCGCCACCGTGCAATGGCGGACCACCATTCGTCCAACGCACCACCAGGCCGGGTATATCCTGCAAGCGCCGCCTCCAGCCCTCGCAGCAGCCATCCGCAATCGCCCACCAGCGGCACGTCCACGTGCACCAGCTTGTTGATGCTGGATGCGTCGATGTCCAGGTGGATCTTCCGGGCAGCCGGGCTGAAGCGCGCAAGGTCGCCGGTCACGCGGTCGTCGAAGCGCGCCCCGACACACACCACCAGGTCGGCATGGTGCATCGCCAGATTAGCCTCCAGGGTGCCATGCATCCCGAGCATGCCGAGGAACGCCGGGTCGGAGGCGGGGAACGCGCCCAGGCCCATCAGCGTCAGCGTGCATGGCGCCCCTAGACGGCGCACGATCCGGGTGAACACCGCGCAGGCATCCGTCCCCGAGTTCACCAGCCCGCCACCGCCATAGAACACCGGCCGCCGAGCCGCGCGGATCAGCTCGGCCGCCTGCCCTAACGCCGCGATAGGAAGGATGGGCTCGATCCTGGCCGGTGGGGCTGCCGGGATGTCCGCCGGGGCCGGCGAGAGCTGTACGTCTTTCGGGAACTCCAGCAGCACGGGACCGGGACGGCCGGCCATGGCGATGGCCGCCGCTTCCCGGACGGACGCGGCCACGCCGTCGGCCGCATCCAGCCGCACATTCCATTTGGTCACCGGACGCGAGATGCCGATCCCGTCGCATTCCTGGAACGCGCCGGTGCCGATCAGCGGGGTTGCCACCTGGCCGGCCACGCACAGCACCGGCACCGAGTCGCAGAGCGCGTCCAACAGCCCGGTCACCGTGTTGGTCATGCCCGGGCCCGATGTCACGAACACGACCCCAAGCCGGCCAGTGGAGCGGGCGTAACCCTCTGCCGCGTGCACGGCCGCCTGTTCGTGCCGCACCAGAACGTGGCGCAGGCGCGGGTCGGCGTGCAGGGCGTCGTAAATCGGCAGCACGGCCCCCCCGGGATAGCCGAAGACGGTGTCCACTCCGGCTTCGACCAGCGCATCGAGCAGCGCGGCGGCAGCGTTTCGTGCGAAGGCTGCCGCAGGGCGGGGCCGCAGTTCAGTCAGTTCCGTCATTCTATCTGTATATACCAGATCGGCCAGAAAGAGTTTCCGAAATTGCCATGGATCTGTAAGTCTGCAGAAATCCTTTCTGTCTTGACCGTGGAGCATAGAAAATGGACCTGGACAAGATCGACCGTGACATCCTCAGGACGTTGCAGGCCGACGCCCGGCTCAGCCTTGCGGATATCGGAGCCCGGGTCGGCCTCTCGACAACCCCGTGCTGGAACCGGATCAAGCGCATGGAGGAGGAGGGCGTGATCCGCGGCTACACCGTGCGGATCGACCCGGCGGCGATCGGCTTCGTGGAAACCGTCATCGTCCAGGTCGTGCTGGAAAGCCACAGCGACGAGATGCTGGCCGCCTTCGGCCAGGCGCTGGCCGATATCCCGGAGGTGACGGAGGCGTTCCTGATCTCCGGCGATTACGATTACCTCATCCGGATCAGTGTCCGTGATACGCGGCATTACGAGCGCCTGCTGCGCGAGCGGCTCTACCGCATCCCCGGCATCCGGCACTCCAAATCCAGCTTCGTGCTGCGCAGGCTGAAGGAGACTCAGGGTCCCTGGGACGTCCACCCGGCCACTGGCCTCGCCTCGCCGAAGCGCCGGCGCCGGGCGGCCTCGCCGGGCGGCTGATCAGGTCAGCGACAGCGGCAACTCGACCGTGTTCTTGATCTCGGATAGTGCGATCGACGACACCGTCTCCCGCACGGCCGGCAGTTGCGACAGGTGCTCGCGGAAGAAGCGCTCGTAGGCCTCGACGCTGGTCGTAACGATGCGTAGCAGGAAGTCGGTCTCGCCCAGCAGCGTGTAGCATTCCAGAACCTCCGGAAAGCGCTTGATCGCAGCCTCGAACTCCGGAAGCGTCTTGCGGCCGTGCGCCTCCAGCTTGACGTGCGCGAAGATCATCACGTTCAGCCCCAGCCGATGCCGGTCGAGCAGGGCGACGCGCTTGCGGATGTAGCCCTCCGCTTCCAACCGCTTCACCCGTCGCCAGCATGGCCCCTGCGAGAGGCCCACTGCCTCCGCCAATTGCACCGACGACAGGGAGGCATCCGTCTGCAGGCTGGCCAGTATACGCTGGTCCGTGGCGTCGAGCTTGCTCATCGCATCCTCCGAACGGGGTGTCGCCCGCGGCCAAATCGTCATCGCAAACGGGCAAGATGGGCATAGACTATGCCAAAAAACCCGCAAGCCTCGTCGAGAAGGGTCAGGTATATGCTGGGCCCTGGTGCTATTTTTTCCGCAGGCCGACGCAGCATGACGCCAGACTGGCGCGGCGGCGGCAGCAGGAGAAAGGGCACAAGCCCGCACCATGAAGAACCAGAAGCGGCTACAATCCCACATCCCTGAACCTGCGCGGCGCCCCGGCGACGCGCCCGACTTCAGCCATCTGGCTTTGTCCGCCCCCGGCGACGTCCCGTGCCCGGACGTCATGGTGTCGGCCTCGGTGATCCGCGACCTGGCGTTCGGGCTGATCCGCGTGCTGGACGGTTCGGGCGAGGCAGCCGGGCCCTGGAACCCCGGGCTGCCCGCCGACACGCTGCGCCGGGCCTTGCGGGCGATGCTGCTGACCCGCGCCTACGACGACCGCATGCAGCGCGCGCAGCGGCAGGGCAAGACCTCATTCTACATGAAGTGCACCGGCGAGGAGGCGATCGGCGTCGGCCAGGCGCTCGCCCTGTCGTCCGACGACATGCTGTTCCCGACCTATCGGCAGCAGGGCCTGCTGGTCGCCCGGAACTGGCCTCTCACGGACATGATGTGCCAGGTCTATTCCAACAGCTGCGACCGGCTGAAGGGCCGGCAGATGCCGGTGTTCTACTCCAGCAAGCAGGCTGGCTTCTTCTCGATCTCGGGCAATCTGGGCACCCAGTTCAGCCAAGCCGTGGGCTGGGCTATGGCCGCCGCCTACAAGCAGGACACCCGGATCGCTGCCGCCTGGATCGGCGAGGGCGCCACGGCGGAGGCCGACTTCCACCACGCCCTGACCTTCGCGGCCGTGTTCCGCGCGCCGGTGGTCCTAAGCGTGGTGAACAACCAATGGGCCATTTCCTCCTTCTCGGGTATCGCCGGCGGCGAGCAGACCACCTTCGCCGCGCGCGCGCTCGGCTACGGCATTCCGGCCTTGCGCGTGGACGGCAACGACCTGCTTGCCGTATTCGCCGCCACGCGCTGGGCGGCGGACCGGGCGCGCGATAACGGTGGCGCCACGCTGATCGAGCTGGTCAGCTACCGCACCGCTGCGCACTCCACCTCGGACGATCCCAACAAGTATCGCCCGGCCGACGAGGCCGCCGCCTGGCCACTGGGCGATCCAGTGGCCCGGCTGCGGCAGCACATGGAGCGGCTGGAGGTCTGGAGCGGGGAGGAGCATGCCGCCGCGGAAGCCGAGGTCACCGCGCAAGTACGCGACGCCGACCGGGAGGCGCAGTCGTTCGGCACCTTGGCCGATGGCCCCGGCCACAGCCCGGCCAGCATGTTCGACGACGTCTTCAAGGAGATGCCCCCGCATCTGCGGCGGCAACGGCAACAGGCGGGATTTTGACGATGCCGGCGATGACCATGGTGCAGGCGATCAACTCGGCGCTGGACAACTGCATGGCGCGCGATCCGGACGTGGTCCTGTTCGGTGAGGACGTGGGATATTTCGGCGGCGTGTTCCGCTGCACGGAGGGCCTGCAGGCCAAGTACGGCCGCGCCCGGGCCTTCGACACGCCCATCACCGAGGGCGGCATTCTCGCCGCGGCCGTGGGCATGGGCGCCTACGGGCTCCGACCGGTAGTCGAGATCCAGTTTGCCGATTACATCTATCCCGCGACCGATCAGCTTATCTCGGAGGCGGCGCGGCTGCGCCACCGCTCCGGCGGCGAGTTCTCGGCGCCGATCACTGTGCGCACGCCCTGCGGCGGCGGCATCTATGGCGGGCAGACCCACAGCCAGAGCCCGGAGGCGATCTTCACCCATGTCTGCGGCCTCAAGACGGTCATGCCGTCCAACCCGTACGACGCTAAGGGACTGTTGATCAGCGCGATCGAGGATGACGACCCCGTCATCTTCTTCGAGCCCAAGCGCCTCTATAACGGCCCGTTCGACGGCCACCACGACAAGCCGGTGACGCCCTGGGCCGCGCACCCGACCGGGGAGGTCCCCCTGGAACACTACCGCATCCCACTGGGGCAGGCGGCGACCGTGCGGCCGGGCAGCACGGTGACCGTGCTCGCCTACGGCACGATGGTCCACGTGGCGCTGGCCGCGGCGACGGAGAGCGGGGTGGACGCCGAGGTCATTGACCTGCGCACGCTGGTGCCGCTGGACCTCGACACGATCGTCGCCTCCGTGCGCCGCACCGGCCGTTGCGTGGTGGTGCACGAGGCGACGCTGACCGGCGGATTTGGCGCGGAGCTGGCGGCGCTGGTGCAGGAGCACTGCTTCTACGCGCTGCTCGCCCCGGTGGCGCGGGTGACGGGCTGGGACACTCCCTACCCGCACGCGCTTGAATGGCACTACTTCCCGGGACCGGCTCGGGTCGCCGAGGCGCTACGGGCTACCTTGGAGGCACGCTGAGCATGGGGCGTTACGTATTCCGGCTGCCGGACGTGGGCGAGGGCGTGGCAGAGGCCGAGATCGGCGACTGGCACGTGGCCGTCGGCGGCACAATCCGGGAAGACGATCCGCTGGTGGACATGATGACGGACAAGGCAACGGTCGAGATCACCTCGCCGGTGACCGGCACGGTGCTGGAGCTGCACGGCGCGAAGGGCGAGAAGCGGCCGACCGGTTCGGACTTGGTCGTATTGGAGGTGGACGGCGCCGGCAACGAGGCTACGCCGCAGCTTGGAGGCCCGAAGCGTGTCGAACCGGCGCAGCCCGTGCCCCCGGCGTCTCCGCAGCCAGTAGCTCCTCCAACGCCTGCGCAGGGCCCACCCCCGGCCCTGGCCTTCGCCGGACTGGTGGGAGGGGAAGCGCCCCAGGCCGCGCCAGCCACCCGTCGCCGCGCGCACGAGCTGGGGATCGACCTGCAATACGTCCCCGGTAGGGGACCCGGCGGCCGTATCACCCCGGACGACCTCAAGGATTATGTCGACCAGCGGGGCCAGGTCGCCGCCCCGGCACCCGGCCGCCGGCGCACCGCGGTCGAGACCGTTCCCGTGCTCGGCCTGCGCCGGACCATCGCCGAACGCCTACAGGACACCAAGCGCCGGGTGCCGCATTTCACCTATGTCGAGGAGGTGGATATGACGGCGCTGGAGGAGCTGCGTGTGGCGTTGAACGACCGCTATACCGGGACTCAGCCCAAGCTGACCGTGCTCCCGTTCCTGCTGCGCGCGATTGCCGCCATCGCGCCGGGGTTCACCGGCATCAACGCACTGTTCGACGACGCGGCCGGGATCGTCCACCGCCACGCCGCCATTCATGCCGGCATCGCGACGCAAACCGCCGCCGGCCTGATGGTCACGGTCGTGCGCCATGCGGAGGCGTTGTCCGTCTGGGAGACGGCGGCCGAGCTGTCGCGCCTGTCCGCCCTGGCACGCGCCGGCAAGGCCGGACGGGCCGAGCTGACCGGGTCGACCATCACCGTGACGAGCCTGGGCGCCATGGGCGGCGTGGCGACCACGCCGATCATCAACGCGCCGGAGGTGGCGATCATTGGCGTCAACAAGCTGGAGCAGCGTGCGGTGGTCAGAGGCGGCCAAGTCGTGGTGCGCACGATGATGAACCTGTCAGCCTCGTTCGACCACCGTGTCGTGGACGGATGGGACGCGGCAAGCTTCATACAGGCGGTGCGCCAGGCATTGGAAGTGCCGGCGACGCTGTTCATGGACCTGCCATGACGGCCTCGATCATGGACAGCGCACCCATGGCGGCGCGGCTGCGCCCGAAGCTGCTCGTCGTCGGCGGCGGACCCGGCGGCTACGTGGCCGCGATCCGCGCCGGGCAATTGGGGCTGGACACCGTGCTGGTCGAATCGGGCCGGCTGGGCGGCACATGCCTGATCCGCGGCTGCATCCCGTCCAAGGCGTTGATCCATGCGGCCGGGCAGTTCGAGGTTATGCGTCGCGCGGCCGAGGGGGAAGGGCGGTTCGGGATCAGACTGCCGCAACCGCCGGAGCTGGATTTCGCGCGGACGGTGCAGTGGAAGGACGGCATCGTCCAGCGACTGGACAACGGCGTCGCATCGCTGCTGCGCCGGGCCGGCGTACGGGTGCTGCACGGCCTTGTCACCTTCTCCGACGCCAAGAGCTGCATGGTGGCGACCGCCGACGGCGCTGTCCCGATCACGGCGGAGAACGTGGTGCTCGCGACCGGGTCCCTGCCGGTAGAGCTGCCGGGGTTGCCGTTCGGCGGCCGCGTGCTGTCGTCGACGGAGGCGCTGTCCCTTCCGGCGCTGCCGCGCGCCCTGGCCGTAGTTGGAGGCGGCTATATCGGGCTGGAGCTCGGGACGGCGTTCCGCAAGATGGGCTGCGCCGTCACCGTGGTCGAGGCGCAGGACCGCATCCTGCCGCAATACGATGCGGAGCTGGTGGCCCCGGTACATGCCTGGCTGCGGCGCGCCGGCGTCGATGTCCATCTCGGTGCCTGGGCGCAGGGAATGGACGACGCAGGTCTGGCGATCCGGCTTGGCGACGGCACGGCCGAGCACATTCCGGCCGACACTGTCCTCGTCACCGCCGGACGGCGCGCCAACCTGCAAGGCTGGGGGCTGGAAAATATGGCGGTCGACCTACGCGACGGGTTCGTGGCCATCGACGACCAATGCCGCACCTCCATGCGCGGCGTATGGGCGATCGGCGACCTCGCCGGTGAGCCCATGCTGGCGCACAAAGCCTCCGCGCAGGGTGAGATGGTGGCAGAGGTGATCGCGGGCGAGCGCCGCCGCTTCGACCCAACCGCCATTCCCGCCGTGTGCTTCACCGACCCGGAGATCGTTAGCGTCGGCCTGTCGGCTGAACAGGCCGCGGTGCAGGGCGTGGACGTGGTGAAGGGAGTATTCCCGTTCGGAGCGAGCGGCCGGGCGATGACGCTGGACGAGGAAGCGGGCTTCGTGCGTGTGGTCGCCCGCCGCGACACCGGGCGTATCGTCGGCATTCAGGCAGTCGGCGGCCATGTCTCGGAGCTGTCAGGAGAGTTCGCGCTGGCGGTGGAGATGGCCAGCCTGCTCGAAGACCTGGCCGGCACCATCCACGCCCACCCGACGCTTAGCGAGGCCGCGCGCGAGGCGGCGTCGCGGGCGCTGGGACGGGCGATCCATGTGTGATGCGCGGCTAACGCCCGGGTCGTGGCGGCAGGAACATTGCCCACGCCGCGGCGACTTCAGCCGCGATGGAGTCCGAGACCGCACGCACCCGCGCCAGCCCCACCATGTCCGAGTGCGTGATCATACACTGCATACCGTTCAGGAGACCGCGACTGTGGATCAAAGCGAGTTGGAGTTTGCCGTCCGCCCTCATCCCAAGCCCGTTCCAGCCGATCAAAGGGCGGCGCTGCTCGCCAGTCCTGGGTTTGGGCGCACGTTCACCGACCACATGATCAAGATCCGTTATATTGAGGGCCGGGGCTGGTACGATGCTAGCGTGGAGGCACGTGGGCCGATCTTGCTCGACCCAGCCGCTGCGGTGCTGCACTACGCGCAGGAAGTGTTCGAGGGTTTGAAGGCGTATCGCATTGGCGATGGCGGGGCGGCACTCTTCCGTCCGGATGCCAATGCGCGCCGGTTTCATGCCTCGGCTGAGCGCATGGCAATGGTGCCGCTACCGAAGCCATTGTTCCTCGAGGCGATTAGGCATCTAGTCACAATTGACCGAGACTGGATCCCCGATATCCCAGGCGGCAGTCTGTATCTGCGGCCATTTATGATAGCGAGCGAGACATTCCTAGGGGTGAAGCCGTCGTCGGAGTACCTGTTCATGGTGATTGCGTCACCGGCAGGATCATACTTCAAGAGCGCGTTCGGGACTGTGACGATTTGGGTATCGGATAATTACACGCGGGCGGCGCCGGGGGGCACAGGGGCGGCCAAGTGTGGTGGAAACTATGCTTCGGGCTTAATGGCGCAGGCGGAAGCAACGGCTAATCAATGTGATCAGGTGATGTTCCTTGACTCTGTTGAACGCCGTTGGATCGAGGAGCTCGGCGGCATGAACGTGTTCTTTGTCTTTGACGACGGTTCATTGTCAACGCCGCCGTTGGGTACCATTCTGCCGGGCATCACGCGCGAGTCATTGATTGTGCTGGCCCGATCAAAGGGCATGGCGGTGCGGGAGGAGCCCTACTCCATCGACCAGTTGCGGGTGGACGCGGCAAGCGGGCGCTTGCGGGAAGCATTCGCCTGCGGTACGGCGGCGGTGGTCACGCCGATCAGCACCGTGCGTGAACGTGACAAGGCGTTCACGATTGGCAATGGCGGAGCAGGACCAGTCACAGAGGGGCTACTGACCGCACTAGTTGATTTGCAGCGCGGTCGGGCGCCGGACCCCGATGGCTGGGTTCATCGGCTGTTCTAAACTGCAACGAGGCTTGGTGCGTAGGCCGTTGGCGGAGAGGTCGACTTACGGTCGTCACTCCTGACCACGCGCCGCCTGGAGCGGATCAAGGGAGTGATCGAAATCTCCGACCTGTTGCTCGCCGAACAGCGGCCGGCTACGCGAGTCAGTCCTCGATGGGCGCCGACCTCCAGCGGCCGGCGTGTCACCAGCCGCGTGGCGCCGCGAGCGCAGCGTACGTCCTCGATCCAGTGGAATATCGGGCGAGCTGTGATTGACCTACATCCGCAGCCCCCGGCGCTGCCCTTGGTGCTCGCGCTCGGCCTCGCGTTGGGCCAGGCCGGCGCCGGCCCGCTCGCCCTGCTTCAACGTCGCGGTGGGCGTAGCTGGGGCAGGCAGGTGTCGTCATCGCGACCACGCACCAGGCTCGGCTCCACTTCGCAAGCCAGCCAGCAGCCAAGTTTACGGTGCCTTGGATCATCGTTCCTTAAACATCATTCCCGAAAACACGGCCACACCTGGCCAGCTTACCTTCGGCTCAGCGCGCCGGTCGTTCGCGGGCTGTCGCCACCACGATGTCTGGCCAGCGGTGCCTATTACCTTGCGGGAAGCTCAGCCTGATGCGAACCGCGGCGGGAAGGTATTGTTGCCGCCAGTTGCTCGCCCAAGCCCCTTGCTTGGGATCCCAGTAGGATATCTCAATGTGGTCGAGACCAGGCACCAGCACTGATCGGGTCGGTTCCGGAGCCGGCTCGAAGCGGATGATGTGCCGGTGCGGCGTCCAGCGTAGGACCAGGTCATGGCCACTGTTTAGGCCGAGCCAGACATCGGCTCGCCGGGTCCCCCATCCAGCGGCTGCCATCGGCAGGATGGTCACGAAGCTGATTGCGGAAGACCCACCGACGATGTCCGGCGGCTTGGCCAGGCCCCCCGGATCCATTTGCACGATCAGCTGGCGCAGGACGCGCTCGGCCGTGGCGAGGGTTTCCGAGATCGCGACGTCGCGCGACTGCGCCCCCCAGGCATGGAAGCCGAAGCGTATCCCCTGCGTTAGGCCGGCCAACAGGAAACCCAGCACGACCAGCGCGACGAGGATTTCCAGGAGGGTGAAGCCGCGATCGTCACGCATCGTTGTTACAAGCCTGGTGCATCCCAGGTCAGGATTTGGAACGGCCGGCCCTCGCCGACACCAAGGGACACGACCGCGCTACGCTGGAAGTGGCTTCCGCCTGGTTCGGTCACCAGCGCCGTGATCATAACCAGCTGGGTGGCCTCGGACTCATCGGAGTTTTCCTGTACGCCGATCGGCAGCTTGGCCAATGCCGCGCGGACAACTGGGTCGGCCAGAGCGCGGACAGGGTCCGCTTTCGTGTAGAGAGACATGTGCGGTGCGAGTGCGGCCACCAGGGATGGGGACATGCCGAGCACGTCCCCCAGTTCGTCCAGACTTTCGAATGGAGCACTGGGCGGTCCGTAGTCTCTGCCCGCTTGTCGATATTCTGGGGCCTTGGCGCCTCCGGGCCGTCCCTGCTCACCACGCGTCCGCCAATCGGCAATGGCGGCAGCAAGATTCTCAGCGGCTGCAGGGTCCGCGCCGACCTGGCGCAGAAGCGCCTCCAGCAGATAAACAGAGGCCAGATTGGGATTCACCTTGCCCGCCTGCTGCTCGACCAGCACCTCGGCTTCACCGCTGGAAAGACGCAGCCGATAGGAGGCGCTTTCGGGGATGGGAGGTCCCTGTCGGAACATCAGCCTGTTGAGCAGGCGGGAGATGGCCTCGTGGACCGCGCCGTCAGCTTCTGCTTCGGCAGCGGCGTTTGAGCGCATGTTGAACGCGATTTGGCTCTCCTCGAGGCCGGCCGCAAGGAGATGCGTGACTATCAAGGAGAGGAGCAGAACGGTCCACAGCACGAGCAGCAGGACGAACCCACCCTCGCCACGCTGTGGACCTGACGGCCGCGATCCGGCTAAAGACGCAATGCCAGTCCTCGGCGGCGGCAGAACGGGCGGGGCACGCACTGCCTTGGGCCGTGCGTGCCCTCGCCGGGTCGTCGTGATTGCCAGCCTCAGCGCTCCGGACCGACCAGTCCGGCTTGGGCGCCGTCCGGGCCGACCTGCAGGAGGTCCTGGTTCGCCGCGCACGACCAGCTTGCGGCCCGGTTCACATCTCCACCCGCCGTGAGGTGGGCCTGGGTGGGAAAGCTGCACAGCGGCATGGTGCGCAGGGTAGGCTGGGTCGGGTCGTCGTTCGTGTACTTCGTCGCGACAATCCCCTCGGGCGCCACGCCGTTCTCGACCCATTGCTCAAGCGCGGTCAGCGTGTCAAAGGTGTTCGGCCCAGGACCAGCCCCACAGTGGTTCATGCCAGGCACCATGAACAGGCGGGCATTCTGCTTCAGGGCAGCATAATTGCCTGTCAGCTTCGCCCAGTCTTCATAAAACCGGATCGTGCGGAACGGCGAGATCCAGCCATCGCTGAAGCCGTGATACATGATCAGCTTGCGGTCCTGCAAAAGAAACGGCGCGAGCTTCTGCGGAAAGTCACCGGAGCCGGCCTCGGTCTGCGCATCAATCCGCGCCAATGCCTGATCATTCACGACGTTGCGAAAGTCTGTGGGGGAATTGTGGTTGCTGTCAAAGTTGGGGTCCACTGCAACGAGATATTTCATCACGTTGTCATAGAACGACCACCCGACAGGCTGTCCGGCCAGTGCGGCGCCCCACGGCTCTGCAGCGTTGATGTCCTGAGGCGGACCCCCGCTCTCCGCCCACAGAAACAAGTTGAGGCCCGGCGCAGTACTGTCGTCGATGTCGGCCACGGGCAAGCCGGGACTCACTACCCGGCCTTCTTGGTCCTTCGAGGCGGACCACCAACGGGTTAGTGTGCCTACCTGGCCCTGCGACAGGCAGTTCTGGGTATTGCCGCCTATGCAGAGCAGGCTTTGCGGGTTGAATGAGCACTTGCCAGGGTTCTGGATCAGCCCATCCTGCACACCGTCGACGGCGTCGCAGCTTGCCCGGACGGCGTTGTTGACGAACTGCAGAAGCGCGGGGGGAATGTAGGCGTCGGGCGACGCGAGAAGCGCTCGAGGAGCCGGGCCACCGACCAGGATCTGGGCTCGGATGTCGAAGAACGGGTCACCGGCAACGATCCCGTCGAAATCGTTCGGGTAGCGCGTGGCCTCGACCATGCTCTCGCGCCCGCCGTCCGAGCAGCCACTGAAGTATGAGTGCGCAAGGGTTCCGGCATACCAGTTCTGGGCGAACTGCTTGCCCACCCCGGCCAGAATATGCACAGCGCGGTAGTAGTAGTCAGTCACTGCGTCGATGTTCGGCACCCCGGGCGCGGTGACAGCCCAACTGCCGTCGAGGGCGTTGGTGGTCGCGTGACCATCGTCGGTCCCGACGACAGCGTAGCCTCGCGCGAGTGCATCGGTGGGGTAGCCGCCGCCGACGCCGCCAGGAAAGGCTACCGAGCCGCACAGCCCTCCACAGCCTACCTGCAAGAACCTGTTGTTCCATGGGACTGAGATCGGCAGTGCGAAGCCGAAGTTGGCGGTCTTGCCCGTGCCTGGGTTGGTGATGAACGTGCCGGTGACGAGGCAGTAGGACGGCGTGCTGCCGGAGGCCGGCACCAGGACCGTGCCGGTCGGGGCGGGTAGCAGGTTCGAGGCCAGGTTGTTGATCGGTCCGACCGTCATGCCCGGGGGTGCGGCCGCCTGCGCCGCCGCAGCGGCGCAGGGCGGCGAAGCGGCATGACTCGGCGTGGATATCGTGAAAATACCGAGCGCGGCCAGCGCGCCGGGTGCCACAGCGCAGGATAGGGCGCGGGCTAGCCGCGAAGTTCTCGTGCCACTCATTTTGTTGAACATCCCTCTCTTCTCAGAAGTGCTTCGGCCGCATAGTGCGCGCCCTGCGGATCTTGTTATGGCGCTTACCGGCCCTGGGCGCGCATGTCCCGGCGACCCCTGAAGCGGGCCAGGCCGAGGCCGGCCAGGGCCACCCCCAACACGCCCGCCGTGGCCGGCTCCGGTACCGCTGAGACAACGACATTGACCGTAAACGCGTCCGTTCGCTGCGGGCATGGCGTCAAATTCACCTGAAGAAAGGACCCGCTCGCGACCCCGCACGCGGGGCCAGTGAAGTTGCCCTGACCCGACTCAGCAAAGCCGTCTGCGAAATTGCCGTTCGTAAAATTGTAGTATTCCGAGACCGCGAACGTGTAGTTCCCCGCCGCCAGGTCTGAGGCTGTCAGGGTGGCGTCACCGGCTACGCCCGTGCTCGGATCGACTGCGCCTGGCGGGAACGGGTCGCCACCGCTATTTGTCGCAACGAACAGTTCAGTGGGCGAGAACAGGGTAATGACGGGCAGGAACCCGCCTGCGAGAGTCATGGTGCCGTCCAGGTTCGTCCCGCCACCGTACGAGTCGGTGAAGAGCGACACGCTCGAAGGCTGGGCCAGCGTCAGCGAGTAGGTCTGTATGGCATCGTCTGTGGCGAGCGTCCCCTGAATAACCGCCGCGCTCGCGATCCCGGGACAATTCGCAAGCGTCCCGGCCAGCATCGCTCTCGCCAGGATCAGCGGAGTGTAGTTGTTGGCCATCATCCCACGCAGGATGCATCGCATATAGCTAGTCCTCCCTATTCGTTTTCGATTTTTCAGCGCAGCCGTGTCGGGTTGACGCCAGCAGCCCATTCTTGAAGCCCAGTTTCGGTCCGATACCTTTGGTGTTGGTCTCCTTCACGGCATGTTCATTCTTTGTAGAGTCGTTGACGGTGCCCTCGCCGCCAACCTGACGAAATCAGACCCTTCTCCAAAACACGTCCCTCCTCGAAATCATTGACTGTTCTGTACTGAGCACGACAACTATGAACTAAACGATGACACCGCAACCTCCAACCGACTAAACGGCTACAAATGCTTCTACTTACCGCCTGGCATCACGCATCCGCCTTCGGACAAGGGACGGAAGGCATCCTTGAAGGGTACAGTCGAAACCAGATCGTAAATGTCCCATTCCGACTCCGATTGGCTCGGCGTCTTGACGCGGAACAGATACATGTCGCGCTCGACCCGTCCGTCGCTGCGGATTTTGCCGTTCTTGATCGTGGGATCGTTGATTGGAAGCGTTCGCATCGCCGCCGCGACTGCCACCGGCTCGTCAGTGCCGGCAGCCTGAACGGATTTCAGGTAGTGCAGGGCACTGCTGTAGTCGCCAGCATTCATCTGGTTCGGCATCAATTTGCGGCGTTCGAAGAAGCGCTTGGACCAGGCCCGGCTATCGTCAGTTAAATCCCAGTAGAAGGCTTCAGTAAGCAACATACCCTGAGCTAAGTCCAGCCCAATCGCGTGCACGTCGGTGACCATAACAAGGAAGCCTGCGAAGCTCTGCTTCGACCCAGTGCCGCCAACTCCGAACTCACGCGCGGTCTTGACGGTATTTATCAAATCTGAGCCGGCATTGGCCAATCCGATGATCTTTGCCCCCGATGATTGAGCCTGCAAGAGATAGGAGGAGAAGTCAGTCGAGTTGATAGGGTGAAGAGCTGAGCCCAAAACGTGCCCGCCCGCCTCTTTAACAAAGCGGGTCACGTCCCGTTCGAGGTCGTGGCCAAACGCGTAATCGACGACCACGAGATACCAGGTGTCACCCCCGTTACGGACGACTGCGTTGGCCACCACCTTCGCTAGTGCGTAAGTGTCGTGCATCCAGTGGAAGCCCGTCGGTGAACAAGCTGACCCCGTCAAGGTTGACGTCCCTGTCGTGGTGTAGATATCGAGTTTGCCGTTGTCGCGTGTGAAGGACCTCATCGCGAGCGCCACGGCGGAGGATCCGACACCGATGATGACACCCACACCGTCCTGATCGTACCATCGACGCGCGATCGCAGAGCCTAGATCAGGTTTGTTCTGGTGATCCGCAGACACAACCTCGATCTTGCGCCCGAGGACTATGCCACCGAAATCCTCCACGGCCATCTGCACCGCGAGGAGACTCGACTGTCCGGTGATGTCGGCATAGGGTCCCGACATGTCGTTGAGCACGCCGATCTTGACCGGCTTTCCCTGCGGCTGGGCCTTCGCGGAACCTGCGACGACGGTTGAGAGAAGCCCTGTAGCAGCGACAAGCGCGTTTCGTCTTGAGACCGTCATGGAGCCTCCTGGGATGGAGAATGCTCGAGCACGGTGGGGGGTTAAGGCAACGACAACGGCCCCGCATTTCCTGCCAAGGCAATGTCTACCTCTGCTGTGTATCCTCGGCCGAGATGCAGGCGCGGGTGATCCTCCCTGGTTTCCGTGGTTCTCCCGCAGACAGGGTGGACGGCTCGCAGCGGCATTGATGTGCCAAGATGCGGGTTGTGAGAACTGGGAGAAGGGAGCCACCTGTGATGAGCATCACCATGATCGGCCTTGATACGGCCAAGTCAGTCTTCCAGGTCCATGCTGTGGATGGCGCAGGGCAGGTTGTGATCCGGCGCAAGCTGCACAGGGACGAGTTGCTCACGTTCTTCGAAAAGCAGGGCGCCTGCACGGTCGCCATGGAGGCGTGCGGGGCGGCTCACCATTGGGGCCGCGCGCTGACCGACCTTGGACATACAGTGAGGCTGATCGCGCCTGAGGCGGTCAGGCCGTTCGTGAAGAGGGGCAAGAAGACCGATGCCGCCGCCGCGATCTGCGAGGCTGCTTCCTGGCCCGGCGTGACGTTCGTGCCCATCAAGAGCCTGGAGCAGCAGGGCACCCTGGCGGTGCATGCGGCTCGCTCCCTGCTGGTCAAGCAGCAGACGATGCTGGCCAACGTCATGCGGGGCCTGGCGGCCGAGTTCGGCCTGACCGTTCCGAAGAGCATGGGCAAGCTCGGGGACCTCATGAGGCTCGTCGATGTGGATGAGGCCATGCCGGAGGGGCCCGGCAGGTGCTGGGCGCCCTGTTTGGCCAATGCCGCGCGCTGGAAGAGAGCATCGGGGCGCTGGAAGCGAAGATCGTGGCCCACGCCCGACGCGATGACGCCGCGCGCCGATTGGCGACGGTCCCCGGCATCGGTCCGACCACCTCGTGCCTGATCGCGGCCACGGCGCAAACCTTCGGTTTCGCTGAGGTCGCCGACATCGGCGTGTTCCAAAGCGCCCGGCACTTTGCCGCCTGGCTCGGCCTGGTGCCGCGGCAGCCCGCGGGCAGGAAGACCCGGCTTGGCCGGATCACCAAGGCGGGCAACCCGGAGATACGCAGGCTGCTGGTGCTGGGGGCCACGTCGATGGTGCATCGAGCTGCGGGGTGGAATAGCGCCGCCGGAGCCTGGACCAGAGGGGTCCTGCAACGCCGTCCGGTTCGGCTGGTGACCGTCGCGCTGGCGAACAAGATGGCGCGCATCGCATGGGCTTTGATGACGCGCAAAGAGGTCTACCATGCGAAAGGACGTCCTGCCGCTGCGGCGCCAGCGCCGGCGGCAGCTCGACGGTCGGGCGCACCTGGTAGGCGCCGGGCGCAGGCCCGACTGAGCCGGCAGAAGGCGCTGATCAGCGTGATGGGAGAGGCTGTAGTCGAGGCAGTTCAGGCAATACCGAACGCAAAGTTGTGCCTTGAGCACGCCCCGCAGATTGGTGCCTGACACGCAAGCGCACACCCATGATGGCCAGCGGCACACGCCGCGCAACAAGCCGGATGGGAGGGCGCAACTGACCGGACCCTTCCCAATGCGTAAGCGTCCGCTCTAGGCCGCGGTATTGGCTGTTCGGCGCTGGCCTGAGTGGGGCTACGGTGTCCACTTCCAGGGGAGTAGGGCGTCGAGTTGCCGGCTGGGGTGGTCTGCGATGCGTCCGAGGATGTCGGCCAGGTAGGCTTGCGGGTTGAGGCCGTGCATCTTGGCGGTTTCGGTGATGGTGTAGACGCAGGCTGCTCTCTGGCCGC
>JAABUX010002398.1_pt1 | contig 26693 bp, 24 predicted proteins | sample 5561851 | NCBI WGS metagenome assembly JAABUX01 (sample SAMN10711883, study PRJNA513361) | rock metagenome | isolation source: Antarctica rocks | place: Antarctica: Victoria Land, Richard Nunatak red sandstone | collected 2016-01-03 | reverse complement strand
CGTCGAGCGCGGCGGTTGCCTGGCGCACGGTGCGCCCCGCCTGGCGCAGCGTCCAGTAGCACCAGCCATTGAGGGCGCAGCGCAGAGCGTCCGTCTCCCGCCAGCGGAAGTAGTCCGCCACCCGCGCGGCGTCGGCGCCAAGCCAGACGCGGCTATCGAAATGCGCTGGCGTCGCGGCGGCGTGCGTGAAGGCGGCGCTGGCGATGCCCGCCGTGACCGACACGATCTTCTCCAGTTCGCGGTCGAACATGTCCCACGCGCGCGGACACAGCACCGAGATCTCGTCGCTCTCGGTGTAGGCGTAGAGCGCGTTCAACTCCTGGAGCAGGGTCGTGGCCGTGCTCACCATCAGGTCGTGGAAGCGCGAATCGAACGGCTTCTCGAACCCCTGCTCGGTGAAGCGCGAGAAGCCGCGCCCATCCACGCGCACCACGGTCCACGTCCCCGGCAGCAGCCGCAGCGCGTGGAAATACTCCAGCTCGCGCATGCGCCGCTCGAACAGGTCGCTATCCATGTTGCCGTCTCCCGCCATCATGAAATTATGACATCCGCGCGATGACCATCGCCCGTACCCGTTGCAACAGTCACGCTTGTCGTGTCGTTTTGCTCTAATTGTACTCCTCTCACAGACCCTACCCCTCCAGATCCTACCCCTCGCTCCCTGCTCTTGACAAGGGCGCCGGCAGCGTCTATTATATCCATGAGGGTAACAGTCAATCCGCTGAGGATACATACCTCGTCGGGTCAGACAGCATGATCTCCCCTCTCGCTGCTAGCGCAGGGATCGATTGGCAATTTGATGGAGAGGGGGGAAGGACCCATGTTGCGGCAGTTGCGGCAGTTGCGGCAGTTGCTGTGGATAGAACGCCTCTTCGTGGCGGTTATCGGGGTTACTATCGCCCTCATCCTGGCCGGACTCCACGTCGTGCCCGCGACGGTCGATTCCCCAGGCGGGGTCGGGTCGCTGCTCGGCGACGTGGTTATGCAGTTGGCGCTCGTCGCCCTCGCGCTCGGCGGCCCCTGGTCCTTCCGGCGGCAACAGCGCAGCATCGGGATCAGCGCCGCCCTCGGCCTGGTATTCGCCGCGCTCTACGTGGGCGTCATTGTGTTGGAGTTTCAAGGGGTCCAGACCGGCGCCAACATTCTGGCGCTCTTCGTCGGCGTCGCGGTCATCGCGGGGGTGGCCGCGGCCATGCGCACCGGCCGCTGGCAGCAGGCGCCGTTCGCGGCGATCTGGTCTCTGCTGATCGGCACGGCCGTGTGGAGCGCCGCCGTCCTGCTGATCAACTACGTGATGTGGGGGAGCCATCAGCACTACCAGTTCTGGCTGCAAGATGGGGCCGTCGACGAGTTCCGTCGCAGCGGGAGCCACGATTTCGGCGTCTTCCTCCTGCAAGATCTCCAGGGCGCGATGTTCTTCCACCCGCTGCTCGGCATCGTGATCGGGGCTATCGGCGGGCTCGGCGGCGGCGCGGTGGCCCAGGGGGTCGTCGCGCTCCGGCAACTGTTCGGCCCGCGTGTCCGGGCACAGGGCTAATCACACCACAACTGGAGGGTAGTATGACCGCCGCGACGCTCTCGCCCGCCCAGGCGCCCGTCCCGTCCCCCCTCCCCACGCCGCTGTCCGCCGGCGAGCGCGTCGGGGGTATCGACATCGTGCGCGGCGCGGCCATCTTTGGCATCCTGCTGGTCAACGTCACCACGTTCCGCCCGCACCCCGCGACCCTGCAGGGCACGCCCTGGACCGGCCTCCCGGATCGCATCGCGGAGTGGGGCATTCTGTTCTTCGCGGCCGGCAAGGTCTGGCCCATGCTCGCTTTTCTGTTCGGGCTCGGCTTCGCCGTGCAACTGGGACGCGCCCGCGCGGGGACGCCGATCCTGCCCCGCTACGCCCGCCGCCTGACGGCGCTGCTCGCCATCGGCCTGCTGCACAACGTGCTGCTCTGGGACGGCGACATCCTGGTGAACTACGCGCTGATCGGGTTCCTGCTGCTCCCCTTCGCCCGGCGCCGCCCGCGCACCGTGCTGCGCTGGGCGATCGGGCTCCTGGCGGCCTTCGTGGGGCTCATCGCTGTCGCCGCCCTTGTCGTGGCCCTGCAAGGGCCGGTCCATGGACCGGGCGCCTCCGCGGCGCCGGCCTCGGACCCCGCCCAGGCCCTGCGGCACACCGGCAGCTACGGCGCGCTCCTGACGGCGCGGCTGGGCGCGCTGGCGGGCAGCGCCACGGAGAACCTGGGCGGCGCCCCTATCACGCTGGCCATCTTCCTCACGGGGCTGTACGCCGGCCAGCGCGGCATCCTAACCCACCCCGAGGCGCATCTCCCGCTGCTGCGGCGCGCGACCCGCTGGGCCTTGCCGCTCGGGCTGATTGGCAGCCTCCTCTTCACGCTCATCTCCGTGTCCGCGCCGCCCGTCGTGGCGCTGCCCGCCCCCGCGCAGACGCTGCTCGCGGCGGCCTCCGTGCCCGGCGTCCTGGCGCTGAGCCTCGCCTATGTCGTGGGGCTCACGCTTCTGCTGCAACAGCCCCGCTGGGAGGCGCGTCTGGCGCCGCTGGCGGCGGTCGGGCGGATGGCGCTGACCAACTATCTGCTGCAGAGCCTGGTCTGCACCACGCTGTTCTACGGCTACGGCCTGGGGTGGTACGGTCGCGTGGGGCCGCTGGCGGGCATCGGCCTCGCCGCGCTCATCTTCGCGCTCCAGGTACCATTGAGCGCGTGGTGGCTGCGTCGCTACCGCTTCGGCCCTATAGAGTGGGTCTGGCGCTCGCTTACGTATGCGCGTCCGCAGCCCCTGCGCGCGCCCGCGCCGCCCACAGCCGCGGCGCGGGCAATGGGAGCGGCCGGGAGAGGAAAAGAGGCTGGCATGGAAGGAGACTATTAGCAATGTCGCGGGATGACGATGGGCCGGAGGGCGATGCGCCCCTGACGCCGGCCGTGCTCCATATCTTGCTGGCCCTGGCCGAGGGCGAGCGCCACGGCTACGCCATCATGCGCGCCGTCACCGCGGACACGGCGGGCGCGGTGCGTCTGGGGCCGGGGACGCTCTACCGCTCGATCAAGGGCATGCTGGCCGACGGCCTGATCGAGGAGTCCGACGCGCGCCCCGACCCGGCGCTCGACGACGAGCGCCGCCGCTATTACCGCTTGACCGCCCTGGGCCAACGCGCGGCGCGGGCAGAGGTGGAGCGCCTGAGCCGCCTTGTCGCCCTCGCCCGGTCGAAACCGCTCCTGCAGGCCGCGCGACCGCACCCGCGCGCGGGAGGGGCATGATGGGGTCGCGGGGTGTAGCGCGCGTCGTGGCCCTATCCGCGTGGGCGTACCGGCTCCTCCTATGGGCCTATCCCGCCACGTTCCGGCGTCGTTATGGGGCGGACATGGCCCGGGTATTCCGCGACCTCTGCCGGGACACGCATCGGCGCGCGGGCGCGGGCGGCGTCCTGCGCCTGTGGCCGGCGGCGCTGGGCGATCTGGCGACCGGTGCGCTGGGCGAGTCCCTCGCCCTCCTTACGTCGCGCGGGGGCGCGGGGACGCCGGAGGGCGAGCGGCTCGCCCTCGCCGCGACGACGGGCACTGTGCGTGTGGGGCAGGTGGCCGTCCGCTACGGGATGTTGGCGGGGGTCGTCGTCGCCCTCGGGCAGGTCGCGTACGGCCTGCTCGTGCTCCACGGGCGCGGCGGCCTGGACGCCTCGTCGGCGCTGGGAGGGCTCCTGATCGGCTTCGAGCTCCTCCTGTATGGCGCGGCCGCGCTGCACATCGCGGCCATGGCACGATCGGATCTGCGCCTGGGCTCCCTCTGCGGGCTGGCTGGCGGCGCTCTCTGGCTGCTTTATACCCTGCTCGCCGACCTCGTCGCGCTCGACGGCGCGACCTACCAGGCGCTCAGTTGGGGGACGATCGGCGGCCTGTGCCTGTTGTACATGGCGGCCGGCTTGCTCGGCGCGCGCGCGGCGGGCGCGTGGGCCGGCGGCATCCGTGGCGGGGTGTGGGCCAGCCTCGTCGCGCAGTTGGCGTGCGTCATCGCCCTCTTCCTCGTCCAGGACGTGTTCGCGGGCCTCGCGGCCCGCGCCAGCCTCGCCGATCCGGACTACCTGCGCAGCGGCCTGCGCGACGTGACGGTCTGGAACATCCAGGACGCGCTGGGCGGCGCCTTCTACACCCTGCTGCTGGCGCCCCTATGCGGCGCCACGCTGGGCGGCGTCGGCGCCCTCCTGTGGAAGGGCCGTGCCCGATGTGAGTGATGGTACGACAACTTATGCCGTGACGCTGACCGTGTGATAGCCCGTCGCGCCGCTGGGGTACTGGTCGTGTACCGTGTCGGTTTGGACGCGGCCGGCGCCATCGATGGCGCGGGCTTGCAGGGTCACGATCCCGCGCGCGGGCAGCGTCAGCCGCCACTGCACCCAGGTCAGCGGCGACAGCGCGGGCGTGTGCAGTTCCGCCAGACGCCAGGGACCTCGGTTGACGCGCACCTGCACCGCCCGGACGCCGCGCCGCCCGGCGAAGGCGACTCCCGCTACCAACAGGCCTTCGGGCACGCGCCGCGCCACGTCGATGCGCGCCATGGTATGCGCCTCCGGCAGGGCGACCCAGCTGTTGCGCTCCCAATAGCCGGCGCGCGGGTCGTCGGTCAGGCGCACGGTGTCGACCCACTTGACGCCCTTGTAGCCGTAGAGGCCGGGCAGCAGCGCGCGCGCGGGGAAGCCGTGCGCCTGCTCCAGCAGGGCGCCGTTCATGCCGTAGGCCAGCAGCACGCGCGGGTCGCGCGCCAGCGCCAGCGGAATGGCCTCCTCGTGGCCGTCGGGGGAGCGGAAGAGCACCGCCGTGGCCCCCGACGCCACGCCGGTCTGGTCCAGCAGCGCCGCTATGGGGACGCCCGAGAACAGCGCGGTGCTGATCAACGGACCGCCCACGGGGTTGCTGACGCACTCCTGGGTCACCAATTGGTCGCGTCGCGGCAGGGCCAGCAGGTCGGCGAACGAGAGGCGCTGCGGCCGTTGTACCAACCCCTCGACCGAGAGGCTCCAGGCGCTGATGTCCACATCGGGCCGCTGCAGGTCCTCGTCCATCTGATAGAAGGCGCGGCCGTCCGCCGCGTCGCCGATCGCCGAGACCTCCGGCGTCAGGCCGGGGATGTCGAAGCCCGGCTTGCGCGGGGGCCGGGGCGTCCAGGCGAAGAGGCGTCGCCCGGCCGAGCCTGTGCGCAGGGCGTAGGCCCACGGCGCGACGTAGAGCAGGGCGACAAGCACGCCAAGCCCCGCCACGATCCGCCCGTTGTGCACCAGGAACGCGCGCCGGCCGGGCGCGACCGGCGCCTCGCGCGCCAGCAGGTGGAGCCCTCCCACGTAGGCCAGCACCAGCACCAGCGCCACGACGGCGTGCTGGTGGGGCACGACCAGAGTTGCCAGGTCGGCCAGCAGTCCCACGGCGATGACCGCCCGCAATCCCTCATCCCCCCGCCCATGGCTGACTGGCCCCCCGATCCCTAGCCGCGGGATCGCCGGTCCAGCGCGCCTCTCCCGCGCGCGGGAGAGGGGGCCGGGGGGTGAGGGACTGTCTTCGAAGCCTTGATCGACTGGGAGCGCGGGCGGCCCGCCCGCCTCATCGACTGGGAGCGCGGGTCGCCCGCCCGCCTCATCGACTGGGAGCGCGGGCCGCCCGCCCGCTTCTATCGCCGCTGTGCGCGTCGGTGTTCTCACCCATCGTGGAGGCCGGACCAGGCGGGCGGCCCGCCCGCGCTCCCAGTGTGGCGCTGCATCCTCTCCCCTCTCCCGCACGAACTCCGGGTGATCCGTCGTACCTTCTCCCCTCTCCCGCGCACGGGAGAGCCGGTTGGGCTGTCGGCTCCGCGGAGCCGACAGCCCAATCCGCATGGGTCGGGGGTGAGAGTTGCGGGGGTGGGGGCTGCCCGGGTGAGGGTACACGAGGGCGATCAGGCCGCCCGCGAGGAGGGCGACCATCGCCGCTCCCCATAGGGCCAGCGGGCGGGCCAGCGGACCCAGGTGGAGCAAAAGGGGGATGGCGATGGACACGGGGGTGCGGTCCATCACCGTGTCCGCCACCGGTTCGAGCGGCGAGGGGGCGCGCAGCAGCAGGGCGGCGATCGAGGCGCAGACCAGCGCCAGGACCATGGCGACGTTCCCGTTCCGGTATGCTGAGCTAGACCCTCCCGCATCGTGGCGGCGCGGCCGATGGTCTACATTTTGTGAATGATCGCCGGGGTTTCCATGCGGGAGAGGTGACCGGGAGCGCGGGCGCCTGTTCGCCCGGCTCGCCCGTTCCCCGTCCAACGCGGGGACGGGCGGGACGCCCGCGCTCCCAGGTCCATCACCTACACGCCGCGCCTCGGAGTTGCCGGTCGCCACAGCGACGCCGTGGTCATCCATAGAGGTAGAAGGGGAATCGCCGTGCATCCGCTCTCCTTGCGTCCGTCTTGCCTGTGCCGAACCCGTCGCCCATGACCTATCTGGAGTTCCTGGGGCTGTTCGTCGTCGTGCCCATCGCCGTGTTGTTGGTCTTGCTGCGCGGGCGGGCGCCGCGCATGGGCTGGGTCTACGCCGCGCTGCTGGCGCTGGCGGCGCTGGTCTACACGGCCCCGTGGGACAACCTGATCGTGCTCAACGGAGTGTGGACCTACGGCGCTCACCAGGTGCTGGGCCTCATCATCGGCGTGATCCCTCTAGAAGAGTACCTGTTCTATGTGCTCCAGGTCGTGGCGACGACGCTCTTCTGCGTCTGGCTGCGCCGGCGTTGGCTGCCCGCGCGGGATGTCGTGGAGTGGCCGCCCGATCCCCCTCGACGGTGACGGCGCGTATGTATCACGCCATGATCTATGCCAGGGTCAAGGAACATGCCTTGCACGACAACGCTCGACCGACCGCAGTCGGCCGGTGGTTTGCCATGCGACCGCAGTCGCAGGCTCTTTGGGCTCCCTGATGTTTGGCCACTACACATACCTCATCTTCGAGCTGGTGTGGGCGTTGCCCGTGGTGTTGGGTCAGTGGGCCATTGGCTTTACGACCCTACGTCAGGCCAGGCGCATGTTGCTGATCGGCGCGCTCGTCCCTACTGCCTATTTCTCGTTCGCCGACGCCATGGCCATCCACGCGCACATCTGGACGCTCAATCCGCGCCGCATCGTCGGCATCCACCTGGGGTCGTTGCCGTTGGAAGAAGCCATCTTCTTCCTGCTGACCAACCTGATGGTGGTGCAAGGTTTGCTATTGCTGAGCAGCAGGGAGCAATGGACGCGGGCGCGGCGGCTGATCGCGCGGACGAGTTGGCAGTAGGCAGTAGGCAGTGGGCAGTGGGCAGTGGGCAGTGGGCAGTGGGCAGTGGGCAGTGGGCAGTGGGCAGTGGGCAGTGGGCAGTGGGCAGTGGGCAGTGGGCAGTGGCAACTACCGCGGCGCGTCGTACCGTCCTTCTGTGAACTGCCTACTGCCTACTGCCCACTCGTTTTGACCGGCCCGCTTGCCTTCCGGTACACTACGACGAGTTGCGGCGCGGGACGGCCGCCGAGGCTCTCTTGCCCTCGCCCGCCGGTTGTGTCGTCGCGCCTGAGCGGCGCCCGCCGGCTGCCCGTCGTCAGATCGCGCTATGACCGGCCAGCCATCGGTCTGTCGGCTATTCCAATGTAAGACGAGGGAGCAAAGGGTCGCATGAGCACGAGACGCACGACGCCGGACGATCCGGACTTCGCGCGCGCGCAGGCCCATTGCGCGGAGATCATCAGGAGCAAGGCCCACAGCTTCTACTTTGCCTCTCGTTTCCTCCCTCCCGGCAAGCGCTCCGCCGTGTTCGCCTTCTATGCCTTCTGCCGCACGGTCGACGACATCGCCGACATCCCGCAGGCCGGCCTGCCCGAGGGAGCGGTGATGCGCCAGCTCGAGCGGTGGCGCGACTGGCTGTGCGATGGCGCGCCGACCCGCCCCGACGATCCCGTCAAGTATGCGCTGGCCCACGTGGTGCGCGCCCATGACCTGCCCCTGACTCCCCTTGTCGAGCTTGTGGAGGGCGTGCTGCAGGATCTGGAGCCGCGCCACCTGGCCGATTTCGCGGCCCTGGATCGCTACTGTTATAGCGTGGCTGGCACGGTCGGCATTGCCATGGCCGTGCTGCTCGGCGCTCAGGACCCCCTGGCCTGGGACTACGCGCGCGACCTGGGGATCGCCATGCAGCTGACCAATGTGCTGCGCGATGTGGGCGAGGATCTGGGGCGCGGGCGCGTCTACCTCCCGTCCGAGGAGATGGCCCACTTTGGCTACACGCGCCTCGACCTCGAGCAAGGCGTCATCGACGAGCGTTTCAATGCCCTGATGCGCTTCCAGGTCGCGCGGGCTCGCGCCTACTACGCCCGGGGACTCGACGGGCTGCGCTTGCTGCCGCGCGACAGCCAATTCCCTATCGCCATCGCGGCGCGGACCTATGCCGGCATTTTGACCAAGATCGAGTGCGCCAACTTCGACGTGTTCAGCCGCCGTGCCCACACCGGCCGGCGCGACAAGCTGCTGCTCGCCGCTCGCCTCTACGCCCACCACTGGCGCGCGACCTCCCCTGTGAGCGCGTAACACGCTTACCCCCGCGCGACACCACACGTCCTAAAGTCCTAGTGGCATGTGGACGATGCGACTATAGGCCCGCGCGCCGATATGGAGTACCGTGTAGTCAAGCGCGCGGTGATCGTGCCCATCGTCCGCACGCGCGTGCATCGACACCGACACCGTACAGGCCCGGCGCGTGTCGAGCGGGGTCGGGCTGGACGGCCCCACCTCGCGCAAACTAAGTGATGGAGAACGTGATGAAGCAGGTGTCCGGGTGGAAGCGAATCGCCCCCCGTAGCCCATCCAGGCGCCAACCCGTCCCGCCGGCCGCCCTGACGGCCGCCACCACGACGGCGGAGCAGTTGCGCGTCATCTATGCGACGATGGCCGCCGGGGTGATGGTTCTGGACCGCACGGGAGCGATCAGCGACGCCAACCCGGCCGCCGAGCGCATCCTCGGCCTATCGCTGGCCGCGATGCGCGGCCGCGTCCCGTCCCACGATCTATGGGCTGTCATCGACGCCGATGGGACGCCGCTGCCGGACGACGAGCGCCCGTTGCTCACGGCCTTGCGCACCGGTCAGCCGCACTACGACAGGGTCGTCGGCGTCGTGCGCCAGGACGGTGAGCGCCGCTGGCTGCGCGAGGACGTCGTCCCCATGCTCGACGAGGATGGGACGGTCCGCCACGTCGTCGCCAGCTTCACCGACGTCACCGCGCGCGTCCGCGCCGAGGATGCGTTCGCGACCGAGCGCGACCTGCTCCATGTCCTGGTGGACGCCATGCCCGATATGATCTATCTCAAGGATACGCAGTCGCGCTTCACCCGCATCAACGCCGCGCAAATGGCCAACCTGGGGCTGCAAACGGTCGACGAGGCGCTGGGCAAGACCGACCTTGACTTCTTCCCCCCCGAACTGGCGCGCGGGATGTACGCGGACGACCAGCGCATCCTGGCCACGGGCGAGCCCTTGATCAACGATATCGAGAAGCACGTCGACGCGATGCAGCGCACCCGCTGGTTGCTGACCACCAAGATGCCCATCGAGCGCGACGGACAGATCAGGGGTATCGTCGGCATCTCGCGCGACATTACGGACCTCAAAGCGACCGAAGAGGTCATCGCGCACCAGGCCCTGCACGACACGCTGACCGGCCTGCCCAACCGCAAGCTGCTCGATACCCGCCTCCAGGACATCCTGGAGGCCGAGACCGACGATGGGGTCGCCTGCGCCTTACTGCTGATGGACCTCAACGGCTTCAAGGAGATCAACGATACCTTCGGCCACCAGTGCGGCGACCACGTCCTGCAGCAGGTTGCCGCGCGCCTCATGTCCGTCCTGCGCGAGGGAGATACGGTGGCGCGCCTGGGCGGCGACGAGTTTGCCGTGTTGATGCCTGGCGCCGACCGGCAGATCGGGATCGGGGCCGCCGAGCGCATCGGCGCGGAGCTGGAGAAGCCTTTCCTGGTCGATGGCTATCCGCTGGAGGTGGGCATCAGTATCGGCATCGTGCTGTGTCCCGATCACGGCGAGGAATCGGCGACCCTGCTGCGGCGGGCCGACGTGGCCATGTACGTCGCCAAGCGGCGCGGTCATAGTTACGCGGTCTACACCACGTCGCAGGACGCTAACAGCCCCGATCGGCTGACGCTGATGGCGGCGCTGCGCCACGCGATCACGCACGGCCAATTGGTGCTCCACTATCAGCCGCAGGCGGCGTTGCGCCATGGCCAGGTCGAGCGCGTCGAGGCCCTGGTGCGCTGGAACCATCCCATCCACGGACTCCTGGCCCCGGACACGTTCATCCCGCTTGCGGAGCATAGCGGTCTCATCGCGCCCCTGACCTGGTGGGTGCTGGACGCGGCCGTGCGGCAGTGCGCGCAGTGGCAACGCCTGGAGCAGCCAATCGGCGTGGCGGTGAACCTATCGGCGCGCATGCTGCACGAGCCGCAACTCGTCGAGACCGTGGCCGAGACGCTGGCGCGCTACAGGGTCTCGCCGAAGGGGGTCACGCTTGAGATCACCGAGAGCTCGCTGATGGACGACCCCAGTAAGGCGCTCGATGCGCTGCGGCGGCTGGCCGCTCTGGGGGTCCGCCTCGCCATCGACGACTTTGGCGCTGGCTATTCGTCGCTTGGCTACCTGCGGCGCTTACCCGTCGACGAGGTCAAGATCGACAAGTCGTTCGTGATCGGCGTGGGCCACAACAACCGCACGGCGGAGCTCAAGGATACCGCCATCGTGCGGGCGGTCATCGCCCTGGCCCACGCGCTGGGCCTGGAGGTCGTGGCCGAAGGGGTCGAGACCGAGGCGGCGTGGGCGGTGCTGGCCGCGCTGGGCTGCGATATGGCCCAGGGCTACTTCCTGAGCCGGGCGGTGCCGGCCCCGGAATTGGAGCGCTGCATCGCGGAGGCGGCCTGGACCAGGCGCAGCGTCGAGGCGGTCAGCGTCCTCCCCCCCGCTATCCGCTTCCCCGCCACGTCGACCAGGATATTGGACGGCAGCAAGCTGCAGCGCCAGGCTCAATAGTTGCCCCAATCCGCCCTGGGTGCACCTCAACATAGTGGACTGCGGCCGACCGGGTTTGACCGGGCCTGCGACACACGCGGACTGGCCCCCGACCGGCCGCAGCCGGTCCCGGTCCAGCCGGGCAGTCGCAGGTCGGATTCCACAATTTTAAGGTGTACCCCAATCAGCCGTTTTGGCCTAACGGTGTAGTACCCTATCGTTAGAGTAGGTAGAAAGGACGCACCGAGTGAGCGCTGAACCACGTTACGAGAACATCCTGACCGCCGTCGATGGGCCGGTGGGGACGATTACCTTGCATCGTCCCAAAGCCCTCAACGCGCTCAATGCCGCGCTGATGGCCGAGACCCTCGACGCTTTGACGCGGTTCGACCGCGACGAGGCGGTGCGCTGCATCATCTTGACCGGAAACGAGCGCGCCTTCGCCGCCGGCGCCGACATCAAGGAGATGGCCGACGCCAGTGCGGTGGAGATGCTCGCGCGCGACAATCTCTCGGCCTTCGATGCCGTGCGCAAGGTATCCAAGCCGATCATCGCCGCCGTCAGCGGTTACGCGCTGGGCGGCGGCTGCGAGTTGGCCATGGCCTGTGACATGATCGTGGCCTCGGAGACGGCCAGGTTCGGCCAGCCCGAGATCAACCTCGGCGTGATGCCCGGCGCGGGCGGGACGCAGCGCCTGACGCGGGCCATCGGCAAGGCCCGCGCCATGGAGATGGTCCTGACCGGCGAGCCGATGGGCGCGCCGGAGGCCCTGGCGCGAGGGCTCGTCAACCGCGTCGTCCCGGCCGAGCTGTACCTGGAGGAGGCGCGCAAGCTGGCCCTCCAGATCGCCGGCCAGGCGCCGGTCGCGGTGCGCCTGGCCAAAGACGCCGTGCTCAAGGCGCAGGACCTCTCCATTGAGGAGGGGCTCGACTACGAGCGCCGCCTCTTCTACCTGCTCTTTGCCACAGAGGACCAGAAAGAGGGCATGGCCGCCTTTATCGACAAGCGCAAGCCTCACTGGACGGGACGATGAGCACGTAGTCCTCACCCTCGCCCCTGGCTAACGCGCCCCGCGGCTCTACCGGGAGGCCGATGATCTGGCGCGCCCTCCCGGCCGTGGGAGAGGAGAGCGGCGCTTCGCTCGATGTTGGATAATGGGGATACGCGCTCGTTTGATGTAGCGGTACCATGCCGAGCCGGCAGCCGCCAATGGAGAGGACAATGCGCCATGACGACGCAGACCAAACCCATCGTCGACCTGTCGTCGTTTCCGACAGGCGACGGTAAGCCCTTGGCCGAGACGTATCGGAACGGGACCCAGATGCTGGACCTGCTGTTTGTCTTCTACCGATTGATGGAGGCGCAGGGCCGCACGCGCTTCACCGTCGGCGGCAACCAGTTCCTCTACTATTACTATAATCCGTACAACAAGCGCGAAAATCTGTCCCCCGATGTCTTCGTGGCCCTCGACGTGGCGCCGGGTCCACGCGATGTCTGGTTCACCTGGGAAGAGGGCAAGTGCCCTGATGTCGTGTTCGAGATCAGCTCACCGAGTACGGGAAGAAACGACCTTGGCACGGGGCCGAAAGGCAAACTGCGCATCTATGCCGAGTTGGGAGCGCGCGAGTACTATGTCTATGATCCGCAATTGGTCATGCGGCCCATTTTGAAGGGCTTCGAACTGCGTCAGGGGCGCTTTGCACCGTTGCCGATAGACGCAAGCGGCGGCATCATCAGCCCGTTGCTGCGGGCGGAGTTGCGGCCGATGCCAATGGCCGGAGTCGGCGATCGGCTGCCAGGCACGTACTTGCGCGTGATCGATGCGCGGACGGGTCAGCCTTTCCCCGTGCCCGAGGAACTCCAGCACAACTACGAGGGACTCCAGCACGACTACGTCGTCGCGCAACAACGTCTTGGCGCGGAGCAACAGGCGCGTGACGAGGCTGAGCGTGCTCGGCAGGCTGCGGAGCAACGCGCCGCGCAAGCCGAGGCCGAACTTGAACAACTGCGAGCCGCCCTGGCGCGACAGCAAGATTTGTCTCCCGACCAGGCGTAGCCTTTGCTCCCTTTTACGACGCGCTACGGGCTGCATTACGGAAATAGATATGCCCGAGCATGATGAGGAGAAGACAGGGCGCCCAATGTCGCCAATCGAAGAGAAACATCCGCATATCGTGGAATGGGTGCAGTCCTACGGGTGGATCGAAATAGGATGGGACGACAACACCCGTTCTTTCCTCAAAGCAATTGATCCCGGGGGTGGGGTCTGGCAAAGCGATCCCGGGAAGGCATATGCTACCCTGGATGAGGCGCTCCAGGACCTGGAGGCGGCCCTCGGGGAGCGAATGGACGAACTCGGTTTATAGGTTACGCCCGTGCTATCTGGACAAGGGAGGAGGAACGATGGAGAGCGCAACGCGCTACGCGGTGGCAATCTTGACGGTCAGCACGAAGGGCGCGCGCGGTGAGCGCGACGACGAGAGCGGCCGCGTGGCGCAAGAGCGTGCCGAGGGGGCCGGATTCCACGTCGCCGAGCGCCTAGTCGTGACCGACGACCGCGCGCAGATCGCGGCGATCCTGCGCGCCTGGTGCGACGACAAAGGCCACGCCCTCATCCTGACCAGCGGCGGCACCGGTCTGGCCCCGCGCGATGTGACGCCTGAGGCGACCGCGGACGTGATCGAGCGCCTCGTCCCCGGGCTCCCCGAAATGATGCGCGCCCTCACGCTGGCCAAAACGCCCACGGCGGCGCTCTCTCGCGCGACCGCCGGGACGCGGCGGAGCACGCTGATCGTCAACCTGCCGGGCTCGCCCAAGGGCGTGCGCGAGTGCCTCGACGCGATCATGCCCGTCCTCCCGCATGCCCTGGCCATCCTGCGCGGTGATACCGGCGAGCACAGGCCGCCACCGGCCTAATACTACAACGTGACGTTGACCTGCGACTGACGTCGCATGGCAAAGAACGACGACTAAAGTCGTGTGGGGGTGACCTGTTGAGACACTTTAGTGTCCGTTGTGTGCCATGCGACTGACGTCGCATGCTGATCCTAACGTTGTAGTACTAAGCGTGGCGTGCGCCATCGAATGAGCCATGGCGACCTGTCCAGGACGTTGGGCACGCGGTATGCTGATGGATCGACGCGGGACATGATACAATGGTCGTACCCAACCGACATCCGCGCCCGTGCGAGAGTAGGTCCCGCTGAGGATGCGGTCGCGCCGCGCTGGGTCTCCCTGCGCTACAACGCGGCGACGATGGGACGACGACGGAGGACAGGAGCAACATATGTCTGGACATTCCAAGTGGAGTCAGATTCGCCGGCAAAAAGGCGTCAACGATTCGCGTCGCGGGCAGCTCTTCACCAAGCTGGGTCGCGAAATCCAGGTGGCGTCGCGCGCTGGAGGACCCGACCCCGACGCCAATTTCCGGCTGCGTCTGGCCGTACAGAAAGCCCGCGAGAGCAACATGCCACTCGACAACATCCAGCGCGCCATCGCGCGCGGCGCAGGCGCCGGCGAGGGCGGCAATTTCGACGAGATTACGTATGAGGGCTACGGGCCCGCGGGCGTGGCCATCCTGGTCGAGGCGATGACCGACAACCGCAATCGGACCGTGGCCGAGGTGCGCAACATCTTCTCGCGCAACGGTGGGAACATGGGCGAGACCGGCTCGGTGGCCTGGATGTTCGAGCCGCGCGGCGCGATCACCATCGACGCCAACGGGCACGATCCCGAGGAGATCGAGCTGGCGGCCATCGACGCTGGCGCCTCCGACGTGACCGTGGACGGCAGCGATGTGACCGTCACCACCGAACCGGCCTCGCTCGACGAGGTGCGGCGGGCCCTCGCCGACCGCTTCAAGATCGTCGACGCCGAGAACACCGTGGTACCGCAGACAACCGTCGAGCCCGATCCCAAGCAGGCGCCGCAGATCTTGAAGCTGATCGAGCGGCTCGAAGATCTCGACGACGTGCAGCGCGTGCACGCCAACGTCGATTTCTCTGATGAGATGCTGCGGGAGTACGAAGGGGCAGTAGGAAGTCGATAGTTGTCAGTTGTCAGTTGCCAGTTGCCAGTTGCCAGTTGCCAGTTCAAGGAGCCGATACTACTATATGCCGAGCATCTGGATGATGAGTGCTGCTTCGTTGGCTCGTTTTGCAAGCAGGGTGATGGCAGGAGAGGAAAAACAACTGGCAACTGACAACTGGCAACTGGCAACTCCGTCATGCTGACGCTCGGCATCGATCCCGGCACCGCGATCATGGGCTATGGCCTGGTGGAGAGCGATGGCCGCCGCCTGAGCACACCCGCCTTTGGGGTGCTGACGACGGAGAAGGGCACGCCACCGGAGCAGCGCCTGCGCCTGCTCTACGCGGGGCTGGTCGAACTCATCGCCCTGCGCCGGCCCGCGGCCGTGGCCGTGGAGGAGTTGTTTTTCAACGTCAACGTGCGGACGGCGCTCGCGGTGGGTCAGGCGCGCGGCGTGGCCCTACTCGCCGCGGCGCAGGCCGACCTGCCGGTCTACGAGTACACGCCGCCGCAGGTCAAAGGGGCCGTGGTTGGCTACGGCCGCGCGAGCAAGGAGCAGGTGCAACTGATGACCACGACGCTGCTTGGGCTGCGCAGCATCCCGAAGCCGGACGACGCGGCCGACGCGCTGGCCGTGGCGATCTGTCACGCGCACAGCGCGACGTTGCTGGCCGCCGGCAGTGCGGACATAAATGCGCGGGGGGGCACGAAAGCGAGGACATGATCGAACGTATCCGTGGCCGCGTCGAGGAGCGGGGCGCCGATTGGGTCGTGCTCGACCTCGGCGCGATCAGTCTGCGTGTCAATACGACGGGCGCCACGCTCTCCGGTCTGGGCGATCGTGGCGCGGAGGCCAACATGCATACGCACCTCTATATGCGCGAGGACCTGGTAACGCTCTATGGGTTCGGCTCTCCCGACGAGCGCGCCCTGTTCGAGCGCCTGCTTAGCGTCTCGGGCGTGGGGCCGCGCGCGGCCCAACTGATGCTCTCGGTGCTCTCGCCCGCCGCGCTGAGTGACGCCATCGACAACGAGCAGGTCGACGTGCTGGTGCGCGTGCCCGGCGTTGGGCGTAAAACGGCGCAGCGCGTTATATTAGAGCTTAAGGGTAAATTAGTGCCGCTCGGCGCCAGGGCCGCGACCTCCGCCGTGCCGGCCCCCGTCGATACCGAGCTGATCGGCGTCCTCGTCGGCCTGGGCTACTCGGCGGCGGAGGCAGCCGATGCACTGCGTAGCGTCCCAATACAGGAGGGCCTGAGCGATGAAGATCGACTCCGCGCCGCGCTCCGACACTTTACCGCGCCCTGAGCCCTCAGTTCCCGACGCGACCGTCATGCCCCCCCCGGAGATGACGGAGGCTGTCTTGAAGCCGGAGGCTGTCGTGGCGCCGGAGACAATGGCAGCGCCTGCTGTCCCCGTGCCACCATCGCGGGCCTCACGAGAAGGGCTATCTCGGCGTGCCCGCCTCGTGCTTGGCGCGGGTATCCTCGTGCTGGTCGGGCTCTTCCTGTTCAAGGTGCTGGGCGTCACGCGTCCCTTCATCTGGGCGGCCGTGGTCGCCTACATCCTCAATCCCGTCGTCGTCATGGTGCAGCGCCGCCTGCATGTGCGGCGCGGGATCGGCGTGGCCATAGTGACGCTGGTGTTGCTTGGTCTGGGCGCCTGGGGCATCGCGTGGTCCGTCCCCACCCTGCGCAACGATGTCGTCGCCCTATCGGACCAGGTCAACGGGATCGATTCGTTCATGACGACCTACCTGCCCAATGCCGGGACGATTACCTTCCTGGGCATCCAGATCAACGTGCCGCAACTGGTGGCCAATATCCAGAAGGCGATCAATAGCCTGCCGGGCGCCATCCTGCACGACGTTTTCTCGGTGGCTTCGGGCGTGGTCGAGACGCTGCTGCGCCTGCTGACGTTCCTTCTTAGCACGGTCTACCTGCTGCTTGACGGGCCGCGGCTGGGGATCTGGCTGCGCTCACGCGTGCCCGCGCGCTACCGCGACGACAGTGTGGCGCTGACCATCCGGGTCAACACCGTGCTGAGCGAGTATCTGCGGGCCGAGGTTATCCTGATCCTGATCATGTCCATGGCCAGCTTCATCGCGCTGACGGTGCTGGGGATGCGCTTTGCCATCGTGCTGGCCCCCATCGTCGGCTTCCTGGAGATCTTCCCCATCATTGGCCCCTTCTTCGCCATCGGGCTGGTCACCATCGTCGCGCTGATCAGCCCGCCAAGCTACAACCTCTCGCATGTCGGCTACGCCCTGGTGGTGGCCGCCGTGTTCTTTGTGCTGCGCCAGCTCGAAGACTACCTTGTTATCCCCAGCGTGGTCGGGCACGCCGTCAAGCTGCACCCCGTCCTGGTGCTGTTCGCCTTGCTCTGTGGAGCGTCGTTAGGTGGTATCCTGGGGATGTTCCTGGCCATCCCCGTCACCGGAGCGCTGAAAGTCGTGGGTAGTTTTGCATATGATCACATTGTCGGACCCGAGTAGCGCGGCCCGCCCCGGCATCCTGGCTCGCTACGGACATCTGCTCCCGCTTACCGCCGCCACGCCCTTGCTGACCCTGGGCGAGGGCAACACCCCGCTGGTACGCGCCCTGGCGTTGCAGCGCCGGACCGGGCTCGACCAGGTGTGGCTAAAATGCGAGGGCAGTAACCCGACCGGCTCGTTCAAGGACCGCGGCATGGTGATGGCCATGGCCAAGGCGGCGGAGGCCGGCGCGCGGGCCGTGGTTTGCGCCTCGACCGGCAACACCAGCGCCGCCGCCGCCGCCTACGCCACGCGCGCCGGCCTCGTCGCGCTGGTGTTGGTTCCCGACGGCTATATCGCCCTGGGCAAGCTGGCTCAGGCGCTGGCCTACGGGGCGCGGGTGCTCTCCATTGAGGGCAACTTCGACGACGCGCTGCGCCTGGTGCGTGAGCTTGGCGCGCGCGATGGCCGCGTCGCGGTGGTCAACTCCATCAATCCCTACCGGTTAGACGGCCAGCAGAGCGCCGCCTGGGAGATTTGCGACGAGTTGGGGGCGGCGCCGGACATCCTGTCTATCCCCGTCGGCAACGCCGGAAACATCTCGGCCTACTGGATGGGCTTCCGTCGCTACCAGTCCGAGGGCCTCATCGACGCGTTGCCGCGCATGTACGGTTTCCAGGCCGAAGGCGCCGCAGCCATCGTGCGCGACGAGGTGATCCCCAACCCGACGACCCGCGCCACGGCCATCCGCATCGGCAACCCGGCCAGCCGCCACCTGGCCGAGCAGGCGCGCGACGAGTCGGGCGGGCTGATCGAGGCCGTGAGCGACGACGATATCGCCGAGGCCTACGCTATCCTGGCGCGCGAGGAGGGCGTCTTTGCCGAGCCCGCGTCGGCCGCCTCGGTCGCGGGGTTGCTCAAGCTGGCGCGCCAGGGACGCCTGCCGCGTGAGAGCCGCGTGGTGTGCGTCCTGACCGGGCACGGGCTCAAGGACCCCGCCTACGCCGTGGAGCAGATGTCCCCGGCCACCGTTATCCCCGCCGCCCTCGACGCGGTGCTCGCCGCTGCCGGCCTGCCGTCGTGACGACAGGCAACCCTCACCCCCACCCCCTCTCCCGGCTGCGGGAGAGGGGAACAGAGGGCAACCCTCACCCCCACCCCGTGACGACTGGACCGTCCGCCCTAGCCGCGGGCGGGCGGTCCAGCGTACTCTCCTGGCCGTGGGAGAGGGGAGACGAAGGCATCAGTAACTCTTCGACGATGACGACCGATGCCAAGATCGTATCTCTGGAGCAGGCCGCGGAGGCACAGGCCGCGGCGCGGGACGAGGGGCGGCGCGTGGTGCTGACCAACGGTGTGTTTGACCTGCTCCACGCCGGCCACGTGCGCTACTTGCAGGAGGCGCGCGCGCTCGGCGACCTGCTGATAGTGGGGCTCAACGACGACGGCTCGGTGCGGCGACGCAAGGGGCCGACGCGCCCGCTCGTCCCGCTGGAAGATCGCGCCATCGTGCTCTCGGCGCTGGCCTGCGTCGACCTGGTGGTCGCGTTCGGCGAGGATACGGCGAGCGATCTGGTGGCGCTCCTGCAACCAAATATCTACGTCAAGGGTGGAGACTACGACCCAACCGCGCCGCCCGGCCACAAGGGCTACCTGCCCGAGGCGGCGGTCGTGGCCAGCTACGGCGGCCGCGTGCAAGTCCTCTCATTCCTGGAAGGACGCTCAACCACCGACATCGTCCGCCGCGTCATCGAGCAGGCGGCTCTGGGCTAACTCTGTTTAACCGCTTCCACCAACTCGTTCTCGCGGGCGAGCGGCGAGAAGCCGATCAGCTTGTCGTCGACCTGGATGGCGGTGTCGCCGGTGGGGATGATCGTCTGGCTCCCGCGCATGATCAGCGATACGGTGCTGTCGGGCGGCAGGTGCAGGTCGCCGACGCGGCGGCCGATCAGCGGCGACCCGGCCAGCGCGTTGAGCTCGACGATCTCCATGCCGATGGAGCGCAGCGTCACCAGCGGGATGAAGGGCCGGCTGGGCAGTTCCTGCTCGATCAGCGAGAGGATCAGCTTGGTCGAGCTAACGGTGATGTCGATGCCCAGACGGTGGAACAACTCCTCGTTCTGTGGGTTGTTGACGCGCGCGATGGTGCGCGGGACGTTGAAGCGCCGCCGCGCCACCTGGCAGATGACCAGGTTGTCTTCGTCGTCGCCGGTCACGGCGATCACCACGTCGGCGCGGTTGCCGCCAGCGCGCGCCATGGTAGCCGCCTCGTCGGCCTGGCCGCGTATCACCGCGCCCTCACCTAACTCGTGGCCGATCTGCAGCGCCTTCTTGTAGTCGCGCTCGATGACCAGAATCTCATGTCCGTCGGCCAGTAGCTCCTTGGCCAGGTAGTAGCCCACCTTGCCGCCGCCCGCGATAATGATATACATGGCTCGTGCTTACTCCACCGCCGTGATGATCTCTTCGAACAGTTGCGCCCCGGCCTCGGTGGGGCAGATCGTCTCGAGGCCCAGATCGTGATAGGTATCTTCGCGCTCGTGGTCGTAGATACGCGTGATCACGCGCGGCACGTGGAACAGTTCGCGGGCCATCTGGCTGACCATGATGTTGACGTTGTCGCGGTTGGTCAGCGCGGCCAGCGCGTCGGCCTGACGGATGCCGGCCTGGACCAACACGTCTGGGTCATCGCCGGGGCCGACAACGGTGCGGCCAGTGAACTCGGGGAGGAGACGCTCGAACGCGTCGGGCGACCGGTCGACGATGGTGATGTCGTGGTCGCGGTACATTGTATTGGCCAGGTGCGCCCCGACGCGCCCGCAGCCCATGATGACGATACGCATGCCCTAGTATAGCTCCATTAGTCGTTAGTCATTAGTCATTAGTCGTTAGTCGTTAGTCGTTAGTTATTAGTCGTTAGCTGCTAGCCTGTAGCTATATGCTGCTTTCCGACAGTTACGACTACGACCTGCCCCCTGAGTTGATCGCTCAGACGCCCGCCGAACCCCGTGATAGCGCGCGCCTGCTGGTGCTACACCGTGGGAGCGGTAATGGTGAGAGCGGTGAGAGCCATGAGGGCTTTGGAACCGATGACGGAGTCGGCGCTGGCGGTGGCGCGGAGATCAGCCACCACGTCTTCCGCGAACTGCCCGCGCTGCTGCGGCCGGGTGATGTCCTGGTGGCTAACAACAGCCGCGTGCTGCCGGCCCGGCTCTATGGACGCCGTGCCGCGACCGGCGGCGCTGTCGAGGTGTTGCTGCTCCATCGGTCCCATGCCCATCCTACGATATCCACCGTCGAGGAATGGGTGGTGATGGTCCGTCCTGGCCGGCGCATCCGGCCGGGCGACCAACTGGTCTTCGGCGACGGCCTGCTGGTGGCGACGGTGCTGGAGCGCCTGGAGGGCGGTGAGCGCCTGGTGCGTCTCCACACCGGCGCGCCCGACGTGACGGTCCGCGCGGCCATCGGCCGCGTCGGCGCCACGCCCCTGCCTCCCTACATCCACGCGCCGCTGGCCGACCCCGAGCGCTACCAGACGGTCTATGCGCGTCCGGAGGGGTCGGTCGCCGCGCCAACCGCCGGCCTGCACTTCACCCCCCAGACGCTGCGCGCCCTGGAGGAGCGCGGCGTCACCATGCGCCACGTGACCTTGCACGTCGGCGCCGGAACCTTCAAGCCCATGTCGGGCGCCGACCCCGCGGCGCACACGATGCACCAGGAGTGGGCCGAGCTCGACGCGGCGACGGCCGCCTACCTGAACATGGCAAGGGCGCGGGGTCGGCGCATCGTGGCCGTGGGCACGACCAGCGTGCGCGTGCTGGAGACGGCTGCCATGGCGGCCGCGACGGGCAAGGATGACGAGAGCCAGGAGGCGGCGGAGGGCCGGGAGGGCAATGGCCCCTTGCGTCCTTTCTCCGGTTGGACGGGCATCTTCATCCAGCCCGGCCACGTCTTCCGCGCCACCGACGCCCTCATCACCAATTTCCACCTGCCGCGCTCAACCTTGCTGCTGCTGGTCAGCGCCCTGGCCGGCAAAGAGGCCATCGACCGCGCTTACCAGGACGCTATCGCCCACCGCTACCGCTTCTATAGCTTCGGCGACGCGATGTTAATTCAATGAGTCTAACGCTGGCAACGATGCGGTGGTCGCGGTGGTCGCGGTGGTCGCGGTGGTCGCCTTGACGGGGGCCAGCGAACAGACGGCGTCGACGGTGATGAGGAGCGCCAGCGGCACGGTCTGGAGCACGAGGCGGTTGAGCGACGAGCCGATGTGCAGGGTGTAGGGCGTCCAGTAGGAGAACACGTAGCTCACCAGATACACGCCAAGCTGGATGAGGTACATCAGCAGCAGCACGAGCGTGGGTAGCGGCAGCCGCCGCAGCGCCAGCGCCAGCGCCACGACCACCGGTGCGACGATCCAGAGCAGGCTCCAGTTGTCCAGGAACAGCGCCTCTTGAAGGAAGTATCCCAGCACCGTTGGCAGGCGATCAGCATGGCCGACGAACGTGGCCAGGGTGATGGGCCAGAAGTCGCTGCCCTGGGGACGGACGATGCGCGTGAACACCAGCCAGGGCAGCGGCAGCGCCACCGTGGCCAGCACGGACGCGAGCCACGGCCGTAGCCGCTGCGTAAGCGGCCGGCCGCCCTCCCAGTAGACACAGGAGACTGCGGCGGCGCAGAGCAGGATCAGGGCGACGGGCAGGCCCTCCTTCTTGGTCCAGATGGCCCCGCCGCCCAGCAAGCCCATCAGCACGAGGTCGATCGGGCAGCGCTGCCGCCACCACAGCAACAGGTAGAGCGCCGCCGCGCCGCCGTACACGGCCAGGGGCACGTCGGCGTAGCCGTAGCCGGCGAAGTGCGGCAGCGCCGGTACCAGCGCCAGCGCGCCCACGGCCAGCGCGGCGATGGCGCGCCCGTGCAAGCGGGCCAGGCCGGCGTAGAACAGCAGCAGCAGCGCCACGAGGTAGACCGTGGCGACGACGGACGCCAGGGTCAGGCCAGCAGGATCGGGCAGACGGAAGAACACCGACTCCACCAGGGGCAGGTTCAGCGGATAGTCGGGGTGCGCGGTCCAGTTATGGGAGGTGAAATAGTCCGGGGGCAGGTTGCCCAGGGCGAACATGCGCGCTTTCCAGGCCCACACCGTCCACGCGTCGTCGTGGCGCAGCAACGAGTTCGTAGCCACCCACAAGGCCACGGCAACCTGGACGACGCATATCCCGTGGCAGAGCAGGACGACCGGCCTGACACTGGTCGCCTCCTCGGCCGCTGGCCATGCCCGCGCGGTCGTCTCACGGACGGTCCCTAGCCGTCGCAGACCCACGACCATCACCGTCACGGCCATGATGAGGGCCAGGGCAATCGTCGCCGTGGCCGGGACGCGCGCCAGGTAGAGGACGAAATACACGGCGGTGAACAATGCCGTGCCCAGGGCCCAGGAGAGCCCGACGGCTTCGGCCAGCCGCTCGGGAGTAAGGCCCTTATGAATAGGGGTACAGGCCGCGCTCCTCACCGTTGGCGCCCCACCGCGACCAGGATGCCCCAGTTGTCGTGCCGGACGACCGAGCCTGGCGGTAGCGCGCCGCTCGGCGGCGCTGGCAACGCCGGGTTCCAGGGATTGCCCGGCAGCGTGCCCGACGAGGCGGCTGGCCGCGCCCACACGATGAGGTAGCCCGCATGGACCTGCCGGGCGGCGGCAAGTATGGGTGCCCAGCCGCTCGCCTGCGCGCTCGGGGAGGGTGAGGCTGTGGGGGGCGCCATGACGTCCACCCGGCGCGGATACAAGACGTAGCGGGCGCGATTGTACAGGTGTTGGTCGGGGTCCGTGAGAGGGTCGACGATCAGGAAGCTGGCCCGCGCGGGCGTCGTGGCGCGGATGGTATTGAGGAACAGGTCGAACTCGGGCGGGAAGGACGTCAGGCGCTGCGAGACGGTCGTGTCGCCGATAGCCGCGGGGAACGCGAACAACAGCACGATAAGCGCCATGATGGCGATGGAGAGCTGTTCCGTTGACAGACGCCCACGTTTACCGTGCCGGGCCACGATCTTCCCTTAATTGACAAAACATAGATACTCTAGGGGACGCGCGGTTAGCATGTCATGACCACATAGGTTCGCGGATGCGACGAGCAGACAGAACACACCTTATTCTATGATATTGCGTCCAACAGTTCGCTTTCGACGGAACGAAAGGGGGCGCGGCGGCGTGACGGTGCGCACCGTCACGCCACCGCGCCCCCTTTCGCGGGCCGAGCTTTGTTGCGCTGGACTTACTGCGCGAGACCCTGGGTGGTGCGCAGGGTGGTCAGATCGGAGGCGAACACGGTCTGCTCAACCACGAAGCCTTGCCCATCCGGGCTCCGCAACGTCACGCCGTGCAGCGCAGCCATCCTCGGCGCCAACCGCCGCACGTCCAGCGTGGCCCGCTCGTTCGGGCGCAGCATGACGCTCTTGTTGACCGTTCGGCCGTCCGCGCCGTAGAAGGTGAGAGCTACGGGGATAGCCTGGGCGGACGGGTTGAACAGCAGCAGGAACTCACTGTTGCCGTCGGCCCTGCCGCCGGGGAAGCTCCAGCGAGTGGCGCTACCGTTGCTGCCGAACACGTCGCTGCCCGCGACGCCAGCCGCGTTGGGCGAACCGAAGTACTCGGGGCGCTCTACGACGATGGGCTGGTCGGCCATGACGGTGCTGGCGATGCCGTTGGCGTTCATGAGACCATTGAGCCGGATGTTGGCGCGGCTGAGCCCGGCCACGGTGAGGGTCTTGCTGCCCAGCAGGTTGCCCATACGGCCATAGAAGCGAGCCGTGACATGAGCCGCCGTCGTGCCAGGGTTCAGGATCGTCAGGAAGGTCTCGAAGCGGTTGGCCGTGGAGCCCTCGGCGAAGAGCCAGGAGGAGGAGGCCACATTGACGCCGGCGCGGGTGGTCAGGCCGAAGCCAGTGGCCGCGCCGCGACCGCGACCGAGGCGGCTAAAGGTGAGACCGCGCTCGACCACGATGCCGCGGTCGGACGTGGCGACGATGCTGAGCGAACGGCCCGGCAGCAGGCGGTTGACGTCGACCACCTGCTCGCTGTGCGCCGGGACGCTGACCACGACGGTGCGGCTGCCACGGCCGCCGAGGGCGAGCAGGCGCAAGGTCACGCGGGCGGCGCGGATGGGGTTGGGATTAAGGATGGCCACGGTTTCGTGGAAGGAGCCTCCGGTGTAGCCCTCGGCAAGGTACCAGGTCGCGTCCAGACCGGCCCTCGCCAGGATGCTGTCGCCGTCGCGGCCAGTCCGCAATAGGGTCAGTTGCGCGGCGATGGGCGCGGTGGCGGAGAGGACCAGGCCGACAGCGCCCCGGTGCGCGGTCAGGCTGTCCAGGGGGACCTGGCGCTGGCTGTGGGCGCCGAGGGTGACGGAGGCATGTCCGACGGTCCCGTCGGCGAAGTAGAGGGTGATGGAGACGGCGGCGGCGCGGTTGCTCGGGTTGAGCGCCTGCAGCAGAGAGCGGACGCCGGGCGCAAGCTCGCCGCCGGCCAGGTAGAGGCGCGTGGAGGGGCGGAGGCCGACGAGAGTGGCGAGGGCGGCGACATGGCTGACCACACCGATGGCGGAGACGGAGTTGGGACCGGCGAGCAGGCTGTTGGGGGCCACGACGTGGGCGGTGAAGCGGCCAGTGGGACCGGTGACGACCGTGACGGGCCGGCTCAGCAGGGCGGCGCCGTCGAGGGCGAGGGTCACCTGCTCACCAGGGGCAAAGTTCCGGCCGCGCACGACGACGACGGCGCCGGGCAAGACCGCGCCCGGCGAGAGGGCGATGCGCGGATTGTACCGCGGCGGGGTGGGTGTCGCGGTGGCCGTGGTGGCGGGCGCCGTGGTGGGTATAGCCGTGGTGGGTATAGCCGTGGGCGTGGATGGCGCGATCGTCGCCGTCGGATTGATCATGGTCGCAACCGTGGGCACGCCAGTGTTGGTCGGCGGGACAGGCGTATTGGTGTTGGTCGGCGTGCTGGTACTCGTCGAGGTATTGGTTGGCGTGTTGGTGCTCGTCGGGGTGCTCGTCGTCGTACTGGTTGGTGTCGCCCGAGTGTTGGTGCTGGTGGCTGGGAGTGCGGTGCTAGTGGTCGTACTCGTCAGTGTGTTGGTCGCGGTGCTGATTGCCGTGCCCGTTGTCGTGTTGGCCGGCAGCGTCGTGTTGGTGCTGGTTGCTCCAGCCGGCGTCTTGGTGCTCGTCGCCGGGACGGACGTAGTGGTGGCTGTGCCGGTACCGGTCGCCGTGGCCGAGGCGGCGCCGGTCGCCGTACCGGCGGCCGTGGTCCCGCTGGTGGGCGTGCTGGTGCTAGCTGCTGTGTTGGTATTGGTGGCCGCAAGCGGAGTGTTGGTACTGGTGGCCGCAACCGGAGTGTTGGTGCTCGTCGCTGGGACGGACGTGCCGGTGGCCATGGTTCCGCTGGTGGCGGTGGCCGAGGCGGCGGTGGCCGAGGCGGCGGTGGCCGAGGCGGCGCCGGTGGGCGTGCCGGTGCTAGCTGCTGTGTTGGTACTGGTGGGTGGCGGCGCCGTGTTGGTGCTGGCGGCCGTGGCCGGAGTGTTGGTGCTTGTCGCCGGGACGGACGTGCTGGTGGCGGTGGCCGAGGCGGTGGTGGCCGTGCCTGTGCCAGTCGCGGTGGTCGAAGTGGGGACGGCGCCGCTGGCGACCGGTGACATGGTTCCGGCTGCCGTTGGGGATGCCGCTGGGTCGGATTGCGCGAAGAGGCTCAGGCCACTGCTCTGTCGCGCGATGGTGGCCAGGGCGTCGCCCGTGTTTCCCGCGGTCCCCTGGGCGCAGGCATTGATACAACCGTCGGCGTACCCCACGAGGACACGCCCCAGCTTGTCGACCGTGGCGTCCATAAAGTCAAGCAGGTTGCGCGTGTTGGGGCTGCTGGGGCACAACGTGCCCTGGTCGCAGATGGGTCCGCGCTGCACCGGATCGTTGGGAGTCGCATCGGTCGTCACCCACGTTTGTCCCCCGTCGTAGGTGTACGCGATATAGAGGCGCCAAACACCGTTAAATTTGGTGGGATCGGCCGTGCCGCCGTCGCCTCCGGTGGTACTGCCCAGGAAGGCGAACGCGGCCCGGTTATCATCGCCCGCCACGACAGCCGGAAAGGCTGTGTTCTGGA
>JAABUX010002397.1_pt1 | contig 26695 bp, 22 predicted proteins | sample 5561851 | NCBI WGS metagenome assembly JAABUX01 (sample SAMN10711883, study PRJNA513361) | rock metagenome | isolation source: Antarctica rocks | place: Antarctica: Victoria Land, Richard Nunatak red sandstone | collected 2016-01-03 | reverse complement strand
CGGCGTGGAACATCGGAACCACCGGCAGGACCGAGTCGTGCTCGGACAGCGCGAAGGTGTTACCGCCGCCGCTGGCCATGGAGTGCAGGTAGATCGAGCGGTGGCTGTAGACGACGCCCTTCGGGCTGCCCGTCGTCCCGCTCGTGTAGCACATGGCCGCCGCCGACCGCTCGTCCACCTCAGGCCAGTCGTAGCTCGGCGAGGCCGCTGCGAGCAGATGCTCGTAGTCGTGCACGGGCTTGCCGAGCCCGCTGGTGTCGCCCTCGCCGATCAGCACGTACGCCTCGACCGTCGTCAGGTCGGCGGCGACCTTGGCCAGCAGCGGCAGCACCGAGGCGTCGACGATGATCACCTTGTCCTGGGCGTGCCCGATGACGTACGCCAGTTGCTCCGGGAACAGCCGCAGGTTCAGCGTGTGCAGTACCGCCCCCATGGACGGCACGCCGAGGTAGGCCTCGAGGTGCTCCTGGGTGTTCCACGAGAACGTGCCGACGCGGTCACCCGGCCCCACTCCCAGGTCCCGCAACGCGCCGGCCAGCCGGGCCGCGCGCTCGCCCACCTCGGCGTAGGTCGCCTCGCGCACGCGCTCGCCCTCGTAGGTCCGCACCACGCTCGCCGCAAACACCCGTTCGCTGTGCCTGAGCAGCCCGGTGATCGTCAGGGCGCCGTCCTGCATCGTGCTGGTCAGCTCGGTCACGCGATCATCCTCCAGGTGGGGCTGTGTCACCGAGCAACCTGCCCCACCTGGGCCGAAGGCTCAAGTGCCGGCGCCGTACCGTGACCGGGCAGGTCCGCCCAGCAGCGAAGGAGCGCGTGTGAGCCAGTGGCGACGGTGCGACCGATGTCGCAAGGTCACGCCCACCGACCAGTACGACGGCGACGCAGCGACGTGCCGCGCCTGCCTCACCGGGCCGGTTCCGAAGGTGCGGGCAGCGCGCACCTCCGGCGTCAGGACGGTCCGGCCGGCGCGGAGCACCTCGGCCGAGCCTGCTGCCCCGCGCCGGCCCCTGGTCGGCGTCGCCGGCAGCGGCGACCTGGAGGTACGGGAGCGCCGGGCACGCCGCACCGCGCTTGACGCGCTGGCCGAGAACCACGGGCAGGAGTTCGACCTGCTGCTGCAGGCCGCCCGGCGTACCGAGGGGTTGCGCGGGTAGCCGTCCTGCGTTTCCTGGTAGCGTCCCGGGCTGCACGACCACCGGCGCCGTTAGCTCAATTGGCAGAGCAGCGGACTCTTAATCCGCGGGTTCGGGGTTCAAGTCCCTGACGGCGCACCCCGCTGACCTGGCCTTTCACCTTCGATGGTGAGGGGCCGGCGTCGTTTCCGGACCTGGTGGGACCGATGTGGGCGAGCGTGTTCGCCGCCCTGTTCGTCGCCAGCCTCGTCGCGGGCAGCGCGCTGGCCGGCGGAACCTTCCCGTCCCCGTTCGACCACGACTCCGTGATCCAGGCGTACTTCGACGGACACCGAGACGCCGTCCGGGTCGGCGCGGTGCTCCAGTTCGGGGCCGCTGTCCCGCTGGCGATCTTCGCGGCCGCCGTTCACGCCCGCCTGGACCAGCTGGGCATCCGGGTCGCCGGCGCGACCATCGCACTCACCGGCGGCCTGTTGGCCCGGGAGCAAAGCTGCCGTTCACCCTCACCCCACGTGCCGCTCACCAGCCCGAGGCACAGTGAGCGACCCCGAGCGGGTGGAAGCGGTATGGCGGGAGGTCGAGGCGGCAGGGGACCCCGCGCTGGCTGTGCTGGCGGATCTCACCGCCCCGACCCCCAGCGTGACCACCTGAGGCGGCACGCAACTGCCTGGACGCGCGTCGCAGGCGCAGGCGCCTGTCCCCTGGAGCGCCGCGAGGGTCAAGGCGGCCGCAACGCCGCCGATAAAGAGAAGATGAATCGACGGGGACAGTGACGCGGCGCCAGGCCGCAGTGCGGTCCAGTGCTGTGGCCCTGGGCGCACACGGCAGCAGCCGCCCGCCTGTCTGGCGGAGGGCCCTGACGGCGTTGATGTGGCTGCTGCTGGCCGCTTACGTCCTCGGGCTCGCCGCCCACGGGCACGGCTTCGAGCCCGTCGTGGACGGGTGGTTGGGCGAGCTCACACAGCTGGTGCCCGCCGGCGTCTGCTGGGCGGCTGTGCCCGGGGCAGGGTCGCGTCGCCGGGAGCTGGTCTGCCTCGCCGTCGCTATGAGCGCCTTCGCCATCGGGAACGCGGTGTTCATCGTGGCCGCCTCCCGGCAGGCGGTCCTGCCCTTCCCTTCCATCGCGGACGTCGGCTACCTGTGCTTCTACCCGCTCGCCCTGGCCGCGATCGTGCTCGCCGTGCACCGTGAACACCGGACGCTGCGAGGCGCAGTGTGGCTGGACAGCCTGCTCGGTGGTCTGGCCGCGACGGCGGTGCTGGCACTCGCGCTCGCGCCGGTGTTTGCGCAGGCCTCCGGGAGCCCGCTGGAGGTCGGCGTTGCGCTGGCCTACCCGATCTTCGACCTGCTCCTGGTCGGCGCCGTCGTCGGCGTGGCAGCGCTGCGGGGGCGTCGGACGCAGCAGCACTGGTTCCCGATGCTCGGCGGTCTGCTGCTGTTCGCGACTGCGGACGTCGTCTACGCGCTGCGCGTCTCGCATGGCACCTACGTCATCGGGACGCCGCTCGACGCACTGTGGGCGGTAGGCATGGCAGTGTTCAGCGGCTGGGCGGTGACTCGCGGTGGCCGCCCCGACGCGAAGGAGCAGCCGGTCGCGCTGGTCGTGCCGGCGGTCGCCAGCCTGGCGGGACTGTCGGTGCTGGTCGCAGCCAGCCGCACCCAGGTGTCACTGCTCGCCGTCTGCCTGGCGACCTTCACGCTCGGCGCCACCGCGGCGCGTACGCAGTTGGCCTTTCGTCAATTGCGCCGCCTGGCCGACCTGCGGCGGCAGGCGACGACCGATGATCTGACCGGTCTGCCGAACCGGCGCGCATTCTACGCCGAGGTCCAAGGACAGCTGGCCGGAGCAAGCGGGCAGCAGGCCCTCCTGCTCCTGGACTTGGACAAATTCAAAGAGGTGAACGACAGCCTCGGGCACCACGTCGGGGACCGGCTCCTGGTGCAGGTGGGGGCGCGGCTGGCCGGGCAGCTGCGCAGCACGGACGTGCTCGCCCGCTTCGGTGGCGACGAGTTCGCCGTCCTGCTTCGAGACGCCGGGCGGGACCAGGCCGAGGCGGTCGCGGTCAAGCTGCGTGCAGCCCTGTCGGAGCCGTTCACGCTGGAGGGCATCGCGCTGCGTACCGACGTCAGCATCGGCGTGGCGCTCGCTCCCGAGCACGGCGACGACCTGACCGTGCTGCTGCGTCGAGCGGACATCGCGATGTACAAGGCCAAGCGCGGGCGGGACGGCCACCGGGTCTACACCGGCGCTGACGACGGAGCCGGGGACGGGCGGCTGCGCACGCTGCAGGAGCTGCGTACGGCGCTCTCGGACGACCAGCTGGTGCTGCACTACCAACCCAAGGTCGACCTCGACACGGGCCGGGTTGGCAGCGTGGAGGCGCTGGTGCGCTGGGCGCATCCCACCAGGGGCCTGCTCTACCCAGACAGCTTCCTGTCCCTGATCGAGGACGCAGGACTCATGCGCCCCTTGACCCAGACGGTGCTGTGCCAGGCCCTCGACCAGGCGGCCCTGTGGCATGCGCAGGGCCGTCCGCTGACCGTTGCGGTGAACCTGTCCGCCAGCTCGTTGGTCGACACCGACCTGCCGGAGCAGGTGTCGGCGATGCTCGCCGACCGCCGGCTGCCGGGTGCCGCACTGCAGCTGGAGATCACCGAGGAATTCCTCATGGCGGACCGGGACCGGGCCCGCGACATCCTGCGCCGTCTGCGCGAGCTCGGGATCCAGATCGCCGTCGATGACTTCGGTACCGGCTACAGCTCCCTGGCCTACCTGCGTGAGCTCCCGATCGACGAGCTCAAGCTGGACCGGTCCTTCGTCTTCCCGATGGCCCACGACGCCCGGGCCGCCGCCCTGGTGGTCTCCACCATCGGCCTCGCGCACAGCCTGGGATTGCGCATGGTCGCCGAGGGCGTCGAGGATGCGGTGGCGCTGACCGAGCTGACCCGCCACGGCTGCGACCAGGCCCAGGGCTACTACCTGTCCCAGCCGGTCCCCGCCGCCGAACTGGACTCCTGGCTCGACCAGCGGGGCGCCAGCTCCCCACAGACCGCCGCCCCGCTCGTCGAGCTCGTCCCGTAGGTCGTCCTTCTGGGGGCCACCCGGCGACTCCTCCACGTGGATCACCGGAAGCGTCCTGGAGTTGGCTGGCGGATCTGTCCGGCGCTGAACCTCCGGCCGGCCGCCGAGGTCAGGCACGGCCGGTGGTGGGCGCGAGCAGGTGGGCCGGCGGCCGACCCCTAGGTTCACATAGCGGACGGCCGCGGCCTGCGGCGCTTGCGGGCACGGCGCTGGGTGTTCGGGCACGGACAACCGCAGGAGGAGAGGAGTTCCTATGGAGGGGCTGAACGAGGACGAGCGCGCGATCGTGCTGATGGTGCGCGAGTTCGTCGACCGCGACGTCAAGCCGGTGGCCCGGGAGCTGGACCACACCAACACCTACCCCGAGAAGCTCATCGAGCAGATGAAGAAGCTCGGGGTCTTCGGCCTGGCCATCGGTGCACCATGGGGCGAGGCGCGCGTGAGCACGCCGTGCTACGCCCTGGTCACCGAGGAGCTGTCCCGCGGCTGGATGAGCCTGGCAGGGGCGATGGGCGGCCACACCGTCGTCGCCAAGCTCCTCCAGGACTACGGCACGCAGGAGCAGAAGGACACCTACCTGCCGCGCATGGCCACCGGGGAGCTGCGGGCCACGATGGCGCTCACCGAACCAGGCGGCGGCTCGGATCTGCAGGCGATGCGTACCACCGCCACCCGCACCGGGGACCAGTACGTCCTGAATGGCTCCAAGACGTGGATCACCAACGCGCGCACCTCGGGCGTCCTGGCGCTGCTGTGCAAGACCGACCCGTCCGCGACTCCGCCGCACAAGGGGATCAGCATCCTGCTGGTCGAGAAGGGCCCTGGCTTCTCGCTGTCGCGCGACCTGCCCAAGCTGGGCTACAAGGGGGTCGAGAGCTGCGAGATCGCCATGGCGGACTTCCGCGTGCCGGTCTCCTGCCTGCTCGGTGAGCAGGAGGGGCAGGGCTTCACCCAGATGATGCGCGGCCTGGAGATCGGTCGGATCCAGGTCGCGTCCCGCGCCCTCGGCGTCGGCCGGGCGGCGCTGGAGGACTCCCTGCGCTACGCCCAGGACCGGGAGAGCTTCGGCACACCGATCTGGCAGCACCAGTCCATCGGCAACTACCTCGCGAACATGGCCACCAAGCTGACCGCCGCCCGCCAGCTGGTCCTGTACGCCGCGCGGCGCTACGACGCCGGGCAGCGCGCCGACATGGAGGCCGGAATGGCCAAGCTGTTCGCCTCCGAGACGGGCATGGAGATCGCCCTGGACGCGATCCGGATCCACGGGGGGTACGGCTACTCCACCGAGTTCGACGTGGAGCGGTACTTCCGGGACGCGCCGCTCATGATCGTCGGTGAGGGTACAAACGAGATCCAGCGCAATGTCATCGCCCGCCAGCTGGTCGGGCGCGGCACGGTGGCCCCGTGAGCCTCGCGGGCTCGCCGTGACCGGCTCTGCGCTCCCGCTCGAGGGCATCACCGTCGTCGCGCTGGAGCAGGCCGTCGCCGCGCCGTTCGCGACCCGCCAGCTGGCCGACCTCGGAGCCCGGGTCCTGAAGGTCGAACGCGCCGGCGACGGCGACTTCGCCCGCGGCTACGACGAGACCGTCAACGGCATGTCGAGCTACTTCGTGTGGCTCAACCGGGGCAAGGAGAGCGTCGCCCTGGACATCAAGGACCCGCGCGACCGGGCCCTGCTCGAGCAGATGCTCGCCCGGGCCGACGTGTTCGTGCAGAACCTGCTCCCCGGCGCGGTCGAGCGGCTCGGGCTGGACGCGCGGAGCCTGCGGACCCGCTACCCGCGCCTGATCACGTGTTCGGTCTCGGGCTACGGGGCGACCGGCCCGTACAGCAGCAAGAAGGCCTACGACCTGCTCGTGCAGTGCGAGGCAGGCCTGCTCTCGGTGACCGGCACCCCGCAGTCCCCGGCCAAGGCGGGCATCTCGGTGGCCGACATCTCGGCCGGGATGTACGCCTGCAACGGCGTGCTCACCGCGCTGTACGAGCGCGAGCGCACCGGCAAGGGCACCGAGGTCGAGGTCGCGATGCTCGACGCGCTCGGCGAGTGGACGAGCCAGCCCTACCTCTACGCGACGTACGGCGGTACGCCGCCGCCACGTACCGGGGCCCGGCACGCCTCCATCTCGCCGTACGGCCCGTACCGCGCGGGCGACGGCGCGCAGGTGTTCATCGGTGTGCAGAACGAGCGTGAATGGGCCGTCCTGTGCGCCCACGTGCTGGGGCGACCAGACCTGGCCGAGGACGTCCGCTTCGCCCGCAACCCCCTGCGCGTCGCACACGACGCGGAGCTGCGCGAGCTGCTCGAGCAGGCGCTGTCGTCGCTGAGCGCCGAGCAGGTCACCGGACGCCTGGACGAGGTCGGCATCGCCAACGCCCGCATGCGCACGATGCACGAGTTCGCCGAGCACCCCCAGCTCGCAGCCCGGGACCGGTGGCGCGACGTCGCCACCCCGGTCGGACCCGTCCGCTGCCTGCTGCCGCCCGTGACCGTCCCCGGCCGGGAGGCCGCGATGGGCGCCGTTCCGGCAGTCGGACAGCACACCGAGGCGCTGCGGGCCGAGTTCGCCGCTGGCACAGACCCTGCGAGGCACGACCGGCCATGACGTCGAGCGTGCCGGACCTGCGCGTGAGCACCTCACGGACCGAGCTCATCACCCCCGAGCCGGCGGAGGCACTCGCCGGCCTGCTCGACCTCGACCCGCCGGCTGCGTGGGAGCCGCTGCCGGCCCTGTGGCACTGGGTCTACCTGCTCGAGCGGCGCAGGCAGAGCGAGCTCGGTCCGGACGGCCACCCGACCCACGGCGTCCCGGCACCCCCGGCCGCTGGGCAGCTGCGCATGTTCGCCGGCGGCCGTGTCTGCCTGCGCACCCACCTGCGGTTCGGCGAAGCGGCGACCCGCACCACGCGGGTCGTTCGTGCGACCCACAAGCAGGGCGCGTCTGGGCCCCTCACGTTCGTCACCGTCCGCAGCGAGATCGAGCAGCAGGGCCACGTCGCGATCGTCGACGAGCAGGACATCGTCTACCGACCGCAGGGCAGGGCGCTGGTAGCCCGTCCCGACAGCGGCACGGCCGATCGCTCACCCGCGCCCGGGCTCGTGCTGGACGTGGACCCGGTCCTTCTGTTCCGGTTCTCGGCCCTGACGTACAACGCCCACCGCATCCACTACGACCAGGCACATGCCGCAGCCGAGGGCTACCCCGCGCTGGTGGTCCACGGGCCACTCCAGGCGCTGCTCATGGGCGAGCTGATACGCCGGGCGGGGGCGGCGCTGCTCGGTCAGGAGTTCGCCTACCGCCTGGTCGCCCCGGTGTTCGGCGCGCAACGGCTGACCGCAACAGCTGACGACGCGAGCATGACCTCCGTACACGTGCTCGACGGCGCGAACCAGGTGACCGCCACGAGCACGCTACGCCCGTGGACGCCGAGCGGGCCGCCGGCTCGCTGAGCCCTCGCGGTCAGAGCAGGGCCTCGTCCAACCCCGCGCTGGCCATCCCCGCCCACGTCCCGTCGACAAGATGGGCGAGCACGACGAGGTCGCGCAGCTCGCCGCCACGGTCGCGCACGTGGTCGCGCAGGAGCGCCTCGGGCTCGAAGCCGAGTGCCTGGAACAGCCCGATGGCCGAGCCGGCGTCGGCGACCACCTCAACCACGATCTTGGCGAGCCCGAGGTGCAGCGCTGTCAGCAGGCCGGCCCGGGCGAGCTCGCGCCCGATGCCCTGGCCGCGCCGCTCCGGGTCGACGACGACCCGCAGGCTGCCGACGTGGGAGGACCAGCCCACCAGGGGCAGCACCGCGACGTAGCCCACGACGTCCTGCCCGTCGAGCGCCAGGAAGCGCCGGCCCGTCGGCTCCTGCAGCCACGACTGGACCAACCCCGGCGCGAAGACGTCCTCGGCGAAGGAGTTGTGGTCGGACTCCGGGACCCGGCGGAAGAACGCCTCGAGCGGGCCCTGAAGCTCCGCGGTCAGCGGCACGTGACTGCTCACTGGCGCTCCCCCTCGTGCTCGCGCAACCAGGCCAGCAACCGCGGCATGGTGGTCGTCGCCGCGGCCTTGCCCATGACCAGCCCGACGTGACCGGCGGCCAGCTCGAGCAGCTCGGTCTGCTCGGACCCGACCAGGTCCGTGACCGGCCGGGTGGCCGCGCACGGGACGATGTGGTCCTTGGCGGCGACCACGTTCAGCAGCGGCCAGTGCAGGTCCCCCAGCGAGATCGCCCGCCCGTCGAGCTGGACCCGGTCGTGCATCAGCGATTCGTCCCTCATCAGCTCGACCGTCTCGCGGAACGCCTGACCCGGGAACGGGATGTGGTCGCGGGTCCACTGCCCCATCGCCTGGAACCCCTCCATCTGACCGGAGTGCCACAGCTTCTCCCACAGCACGGCGTACGTCGCCAGGTCCGCCGTCGGCTTGAGCACCCGGAAGGCGTTGCGAATCACCTCGGCCGGCACGTTGCCCGTCCCGTCGACCACGTCGTCCGGTTCGAGCCTCCCCCGGTCGAACATCCGCCCGAACAGCCCCATCTCCCCGAACTCCACGGGCGTCGCCATCGTCACCAACGACCGCACCGGCAGGTCCGGTCGGGCCGCACCGAGCAGCAGCGACAGCACCCCGCCGTAGCAGTACCCGATGAGGTGGATGCCGTCGACGGCCGAGGTGTCCAGGACGACCTCGATCGCCTCGGGGAGCAGGTCCTCGACGTAGTGCGCGAGCCCGTTGCCAGCGTCCCGCTCGTCCGGGACGCCCCAGTCGAGCATGTACACGTCGAACCCCGCGTCCCGGAGCGCCTCGATGAAGCTGGCACCGGAGTACAGGTCGAGGATGTAGCTGCGGCTCACCAGGCTCATGACGATGAGGACCGGAGTTCGTGCCGTCACCCCGTCGCTGCGGTAGCGCCACAGCTGCGCGCGATCACGGCGCCAGACGGTCTGCTTCGGTGTCGTCCCGACCGTCGGCCGGTCGACCCCCGCGACGTACTTCACCCCGTTTCGGGCGCGCATCAGGTTGCGGGCCACGTCCCGCCGTACGCGACCGGCGAGGTCCGCCGGATCGGTCGTCGTCACCATGCGTGCTCCTGTTCTGCCGGCGCAGCTCGTCCTCGAGCCGTCGCACCGCCCTGTCCAACCCGGCCAGCTGCTCCCGAAGTCCTGCCACGTCCGAGGCGGCCGGGAGGTTGACCCGGTGCAGCGCCCGTCGCGAGGCGCGCTCCACGCGGTGACCGAGCCCGGCTCGCAGCCGGACCACCGCCCCTACCGCGTCGGCGAACTGCTCGGTCTGCACGGCGCGCTCCAGACGCTGCCCCGCCGGTCGCTCGACCGCGTCGAATGTCCTGCGCCATAGGGGCTTTCCCGCCATCCGACACCTCCACCTCACCCCAGGTCGGCCGCTGCCGTGAGGTACGTCACGCCGACAGTACGCTGGCCACATGACCCGTCTCCCGCTCGTGGACTCCTCCGACGACAGCACCGACCCGCTCGCGCGACAGGTCCTGGACAGCGTGCGCGCCGCGCGGGGCCGGGGGGTCGACCCAACGTGTACCGCGCGGTGGCGAACCACCCTCGTGCACTGCAGAAGATGGTCGAGTTCGGCACCGTCGTGTACTTCCAGAACTCTCTGAGTCCGGCTCAGCGCGAGCTCGCCTACCTCACCGCGTCGGTGACCAACGACTGCCACTACTGAATCCCCACGCACGTGCTGCTCGGTCGAGCAGCGGGGCTATCAGAGGACAAGCTCGCGCACCTCGGGGACGACCCGCTTCCCGACGGGATGTACGACGACGACGAGGCCGCGATCGTGCGCTATGCGCAGCGGTCCACCCGCATGGCGGTCATCGACGACCAGACCTATGGCGACCTGGCAGCGCACTTCACGCCCGAGCAGCTCATCGAGATCTGCTTCACCGTCGGCCTGTCGAACATGATCAACCGGTTCCACGCCACGTTCCTGACCGAGGTCGACGTGCAGACGCAGGAGGCACTCGCGCCCAGCTGCCCGCTGGCCTACCCCGAACCCGCGGGGGGATGAGCGTGGACTACCGCGACGCGGTCGAGGCGTTCTTCGCACCACGCCCGGCCGGCACTGCGCTCCCCGCCGCGGTCACCACTGGCAGCCCGGCCCGCCGACTGCGCGACGCCGCCGAGCCGATCGCCATGCACGCGGTGTGGAGTCGCGGCACCAATGAACGTCTCGCGGCCCTCGGCCTGGACTTCCTCACGGCGTACGTCGGCGGTCGCGCGGCCAGCCTGGGTGAGCCGGTCGGCGCGGTCGTCGCCTCCGCGTTCGCCTGGTTCGAGCCGGGCCTGGTGAGCGCGTCGTATGACGGGGCGCGCTCCGTCGTACACCGAGCGGAGCTTCTGCAGGTCCGCGACGAGGCAACGGTCGCCAGCCTCCGGGAGGTGCTCGCCGGGCAGGACCCGAGCGAGATCGCCGACCTGCTGGCCGACGCGGTGACGCCGGCGGACGGCACCGGCCGCCCGTTGTTCAGCGGGCTGCGCGACCGCGGACGTCCCGAGGACCCCGTGCAGCGGCTCTGGTGGGTGTGCGACCTGGTGCGCGAGCACCGCGGCGACAGCCATCTCGCCGCCGCCACGGCGGCCAGGGTCGGGCCGGTCGAGATGAACATCCTCACCGAGCTGTGGGTTGGGATGCCGATGCTGTCCTACACCGGCACCCGCGGGTGGCCGCCCGAGGCGATGCAGGCCGCGGTGGAGTCGCTGCGGACGCGCGGCTGGCTCGTGGGCGAGGACCTGTCCGACGAGGGCCGTACAGCCAGGGCTGCCCTCGAGGCACGCACCGACGCCCAGGAGGACTCGATCGTGGCGAGCCTCGGGTCCAGGCTCGACGACGTCTGCGCCCAGCTGGACGACTGGGGCGCGCGCTGCGTCGCCGCGGGCGCCTTCCCCGCCGACGTCCTCAAGCGCGCCGCTGGCTGAGCCCGCGCCGAACGCGTGCGGCGGGCGAACGCGCCGAGGGCGCCCCACCGGATCGGTGGGACGCCCTCGGAACAGGTTCCGACTGCTACGGGGTGAGCGTCCAGATCCCGCGGCCGTGGGTGGCGGCGACCACCGCCCCGTTCGGGGCGAGGGTCAGGTTGTTCGTCGGAGCGTTCGGCAGACCGCTGCCCAGACGCGACCAGGCGGTCGGTCGGGAGGCGTCGGCGGCGAAGACCCCGATGTCGGTCGCCAGGACGAGCAGGCCGTTGTGCATGACCAGCGCATCACCGGGGGCATCGGGCAGGTTCCCCGACAGGTCCTTCCAGGTCGCCCCGCCGTCGCGGGTCTCGAACACGATCCCGGTACCCGCGCCGTCGATCCAGCGACGCGAGTAGCCATTCATGATCGCGTACGCATGACCGCCGTTCTTGGGGTCCACGGTCACGCCGGCGATGTAGCGGTTGGGCAGGCTCGACACGTTGAGCTGGTGCCAGCTGCCGCCGTAGTTCGTCGAGATGCCCCTGGTGAAGCCGGGACTGGGGTTGCCGCTGCCGCCGACCCAGGCGGCGTACGTCGTGCTGCCCGCGCTGTTGACCGCCGTCGTGGCGTGGCCGGTGCCCTGGTCGAACACTGGCTTCCAGTCGCAGTTCGACAGGTCGCAGGTGGTGTCGAAGCCCTTGGTGGTGTCCCAGACGTACTTGCCGCCGGCCACCCAGTGGTTCGGGTTGGTCGTGTCCGCAGCGAGCGGAGCCTGGAATCGGGCGCTCGGGTCGCAGTCCGGCCGCGTCTGCGGCAGGTAGATGCCCTGACCGACGCAGGACGGGCTCATCGTGGTGAAGGTGTGGCCGCCGTCGCTGGTGCGGTAGGTCGCCAGGTTGGTGTACTCCCCCACGGCCCGCGCTGCATTGGCCGGGTCGACGATGACGCCGAAGCCGTCACCGCCGGCCGGGGCGTAGGACGAGCCCTTGGCCGGGACGAACGCGGTGCCGTTGTCCTGCAGACCGCCCCAGAACGCCAGGCCCTTGCCGGCAGCACCGGCACTGGCGTCGTAGAACTGCAGGTTGTGCAGCGTGGCATTGAGGTCGGTCCAGCCGCCGTAGCCGTTCGCGGACTCGGGCCGCGAGTAGACGCCTCCGTCGTTGCCGATGACGACCCGGTGGTCGTCGCTCAGCAGCAGCGCATGCTGGTCCGGGTGCGTGGTCTTCGGGCACGTCGCGCCGCAGGCCAGGCCGTAGTCCCAGTAGGGGCTGGCGGTGCTGAAGCTCTTACCGCCGTCGGAGGTCTTGAAGACCTCTTCCAGGCTCAGGAAGACGGTGTTCGGGTCGGTCGGGTCCACCGCGAGGGCCTGGTTGTACCAGGACTGGACGCCGACGTTGTAGCCCGGCGAGTTGTCCTTGCGGATCGCCGAGCCCGAGCCCTGGAGCTTGGCCGAGTCGGCCAGCTGGGTCCAGGGACCAGCCGGGCTGCCACTCGCGGAGACGTAGAAGCCCTTCAGGTTGGTCGCGGAGCCCTTACCGTCGGTGCCCGAGGTGAGGAACGCCGGCGACTCCATGAGCGCGTACAGCCGGCCGTCACCGGCGTACGCCAGGGAGGTGCGGCCGATGTCGCTGCCGTCGAGGGCACCGGTGGGCGTGACCAGCTGCCAGGTCCCGCCGCCGTCTTTGCTGGCGTAGATGCCGTTGTCGGCGCTGCCACTGCGGTAGCCGTTCACCGCGACCAGCGAGCGACCACCCGTCCTTGGCTGCACGACGACGTCGGTGATGTGGTTGACGTACGGCGCAGTGGTGGGCGTCGTGGTCGCGGTCGGCGCGAGCACGCGCGTCCAGGTGCCGGCGCCGTCGGCCGAGGTCCGGTACAGGCCCATGTTGGTGGCGGCGAACACCGACGAGCCGTCGACGAGCAGCCGGTAGACCTGGTGGTCCACGAGCGCGGAGCCGCCGACCAGCGTCGGGGCACCCTTGGGCTTGCCGCTGCCGTTGGTCTGCTGGCGGTAGACGCCGACGCCCAGGTAGGAGTCCGCGTTGGTGTTGGCCTCACCGGTGCCGATCCACAGGGCGTGGTCGGCCGGGTTCACGGTCAGCGCACCGGTGGACAGCGACGGCTGGTCATCCGACAGCGGCGTCCACTTCCCGCCGCCGTCGCGGCTGACCCACACCCCGCCGCCGGCAGTGGCGGCGTAGAGCTGGTGGCCGTCCCGGGCGAGCGCGGTGGTACGGCCGCCGACGATGCCGAAGCCGGCCCCGGCGTTGGACCAGATCGGGTCGTTGAACCCGGCGGGCTCGGCGTTGTAGGAGGAGTCGGTCTGCTCCATCCAGCGGCCCGCGCGAACGGGCAGCGTCGCTGCCTGCTGACGCGCGGCGAGCAGGGCAGCAGCGGAGACGTGGTTGCCGGGAGCGGTGCGCTCGGCGGTGTACTGCGCGGCGCGGTCGGCCAGGCTGCCGGCGTCGTCGCCACCGCGGGACGGGCCGCCGTCGTAGGCGGTCGCGTGACCCCCCTTGTGGCGGGGCACCTGATGGCTGCCGTGAGGTGAGGCGACGGCGCTGCCGGTGAGGGACAGGACCAGGACGGGGGCGGTGACCAGGGCTGGCAGAGCCAGTCGGAACCGCAGACGTGACGAGGGCAAGGCATCCTTCCTCGCGCGCCGGATCTCGGTGCGCGAACCAACTCCCGCCTCGTGGTGCAGGAGCCTGCCGGAGTTCTACACGACGCACGTGACGAAAAGCACTGCGCTGACGTTGAGTGCCGGAACTGTCACTGGTAGGTGAGCCCCGTTCGGGCAGTCAGCGGCACCGGGTGGGCTCGAGCGGCGGACCGTCGACCGCACAGTGCCGCCGCGCCACCGCCACCGGCGCAGCGCCGCCTCCGGGCACGACACCTCCGGGCACGCCGTCACTGGGCACGCCGTCGGCCCCGCGGGCGCCGTCGGCCCCGGTCCCGGGTGACCGGGCGTCGTCGCGCACGAGCAGGGCCGCGGTCACGCTGCCGAGCACCAGCAGCACGACCACCACGAGCATGGCGGTCCGAAAGCCCGCGGCGAACGCTGCGGGGCGCCGGTAGTCATCGCCCGACAGCCCGGCGACCACGGGCAGGACCGCGACCGCCAGCAGACCACCCGTGCGGGCCACGGCGTTGTTCACCCCGGAGGCCACGCCGACGTAGCGGGCGGCAGCCGCCCCCAGCACCGCCGCCGTCAGCGGCGCGACGACGAGAGAAAGGCCGAGGCCGAACACCAGGCAGCCCGGCAGCACGTCGACCACGTACGACGCGCCCGGGCGCACCTGTCGCAGCAGCAGCACTCCGCCCGCGCACACCAGCGGCCCCAGGGTCAGGGGCCGCCGCGGCCCGATCCGGGCGGCGAGGGCGCCGGAGCGCGAGCTCAGCAGGAGCATGCAGCCGGTGATCGGCAGCAGGGCCGTGCCGGCAGCGAGCGGGGCAAAGCCCCCGACGACCTGCAGGTGGACGACGAGCAGGAAGAACACCCCCCCGAGCCCGGCGTAGACCATCGCCGTGACGGCGTTGGCCGCGGCGGACTGCCGGTCGGCGAGCAGAGCCACCGGCAGCATCGGGTGGCTGGACGTGCGCTCGACCAGGACGAAGGCGAGCAGGGCCAGCAGGCCTGCGGCGCCCGTCACGACGACCACCGATCGCAGGCCGCCGCCGAGGGCCACCAGGGCGTACGTCGTGAGCGCCAGTCCGCTGGCAGCCAGTGCGGCGCCAGTCAGGTCCAGTCGTGGGTCGGCCTGCTCGTCGCGCGACTCGGGCACGTGCCGCACCGCCACGAGGACCACGACGACGGCCAGCGGCACGTTGATGAGGAACACCAGGCGCCAGCTCACCTCGACCAGCAGCCCCCCGACGAACGGGCCCAACGCCCCGGCCGCACCTCCGAGCCCCGACCAGGCGCCGATCGCGCGGCCACGGTCCTGCTCCTGGAACGACGCGGCGATCAGGGCGAGACTGCCGGGCGTCAGCAGCGCCCCACCGACCCCCTGCAGGACGCGGGCGGCGACCAGCAACGCGACGTTCGGGGCGGCCGCGCACAGCACCGATGCGGCGGCGAACCACACCGTCCCGACCACGAAGACCCGGCGCCGGCCGTACCGGTCACCGAGGGAGCCGCCGAGCAGGATCAGCGCCGCGAGGCTCAGGGTGTAGCCGTTGACGGTCCACTGCAGCCCCGCGAAACCCGACCCGAGGTCCTTGCCGAGCGTCGGCAGGGCGATGTTGACGACCGTCGCGTCCAGCAGAGCCATGCCACTGCCCAGGACGGCGGCCAGCAGGACCCAGCGACCCCTGGCCTCGTCGAGCCGGACCTGCGCCACACGTACATTGTCCCAGGTGCCGGCCGGCCGCACTCAGCCGCGCCGACCCGAGCCTCCTAGCCTGTCCCACGTGAACGACCCCGCCTGCCTCAGCCTCGTCGAGCTCCTGCCGTTGCTCGAGAGCCGCGAGCTCTCCTCCCGCGAGCTGGTGCAGGCCTGTCTGGCCCGGGTGGCCCTCGCCGAGCCGCTCGTCCAGGCCTTCGTCACGCTCACCCCGGACCTGGCCCTGGCAGCGGCCGAGCGAGCGGACCAGTCGCGCGCCCTGCGCCGGCCGGTCGGCCCGCTGGCCGGCGTACCGGTGGCGCTGAAGGACCTCTACCTCACGCGGGGTACGGCGACCACGGCAAGCAGCCGGGTCCTTGCCGGGCACGACCCGGGCGTGGACGCGGCCGTGTGGGAGCGGTTGTCCGCAGCCGGCGCCGGGCTGCTCGGCAAGACCACGACGCACGAGTTCGCCTACGGCACCGACTCCCGGCCCACGAGGAACCCCTGGGACACCAGGCGTACGCCGGGCGGCTCGTCCGGCGGCTCGGGCGCAGCGCTGGCCGCCCGAATGGTGCCGATCGCGACCGGCACCGACACCGGCGGCTCGTTGCGCATCCCCGCGGCAGCCTGCGGGGTCAGCGCCTTGCGCGGCGCGCACGGCCGGATCTCGGCGTACGGCGTCCTGCCGCTCGCGCCCACGCTCGATGCCGTCGGACCCATGGCGCGGCGGATGCTCGACGTCGCGTTGTTGCTGCGGCTGCTCGCCGGGTACGACCCTCGCGACCCGTACAGCCGCGGCGAGCCGGTGCCGGACTACCCGCGGACCGCGCCTCGGGACCTCACCGGTGTACGCGTGGGGCTGCCCCTGGACCTGCAGTGGGCCGGGGCGGACGAGCAGCTGGCCGAGCTGTGCCGGGGCGGCCTGCAGACCCTTATGGACCGCGGCGCCACGCTGGTCGAGATCGCCTCGCCGATGGGGTCCAGCCAGGTTCTGGAGGCCTACGCCACCGTGAGCGGCGCCGAGGCGCGGCACGTGCACCGGGAGCTGATCAGCGCCAGGGAGCTCTACACGCCTCAGGTGCTGGGCCGGCTCCTGGACGGCGAGGGCACGTCGGCAGCGGACTACCTCGACGCGAGGCGGCTCTGCCAGCTGTGGGTGCAGCAGTGGCGGGACCTGCTCCGTCACGCCCGGCTGGACGCGGTCGCCCATCCCGCGCTCGACCAGGCGCCGCAGGTCGTGGACCCGGACGGCCCGGCGCGCGGACCCAGCACCCGGCTGTCGTTGCCGTGGTCACTCGCCGGGTTCCCGGCGCTGAGCGTGCCCGTGGGCCTGGACGTCAGGGGGCTGCCCGTTGGGCTGTCGCTGGCCGGGCTGCCCGAGCACGAGGCGCAGCTGGTCGGGCTCGGGGCCCTGGTCGACGAACAGGTCGCCCTGTGGCGGCGGGAGCCTGCGCCCGTCCGGTAGCCGGTCACCGAGCTCGACCGCACGACGATCTTCACGACGATCTTCACGACGCGTTGGGCGCGCGGGAGTCGACCTCGGCACAGTTCGCTACCAACGTGCCGAAAGCGCCGCCCGCACCGGCCTGTCCCCCTTACGGTGCCCGCCATGGCGACCACGACAGTCCCCGGCGGGGCCAGCACGCCCGACCTGCGCGCCCACGTCGCCGTACCACCGGTGGGCTCCGGACCGTGGCCAGAAGTCGTCGTGCTGCACGAGGTCTTCGGACTCACCGACGACACCCGGCAGCAGGCCGACCGGCTGGCCGCGGCCGGCTACCTCGCGGTCGCCCCTGACCTCTACAGCGCGGGCGGCGCCAGACGGTGCCTGCTGTCCACCTTCCGGGCCCTGTGGTCCGGCAGTGGAGCCGCAGTCGACGACATCGAAGCGGTCCGCGTCTGGGTGAGCGGCCGGCAGGACTGCACGGGCAAGGTCGGGGTCATCGGCTTCTGCCTCGGTGGAGGCTTCGCGCTGCTCGCCGCCGCCCGGGGCTTCGACGCGGCCGCACCCAACTACGGGCCGCTGCCGAAAGACCCTGCGTGCGCCCTGGCTGGAGCCTGCCCGGTCGTGGGCAGCTACGGCGCCAAGGACCGCGCCCTGCGCGGCGCTGCCGCCGAGCTCGATGCCGCCTTGACCGACGCCGGCGTCGTCCACGACGTCAAGGAGTACGCCGGGGCCGGGCACAGCTTCCTCAACCGGCACGGCCTGGGCCCGCTCTCGGTGGTCGAACGGGTCGGTGGCTTCAGCTACCACCAGGCGTCCGCCGAAGATGCATGGGGGCGCATCCTGCGCTTCTTCGACCAACACCTGACCAGCTCCGCCACCTGAACAGCTCCGGCCCTCGGGAAGAAGGGACAGTCGCATGACCACGCCAGCACCCCCGCCGTACGGCGGCCAGCCCGGGCCGGCCGACCTGCTTGACAACGGCGCGGCCTCCGCTGACCGGAGCGGCAGAGGTCCACTCAGGACCGGGTTGATCGTGGGCGCGGTGGTCCTGGCGCTGTCGGTGGCCGGAGCGGCGTACGGGGTCGAGCACTACTTCGGCGGTGGCGGCGCGCAGCCTGCGGACGTGCTGCCGGCGTCGGCGGTCGCGGTCGTCACGATCGACCTCGATCCGTCCCTGGGGCAGAAGAAGGCCATTTACGACCTGAGCCGGAAGTTCCCCAAGGTCAAGGAGAGGGCCAGGAGCGCGCAGTCGGTCAAGAACGACCTGCTCACCTCGGTCTTCCAGGACGATCCCCAGGGAGTGCGCTATGACCGGGACATCGAGCCCTGGCTGGGCAAGCGCGTCGCGATCGCTGCGGTACCGGACAGCAACGGGCCCGGGCTCAGCCCGGTGGTCGCGCTGCAGTACACCGACCGGAGCAAGGCCGCCGCCTCCCTCACGCGGCTCGTCGACCGCGACCGGGCCGACCCCAACGCCTTCCACTTCGCCTTCTCCGGGGACTACGCGCTCTTGGCGAGGACCCAGGCCGCCGCCGACCGGTATGCCGGCCAGAAGGACCACCTCGCGGGCAACGCGAGCTTCAGCAAGGCGGTCGCCGCGCTGGACGGGGACCAGATCGCCCTCGCCTGGGCCGACGTCAAGGGCGTGTACGCGGCCCTCCCGAAGGACCAGCTGGCGAGCAACCCATTCTTCAACCGCGCGGGCGCTCCCCCCGACGGCTCCTTGGTGGTGGGCCTGCATGCCGACAGCAGCTACCTGGAGGTCCAGGGCAAGACCGTCGGGGTCATCCACTCACTGGTCGACGGCGGGAGTGCGCGCATCGGCAATGACCAGGGCGGCAATCTGCTCGCCCCCTTCCCGAGGGACTCGGCCGCGGCCGTGGAGGCCACGGGGCTCGGAGACACCGTGACCAGGCTCTACTCGAGCTTGGCCGAGAAGGTCCCGCCGGAATTCACCCAGGGCCTGGAACAGTTGGGCCTTGCACTGCCCGGAGACCTCAAGGTCCTGCTCGGCAACGACACTGCGGGTTTCGTCGCCGCCGGCCCCGACCGCTCCTCACCGTCGGCGGCGGTGCATGTCAGGACGGCTGACCCGGCGCGCGCCGTGTCGATCCTGGACCGGATCGGCGCCAAGGCGAGGGAGGACGGCTCCGGTGTTCCGTTCGTCGTCCGTACGCAGGGCGACGGCTCCTCGGAAGCGGGAAGGACTCGCTCGACGCCGCAGGCAGCGGTGATCTCGGGCGGTCGGACTCCTTCCGCACGGCGGTCCCGGACGCGCAAACCGCCGGCTTCGCCGTGTTTGTCGACATCAACCGGGTAGCCGCCATGGCCGACGCACCCTCCGACGCGGACCTGGGCCAGCTCGACGCGTTCGGCATGACCGCCAACCCGGCGACCGGGTCCTTCCGGGTCCGCCTCACCGTCAGGTAGTCGGCCCGTCGTGGTAGCGACCCGCACGACAGTCGCCCCTTCGTGAGATCCACTCCGTGACGCCGGACCTCGTACGCGACGCCGTGCGCCGGCTCGCCGCTTGCTTCGACGCGACCCAGGTGCTTCAGCAGCTCGCCGGCCTCCTGACGCAGAGCTCGTGGACTGGTGCCTCGCCGATCGTCTCGACGATCCGGACCTGGTGACCCGGGTGGCCGCCGAAGGGCGCGACGGGCCGCTTGCCCTCCCGCCGCGGACCGAAGGCGCGGCGGATGCTGCGGCTGTCCCACGAGGACGCCGTGCGCCTGGCCGGGGGGCCAGACCCACGCCTGCGCGCCCAGGGAGAACTGGCCTTGCGCCTGGGCGTCGCCGACGTACTGGTACTCGGGCTGACCAGGCGCGACCAGCTGCTGGGAGTCCTCACCGTCGGGCGGGTCGCGCAGCCCTTCGACGACGAGCAGATCGCCCTGCTCGCCGATATCACGCTGCTGGCCGGACTCGCGCTGGACGGCGCCCGGCTCCTGCAGGTGCAGCGCAGCGTGTCCGCGGCCCTGCAGACCACGCTGCTGCCACCGCTGCCCGTCCTGGCCGGCCTGACGCTGGCCGCGCGCTACCTGCCGGCCGGTCAGGGCCTGGAGGTCGGTGGCGACTGGTACGACGTGTTCGCGCTCCCGAACGGCATGGTGTCCCTGGTGATCGGTGACGCCACCGGCCACGACGTCGCCGCCGCAGCCAACATGGCCGAGCTGCGCAACCTGCTGCGCGCCTCGGCCGTCGATCGCTGCGAGGCGCCGGACGCGACGCTGGCCAGACTCGACCGCACGACCGCCGAGCTGGGTGCGTCCGCCTCGGCCACCTGCCTCTACGCCCAGCTCGAGCGCACGGCGTCAGGCCAGCGGCTGCGCTGGTCCTCGGCGGGCCATCTACCTCCGGTGCGCCTGCGCGGGGCCACCGCGGAGCTGCTCGAAACCCCGCCGGATCTCATGCTCGGCGTCGACCCGACGTCACAGCGCGCCGAGCACGTATACGAGCTGGATCCCGGGGACGTGCTGGTGCTGTTCACCGACGGCCTCGTGGAGGACCGGCGCATCGGGCTCGACGACCGCCTCGACCTACTCGTACGCCTGGTGGAGCAGGCCGCCGGTGAGCATCCGGAGCAGCTCTGCGACCGGCTGGTCCGCGAGTTGGCCGGCCGGGAGGACGACGTCGCTGTCCTGGTCGTCCGCCTCGACCGGTAGCGACCGTCAGCGCGGGCCTCGACTCGGGGCATCGGCCCGGCGGCGTCGCACCAGCGGCGTAGGCGCGGGACCATGGCCTGTGACCACCGCCGGCAAGGGGCTCGTTCTCGTCGTCGAGGACGAGCCCGCCATCGCCCAGCTCGAGCGGATGTACCTGCAGCGGGAGGGATTCGGGGTGCAGGTCGCGACCGATGGGCACGCGGCGCTGCTGGCCGTACGCAACCTGCGGCCGGTCGCCGTCGTACTCGATGTCGGACTGCCCGGGCTGGACGGGACACAGGTGTGCCAGGCCATGCGGGCGGCCGACGACTGGACGCCCGTGCTGTTCGTCACCGCGCGGGACGACGAGGTGGACCGCGTCCTGGGCCTCGAGCTCGGCGCCGACGACTACCTCACCAAGCCGTTCAGCCCCCGGGAGCTCGTCGCGAGGGTGAAGGCGGTGCTGCGACGCGGACCCCGGGAGCAGACCGCGCTGCTGCGCCACGGGCCTGTCGCGATGGACCCGGCCCGGCGGCTGGTCACCGTCGACGGCGCCCCGATCGAGCTGTCCGCCACCGAGTTCGACCTGCTCGCGCACCTGCTCCGGCGCCCCGGTCAGGTCTTCACCCGCGACCAGCTGCTCAGCAGCGTCTGGGGGTACGCCGCGGCCGGCGGGACCCGGACCGTCGATGTCCACGTGGCGCAGGTGCGCGCGAAGCTCGGGGCGTACGCCGACCTGGTGCGCACGGTGCGTGGAGTCGGGTACGCCGTGCGGGACCCCGCGTGACGCTGCCGGCATGAGGTTGTCCCGCCAGGTCTCGCTGCTGACCTGCGGCGCGGTCGCCGGCGCCGTCGTGCTCTCCGGCGGACTGGGCCTCGCCCTCGTCCAGCATGCCTACGACGCGCAGGCGCAGGACGTCCTGCACCGCGAGGCGGTCCTGCTGAGCCGGGTCGTCGTACCCGGGCGGGCCCGCCCGGTGGACCGGGTCCTGGCCGGCGCCGGGGTACGCGTGGTCCGGGTGCAGCCCGACGGGCGGGTCCTGGGCCGGCTGCACCCGGACCCCGCCGATGTAGCGGCGGCGGCGGCGGGACGGCCGGTGTCCGGTGTCCGCGACCTGCCCGGCGGCCGGTACCTGGTGGACGTCGAACCGGTCGGGCAGGACGGCGGGATCATCCTGCTGCAGCCCCGACGACAGGCCCGCGCCACGTCGTACGCCGTCCTGCGGCGCCTGGCCCTCGCGCTGCTGGTCGGGCTGGTCGTCGCCGGCGCACTGGGCGCTCTGCTGGCCCGGCGGGTCGCCCGCCCGCTCGGGAATGCAGCCCGGGCGGCGCACCGGATGGCCGCTGGGGAGCGGGACGTGCGCCTGGCACCGGACGGCCCGGACGAGGTCGCCGAGGTGGCCGCCGGGCTCAACGGGCTGGCCGGCGCCCTGGCCGTGAGCGAGGCGCGCCAGCGGGAGTTCCTGCTGTCGGTGAGCCACGAGCTGCGCACGCCACTGACGGCGGTCACCGGCTTCGCCGAAGCGCTCGCCGACGGCGTCGCGGTCGACCCGGCCGCAGCCGGGCGCACCATCGCCGTCGAGGCCGCCCGGTTGGACCGGCTGGTGTCGGACCTGCTCGAGCTCGCCCGGATCGGCGCCCAGGAGTTCCGACTCGACATCGACGACGTCGACCTCGTCCCCCTCGTGCAGGCCGCCGCTGGCGTGTGGTCCGCGCGCTGCGCGGCGGTGCAGGTGCCGTTCACCCTCGAGCTCGGCCCCGCACAGGCCTCTGTGCGAAGCGACGCCGGCCGGTTGCGCCAGGTCCTCGACGGCCTGCTGGAGAACGCCCTGCGCGTCACGGGCAGCGGCGCCCCGGTGCTCCTGACCCTGCGGGAGGAGCCCGGTTGCTTCGCGCTCGAGGTCCGCGACGGCGGCCCCGGCCTCAGCGAACAGGACCTGCCGGTGGCCTTCTCTCGCGGGGTGCTGCACGACCGCTACCGAGGCGTACGACCTGGTGGTACCGGGGTCGGGCTGGCGCTGGTCGAAGGGCTCGTGCGCCGGCTGGGCGGCACCGCCGTCGCCGGCCGGGCCCCCGAGGGCGGCGCCGCGTTCACCGTGCGGCTGCCGCGCTGAGCTGCCGTACGGCCCAGTTGTCCCAGGGCTGGGGGAGGATGCGTCGGTGTCCTGGCCGAGCCTTTCGTTGGCGCTACGGGCGTTGTGGTTCCGCAGGGGCGTCTCGCTGGCGGTGCTGCTCGTCGCGACCGTCACGACTGCGGCGGCTGCTGCCGGCCCGCTCTACCTGCGGGCGGGCAGCGAGTCGGTGCTGCGTGACGGCCTGAGCTCACCGGCTCGGGACGTCACCGGCCTCGACGTGGTCCTGACGGGCGGTGCCAGCACCTTAGTAATCGACCGGCTGACCGCAACCGTGGCCGCGGCAGGCGTCCCGAAGGCCTATCCGCAGCAGATCCGTTCGCTGCAGATGAGCCTGGACATCCACGCGCCCCCGGACCGCAACGACAGCACGACGCGCATGATGTGGCGGGAGGGAGCCTGTGCCCACCTCCACCTGGTTGCCGGTCACTGCCCGGTCGGTCCCCGCGAGGTCCTGCTCAGCGTGCGCGCGCAGCGCACGACCGGGCGGCACGTCGGCCAGCCCTTGAGCGACTGCCCGGCCCCTTCCGGGTTCTTTCAGTCGTGCCGTTCCCGTTCCGGTGGTGGGCCGCTGGTGGTCAGTGGCGTCTACCTGCTGCCCGGGTCCGACCCGTTCTGGTTCGACCAGCCGTACTTCGGTGCGCGCCTGGCGCTGGGTGACGGGCCGGACGCCCTGGACACCAGCTTCGTCGACCGGCCTGCCCTGGAGGGCTCCACGGAGCTGGAGGGCGAGGTGCAGCTGCCGCTGGACCCCACGCGGGTGCGCCTGGACGGTGAGGCCCGGTTGCGGAGCCAGCTGGCCGGTTTCCGCGCGGTCCTTGCCGGCAGAGCTGAGCAGCCGGAGCTGCTGACGGGTCTGCCGAAGGTCCTGGACCGTGCCGACCTTGACCGGTACGACCTGTCCCGGTCGGTCCTGGTCGTCACCCTGCAGCTGGTGGCGCTCGCGTTCGTCGTGCTGCGCCTGGTCGTCGCCGACGCCGGCGAGGCGTGCGGCGCCGAGGTCGCCTTGGCGAAGCTGCGCGGCTACCGGGCCGGTCCGACGCTCGCGCTCGGGCTGCTCGAGCCGCTGCTGCTGCTGCTGATCGCCCTGCCTCTGGGCTTGCTGGTCGCGGACGCCGCCGTACACCGGCTGAGCGCCACTGTGCTGGTCCCAGGCACCCCTGTCGTCGTGTGGCTCGCGTCGGTCCTGTCCGCGGTCGGCGCGTTTGCGGGTGGGCTGTTGGCTGCCGTGCTGGCCGGACGACGGGTGCTGACCCGGCCGGTCCTGGAGCAGTGGCGGCGCACCGGCGAGGTACGGCCTGGACGCGCGGCGGCGGTGGTGGAGGGCGTTGTCGGCCTCGTGGCAGCGACCGCGCTGGTGGTCCTGGTCTCGACCGGTGGCCTGCGGGGCGGCTCGCGGGGCGGCGCTATCCCGCTGCTCGTACCGCTGCTGCTGGTCGTCGTCGTCGCGGTGCTGGGAGTACGGGTACTTCCGGCGCTGTGCGACGCCCTCGTCCTTCGTACGCGGGGCAGCCCCCGCCTCGGGATCTTCCTCGCGGTACGGACGGTGGCCCGGCGGCCCGCCGGCCTGCGCCTCGCGGTACTTCTCGCCGTGGCGGTGGGGCTGGCCACCTTCGCCGTGGACGGCTCGTTGGTGTCGGAGGGCAATCGGGCCGAGCGGGCCGCGACCGACGTCGGGGCCCCGTCCGTGCTGGTGGTCCGCACGGACGGGTCGGCGGACCTGCGTCAGCTCGTGCGCCAGGTCGACCCGCAGGGGCGCTGGGCGATGGCGGCTGAGAGGTGGCTGCCGTTCGGCGGCCTGCGGGGCACCGTCCTGGCGGTCGACAGCGCCGCCCTGCCGCATGTCGCGCACTGGCGCGCCGACTTCGCCGACCAGCCGCTGGACCAGGTCGCGGCCGGGATCGGCCGGGCGTCCCCACCGGCCATCAGGCTGACCGGCCAGGAGATCGGGGTGGCGGTGATGGTCGTGTCGCCACCTGCGCTCCCGACCGAGCTGCAGGCCCTGGTCACCCGAGGCAGCAACCAGGTCCGGGGTGCCGCTGGGCGCGTTGCAGCCGGGGACTCGGCGCTACACCGCCCAGTTGAGCGGCTGCTCCAAGGGCTGCACGCTGACTGCGGTCGTCCTGGCCCGTAGCGGCGCGTCGGCGGGCCGCGACCTGGGCGCCACGCTGCGCCTGACGGGTGTGTTGCAGCGTTCGGCCGGGAGCTGGCGTCCGGTGCCGGTGGACCTGGCCGTCGGCGGCGGCTGGCACCAGGAACCGACCCTGGCCACGGCGACCTCGACCGTCCGGGCCACCACCGGTACGGTGGACTGGCGGTTCGCCGTGGGGGGCGAAGCCTCAGCCGTCCTGCTGCGCAGCACGTTGGCCTGGCCGTTGCACGTCGCGCCCGGCCGGAACGTCTTCGAGGACCCCGCCCGGCCCTCGTTGTCGAACTTCACCGGCCCCCCGCTCCCCGTGTCGGTCGAGCCGTCCGTGCGGGTCGTCCCGCAACAGGGTCGCACCGCGACGCTGGTCGACCTCGACGCCGCGCGCCAGGCGCTGCCGCGGTTCGAGGAGTTCGCCGAGCAGCAGGTCTGGCTGTCCGGGCGCGCCCCTGCCGACGCGGCCGCGCGGCTGCAGGCAGCCGGGTTGCAGGTGGTGCAGACCCGGACGACCGCAGCGCGCCGGGCCCTGCTCGACCGGACCGCGCCGGCCCTGGGCCTGGAGCTGTTCGCCTACGCGGGCGTGCTCGCGGCGCTGCTGGCAGCGGCTGCCACCGCGGTGGCGCTGTACCTGTCCGGGCGGCGACGGGCCTTCGAGATGGCCGCCATGCTCGCCGTGGGGGTCCCTCGCCGGAGCCTGTTGGCGGCGACCGTCGCCGAGCAGCTGCTCGTGCTTGGCACCGCCCTGGCTCTGGGTGTCGTCGGCGGGCTGGCCGCCGCGACGCTGGTCCTGCCCGCGGTCCCCGAGCTGCCCGACCCGGGGCCACCCGACCTGCACTACGCGCCGCACGTCGGTGGCCTGGTGCTGTTCCTGCTCGTGCTGGCCGCCGTCGTCCTCACGACTGCCGTCGGCGCGGCCGTCGGGCTGCTCCGACAGGCCAGACCGGCGGTTCTGCGCGAGGCAGCGCCGTGACCGGCGTAGCGGTCACCGTCGAGGCCGTGGAGATGGTCTACCCGGTGGACGACCAGCAGGTCGTCGCCCTCGACGGCGTCGACCTGCACGTGGAGGCCGGCCAGACCGTCGCCCTGCTCGGGCCGTCCGGATCCGGCAAGTCGACCCTGCTGACGTTGCTCGCCGGGCTCCACCGCCCCACTGCCGGCCGCATCCTGGTCGGGACCCACGACCTCGGGGCGATGAGCGAGCGGGAGCTGCTCGCCCTGCGGGCCGGCCACATCGGGGTCGTCATGCAGGGACCGACCCGCAACCTGCTTGCCTACGCCGACGCGGACGCCCACATCGGGTTCGCCCAGCGCGCCGTGCCGCGCGGGCGCCGCCACCTGCTGTCGCGTCCTTCGCAGCTGCTGGACGCCCTCGGCCTCGGCCACGTCCGGTCCTCCCCACTGGCCGCGCTGTCCGGCGGGGAGCAGCAGCGGCTGTCGCTGGCCGTCGGGCTGGCCGCGGCCCCACGGCTGCTGCTCGCCGACGAACCGACCAGTCAGCTGGACACCGCGAGCCGGCTCGGCGTCCTTGCTGTTCTCGAGGCCGCCGCCGAGCAGGGCACGACCATCGTGGTGGTGACCCACGACGAGGACGTCGCGGCCCGCCTGCAGCGCACCGTCGTCCTGCACGACGGCCGGGTCCAGGGCCAGAGCGAGCAGTGGGACACCAGCCGTGGATGAGCTCAGGGCAGAGGGCGTAGGGGTGGTCCGGGTAGGACGCCAGATACTCCAGGACGTGTCGCTGCTAGGAGCGTGGGTACGAAACACGCGCCGAGGGGTGCTTCGGTAGCGGGCTGATCGTTGGGACACTTGAGTGTGTCTGCAGATCAAGGTGATGACGGGCTGTTCGCGATGGACCCGGTGGAGCCGC
>JAABUX010002396.1_pt1 | contig 26696 bp, 28 predicted proteins | sample 5561851 | NCBI WGS metagenome assembly JAABUX01 (sample SAMN10711883, study PRJNA513361) | rock metagenome | isolation source: Antarctica rocks | place: Antarctica: Victoria Land, Richard Nunatak red sandstone | collected 2016-01-03 | reverse complement strand
GCACGAAGCGGCGGAGCTTGTCCTCCCCCATGCGGGTCATCAGCGTGTAGTACTCGTTATAGACCGTGGCGGTCACGACATCGACCTGGCCGTCCACGAACGGCGTCACGCTGACCTGCTGCGGCTGTAGCGTGAAGTCACCCAGCTTCAGTCCGGCCTGCGCCAGCATCCCCAGCAGCACGTAATTTGCACCGGTGAACCACGCCGTCACCGTCTTGCCGCGAAAGTCCTGCAGCGTCTTGATCGGCCCGTCCTGCCGGGCCACGAACACGAACGGCGTCACCTGGTGCTGCACGCCGACGCAGACGATGGGCAGCCCCTTGTCGCGGGCCGCGAACACGCTGTCGGTGCCGCCGGACAGGCCGAACGTGTCGGCGCCGGTGGCGACCAGGTTCTCGGTCAGCAGGTTGGGGCCGCCGGGGTTGATGGTGAGGTCGATGCCCTCTGCGGCGTAGTAGCCGCGCGCCTTCGCCAGGTAGAACCCGGCGAATTGCGTCTGCGGCAGCCATTTCAGCCGCAGGCTGGCCTTCACGGGTGCAGATTGGGCGCGGGCGCCGCGCAGCGCGGGAAGCGTGCTGGCCGCGGCGAGGGCCGTCAGCAGGTTCCGTCTGTGCATGGGATGCTCCGGGTTAGGGGTCGGCGGGGCAGGCGGTCAGGCGGGCACGGCGGCTGGCACCGCGGCGGCGAAGGCCTTGATGCTCTCTTCCTCGATGGCACCCAGGATGTCGCGCTTGAGCGCGATGAACTCCGGCGACAGCACCAGGCCGGGGCCGCGCGGGCGCGGCAGGTCCACTCGCCGCTCCAGCTTCACGCGTCCAGGGCGCGCGGTCATGACCAGCACGCGGTCGCCCAGGAAGATCGCCTCGTCCACGTCATGCGTGATGAACAAGATGGTGCGCCGGTGCCGCTCCCACACGTCCAGCAGCCAGCGCTGCATCAGCATGCGGGTCAGCGCGTCCAGCGCGCCGAAGGGTTCGTCGAGCAGCATCAGGTCGCGCTCGAACAGGAAGGTCCGCATCAGCGCGACGCGCTGCCGCATCCCGCCGGAGAGCTGGTGAGGATACTGGTCCTCGAACCCCGCCAGGCCGAACTCCGGCACCATCGCGCGGGCTTGGGCGCGGGCCTGCTTGCGCGGCGCGCCCTCAATCTCCTTGGCCAGGATCGCGTTGTCAATCACGCTGCGCCAGGGCAGCAGCAGGTCGCGCTGCGGCATGAAGGCGATCTGGCCCAGCAGCTCCGCCGCATGGCAGCCGCGGCCCTTGAAGCGCATGACCCCGCCCGCATCCGGCTCCTCCAGCCCTGCAACCATGTTGAACAGGGTGCTCTTGCCGCAGCCGCTGGGGCCGACGACGGTCACGAACTCGCCGGTGTGCACCGACAGGTCCAGCCCATGCAGCGCCTGCACGCGGCCGAACGTCTTGGAAATGCGGCGCAACTCCAGCAGGCCGGCGGTGGGCGGCACGAGTGCTGGCGCCGGATTGGCCACGCAGATGTCCTTGGTCGGTTCCGGCAGGGGCGCAGCAAGGGCCATGCCACGCAGGCCGGATTTGGCGTGCGGCTTGCTGTATGAGGCTAGGACCGGCAATCCCGGCGCAGGTCGTGTATGCAAATACGGAGAGGTTGTATGCAAATGCCCGCTTCGGAAGCGCGTCATGGCGGAGTCAGCGCGCAAAACGGGCAACGGCCCGCGCTCTCCGACCTGGCCCTGACCCTCGCCAGCACCGTCCACCGCCAGCTTGAGGCCGAGATCGCCGAAGGCCGCATCGAACCCGGCACCCGGCTGGACGAGCAGGAGGTCGCGGCACGGTTCGGCGTGTCCCGTACCCCGGTGCGCGAGGCCTTCCGCCTACTGGCCGCGGACGACCTCGTGGAGCTGCGCGGGCGCCAGGGCGCCGCCGTCCGGGTCATCGGCGTCCACACCCTCATCGAGATGTTCCAGGTCATGGGCGAGCTGGAGGGCCTGTGCGCCCGCCTGGCGGCCCGGCGCCTCGATCCCGGCGCAGCGCGCCGGGATCGAGGCGATCCACGCCCGGCTGATCGACGCTGCATCCGGCGACGTGGACGTATTCTATGACGTGAACCAGGCCTTCCACGAGGCGATCTACGAAGCATCATGCAACGCCTTCCTCGCTGACCAGACCCGGCGGCTGCGGAACCGGGTCGCGGCCTACCGGCGCCGGGTCACGCGCATGCCGGCCCGCATCGCTGACACCTTGAGGGAGCATGAGGCCGTCATGGAAGCGATGTTCGCCCACGACGCGGACCGTGCCCACGACGCGATGCGCGTGCACCTGACGCTGCTGGGCGACAACCTGCTGGACTTCATCGCCGGGTTCGGCTGAGGGCCGGGCGCGCGCTGGTATGCAAATTGCTGGTTCTTGCATACGTCGAGGACTGGAGACACCGCTTTGCAGCTTGGCCTGAGTGGTAAAACGGCGCTGATCACCGGCGCATCCCAGGGCATTGGCCTCGCCTGCGCCCACACCCTGGCTGCCGAGGGCTGCCACCTGCATCTGGCCGCCCGCAACGGCGCCGCGATGGCGCAGGCCAAGACCGAGATCGGGGGCGCGCATGGCGTGCGGGTAGTGGTCCATGCCGCCGACTTGTCCAGCGCGGCGGCGATGGATGCGCTGGCCGAGGCCGCCGGGGACGCCGACATCCTGGTCAACAACGCCGGCGACATCCCGGCGGGACCGCTCGACGTCGTGACCGACGAGTCCATCCGCCGGGGCTTCGACCTCAAGGTGTTCGGCTACATCGCCCTAGCCCGCGCCTTCTATCCGCGCATGAAGGGCCGCACCCATCCCGACGAGGCCGTCATCGTGAACGTCATCGGCAACTCCGGCGAGAACTGGGATGCCAGCTACTTCGCGGGGTCGACCGGCAACGCCGCGCTGATGGCCTTCACGAAAGCCATCGGCGGCGCCAGCCTGAATGACGGCGTGCGCGTGGTCGGCGTCAACCCCGGCCCCGTCGCGACGGCCCGCATGGTCAAGATCATGAAGCGCAAGGCCATAGACATGCTGGGCGACGAGGCCCGCTGGCAGGAGCTGAACGACCGCTACCCCGGCAAGCGCCCGGCCACCGCGGAGGAGGTCGCCGACCTCGTGGCCTTCCTGGCGTCGCCGCGCGCGGGCTACATCACCGGCACCGTCGTCACCATCGACGGCGGCATCTCCGCCCGCGGTTCGGTTATCTAGGCATGTCCGACCTGCTGACCCGCAACCGCTATTCCGACACACTGGCCATGGCGGATCGGCGCGACGCCGTGGCCGCCTTCGCGCGCATGGCGGCGACCATGCACCGGGAGGTCGGCGGTGCGGACGCGGACGTGCGCTTTACCACCGGGCGAGTCAAGGTTGAGCCGAACGCGCCCTCGTTCGTGCCAACCTGGGTGCGGTTCCGGATTGATCTACGGCACCCGGAGAGCCCCGTGCTGGACCGGTCGGGCGCGCGGTTGTCCCCATTGGCGTAGGAGCACGCGGCGCCATGCGCGGCGGCGGCCATGCCATTGGTGGACGCGCCACTCGAGGCGTTCGACGCGGACCTGCGCCGACGCATCGCAGCGGCAGCGGCCCGTCTCGGCCGTCTGGCCATGCCCGTCCTTGTCGGCGGCCGGACACGACGCCCGCCACCTGGCCGCCCTCTGCCCGATCGCGATGATCCTCATCCCCTGCCGCGGCGGCATCAGCGACGCGGAGTCCGAGTGGGCCGAACCCGTACACGTCGCCGCGGGGCCACGGTGCTGGCGGACGTGGTGCGGGGCCTGGCTGGGCTGCTGCCAGACCCCGCCTGAGCCGCGTCCAGCCGCCCCACCTGGCGGGTTGCGGACGCCTGCCGCGCGCCTGCCCGGGTAAGGGCCCGCGGTGGACAAATGCGGCAGCCGGCTCGGGTCGACCGCCGGTCAGGCCAGGCTGATGTCCCACACGTCCGTCACGTCTCGGGCCAGCGTGTCCATGATCCGTAGCCGCCCTAGCTCCGCATGACGCCGCCCAAGCGTTTCGGCCTGATCTGGATCCTGCGCGCGAAGCGCCGCGACGATCTTGCAGTGGTCATCCAGCACGCGGTCATTGTGCTCGCGGTGCGCGGCCTTGGAGACGAAGCACTCGGGGCTATAGGCCAGGTGCGCGATCCGCAGGCTCAGGGTCAGCACGTGCAGGAAGTCGCGCTCGATGATCCGGTTGCCGCAGGCGGCGGCGATCCTGGCGTGGAACCGCCAGTTGCTCTCGTTCATCGCCTCGGGATCGCCTGCGGCCGACGCGGCCTCGAAGGTCAGGCGTTCGGCGTCAATCGCCTCCAACTGCGCCGGCGTGCGGCGCAACGCCGCCCAGCGGTGGGTCAGGCGTTGCAGCAGGCCGTAGGCCTCGACGTAGTCGCGTATCTGGTCCCACTCCATCCCGGCGACGGTAGCGCCCCGGTTCGGCAGCAGCACGACCAGAGACTCCGCCGCTAGGCGCACGACCGCCTCGTGCACCGGCGTCCGCGACAGGCCGAGCCGGGCCGCAATCGCAGCCTCGTCCAGCGCGGCACCAGGCTTGAGCGTGAGCGAGACGATGTCGCGCCGCAGGCTGGCATAGGCGTGCTCGACCCCGGCCCCCTTGCTGATGCGTGCGGCATCCCTGTCCTGCCTGCCCAATCCCTGCTTGCGTGCCGCCGCCATGTTTGCATAATCCGTGCATAAAGAACTGTTGCCAACGGCAGGATGCCACCTGGAGGCCGCCAGCGCACCCCCTCGAAGCCCGTTCTGCCGGAGTACCGCCGATGCTGCTCACCACCGCCACCCTAGTTGCCCGCCTCGACCGGCTGCCTGCGTCCCGGTTCCACGTGACGGTCCTGGTCGTGTCAGCCCTGTCGCTGTTCTTCGACACGCTGGACACCGTCGTCACCGGCTTCGCCTTCGCCGCCTTCCGGGACGAGTGGCACCTGGGCGGCCTCGCCCTGGGCGTCACCTCCGCCATCGGGCTGTCGGGCTACCTGGTGGGGTCCATCCTCGTCGGCTTCGCCGCGGACCGCTGGGGCCGCAAGGCCGTAATGATGGGCAGCCTGATCCTGTATTCGCTGTTCTCCGCCTCCCGCGCCCTGGCGCCCGGCATCGAGGTGTTCGCGGCCCTCAACTTCTTTACCTGGCTGTTCGTGGGCATGGAGAGCTGCGTCGTGCCGCCCTACCTGGCGGAGCTGTGGCCGTCCCGGCTACGCGGGCGCTTCAACGGCCTGATGATGGGGTTCTTCGCCTTTGGGATCGCGCTTTCGCCCGTGTGGGCATTGGTGTTCCTGCCTACAGTAGGCTGGCGCTGGACCCTTGCATTGACAGCGCCATTCGCGCTGCTGATCGGTGCAATGCGGAGTTTCCTGCCGGAGAGCCCGCGCTGGCTGCTGAGCCGTGGCCGGGCCGCCGAGGCAGAGGCCGTTGTCGCCTCTATCGAAGCTCGCGTCGCCCGCACTGCCGGCCCGCTGCCCCCGGTGGTGTTGGCCCCGCCCATGCCGCCCGCACCGCCAGCCCGACGGGCCGACATCGTGGCGCCGGCGATCCTCCCGGTCACGCTGATGCTGTGGCTGGTCTGGTTCACCGAGTACGGCGTCCTGTACACCTTCCAGTCCGTGCTGCCGAGCCTGCTGGCCATGGACGGCTTCTCCATCGTGCGCTCGACCCAGTTCTCGGTCGTCATCTTCTCGGGCTTCGTGCCGGGCTACATGCTGTCCGGCGTGTTCCTGGACTGGATTGACCGCAAGTACTGGCTGATGCTGAGCTTCGCAGGCATCGGCATCAGCGGCACGCTGTTCGGCTATGCCAATACGCCAGCCGAGATCATGGCCTGCGCCTGGTTCACCGCCTTCTTCCTCGGCAACGGCTCGACGTGCATCTACACCTTCACGCCTGAGTTGTACCCGACCGCCATCCGCACCACCGCGATGGGCTTCGCTTCGGCCTGGGGGCGTGCTGGCGGCATCCTGCTGCTGCTGGCCTTCGGCATCTTCTCCGTGCTGCAAGGGCGGCTCACCTTGTTCCTGGTCAGCGACGGCCTGCTGCTGCTGAGCATCATCGTGGTAGCCGCGGTCGGCCCGCTCACCCGCGGACGACCGCTGGAGGCGACGTCCGCCCCGGCGTCACCGCCTGCAGAAGTCACCCTTCCGAGTGCCGCCGAATGAGCGCGGCGCGCCATGCCGAGGTTGCCGGAGCCGGGTTCGCCGGACTGGTGGCCGCCGCCGCCCTGGCCCAGGTGGGCTGGACCGTCCGCGTGCACGAGGGTGCGCCGGGTCCGCGCAGCATCGGGTCGGGCATCTACGTCTTCCCGTTCGTGCAGCAGGCGCTGAAGCGGATCGGGGCGCTGGACCGGGTGCGCCACCATGCCATCGCGCCGCCGCACCGCACGATCATGATCAATGGGGCGCGGCGGTCCACGACCGCCCTTGATGGCATCCTCACCACGACGCGGGCCGCGCTGCATGAGGCGCTGCTTGAAACCGCAGAGGCAGCGGGGGTCCAGTTCGCCTGGGGGTCGGAGGCGGTTGGGGCCGACCCGGCCGGTGCGTTGCTGACCGCATCCGGCGCACGGCCCATGGCCGACCTGGTCGTCGCCGCCGATGGCGCCCGGTCCAGCCTGGCGCAGGCGGTTGGGCTGCGGATGGACCGTGTGCGCCACACGGACGGCATCACCCGCGTGCTGCTCGACCGCACGGGGATGCGCGGGCCGGAGTGGGATGGCGTGCTGGACATGTACGACTACAGGTTCCGGCCGCTGCGGGTGCTGTACACGCCCTGCGGCAGGGATACATTCTACCTCTGCCTCATGACGCCGGAGGGGGACGCTGCTGGGGCCGCGGTGCCGGTTGATGCCGCGCTCTGGACCCGGAGCTTCCCCATCCTGGCGCCAGCACTGTCGCGGGTGGGCAGCCTGGGGCGGCATGACCGATACGGCACCACGCGGCTGGACCGATGGTCGCAGGGCCGGGTCGCCGTGGTCGGGGATGCCGCCCATGCCATGCCCTCCAGTCTGGGCCAGGGCGCCGGGGTGAGCATGCTCAATGCGCTGCGGATGGCCGAGGCCGTGGCGGACGGCGGTGTGCTGCCGGGCCTGGCCCGGTGGGAGGCAGCGATGCGTCCCGTCGTCGAGCGATGGCAGGCGCAGGCCGAGCAGGTGGCCCGGGAACGCAGCCTGGCCAGCGCCCGCCACCCCGGCCACGACCTGGCCGCCGAGGCTGCCACGCCGCTGGAGGCCGCGTGACGAGTCTTGTGCCGGACGCCCCCTGGTATCATACCCTGCTGGCCACCGTGCAGGCGCAGCAGGCCGGCGTCGTGGACCGGCTCGGCCGCCCTTGGGCGCAGCACTTTGAGCGTGTCGCCTTGCGGACGCTGTTCCGTAACCCGGTGGTCTCACGCGCCCAGATCGAGGCCGCCCTGCTCCATGACGCCTTCATGGACCGTGGCGGCGGCACGGCGATGCTGTCCTTACTGGGCATCGGCCCGGAGGCCACGGCAATCATCCGCATCACCACGCCGCCGCCCGACGCCGACTACTACCGAGACTTCGAGCGGATCGGGCCGGCCGAGTGCGAACGCTACCTTGCCTACATCAGCGGCCTGGCTGCCTCTGGCGAGCGGGCCGCCATTGAGATGAAGCTTGCCGATATCACCGACACCATCGACGCCTGCCGCGCCGGGGCAACGCCGGTGCTGGCCGGGCAGTTCTACAACCGTTACGAGCCAAGCCGCCGCATCCTGGAGACCACCCTCAGCACGATGGTCTGACGCCCAGGGTAGTGCCTTACTTTGAAATTGCAGCCTTGGCGGCGCGCAGCCTCAGTTTTCAAACCGAGACACTAACCAGTTTGCGGCGAGGTGGACGGCCATGGACCAGCAGCAGGCCTGCCGCAGCCAGCGCGTACGGGCCGTGGTTGGCGCAGGTCCGTCCAGGGCTCTAGCGGTCAGGGCTGCGGCGGCGCCTGGCCCCGCGTGCTATGGCGTCCGTCACCGGCGTCACAGCACCTGCTCCAGGAAGGCGCGGGTGCGCGCTTCCGTCGGCTTGCCAAGAACCTGCGCGGGCGGGCCGTGCTCGACGATGCGCCCGCCCTCGGTGAAGTACACCGTGTCCGCCACGCGGCGCGCGAACCCCATCTCGTGCGTGACCAGGATGCAGGTCATGCCCTCCGCCGCCAGTTCCTGGATCGTCACCAGCACCTCCTTTTTCGTTTCGGGATCGAGGGCCGCCGTCACCTCATCGAACAGCATCACCTTCGGGTCCATCGCCAGCGACCGCGCGATGGCGACGCGCTGCTGCTGCCCGCCCGACAATTCGCCGGGGTAGCTGGCGAGCTTGTCGGCCAGGCGCACCTTGGCCAGCAGCGCCCGCGCCCGCGCCTCGGCCTCCGCCCGCGGGCGGCGCAGCACGTGGACCTGCGCCATGACCACGTTCTGCAGCGCCGTGTGGTGGGGGAACAGGTTGTACTGCTGGAACACCATGCCGACATCCCGGCGCAGCGCCAGCTTGTCCAGGTGCGGGTCGTTGACCTCCCGCCCGTCCACCAGGATGGACCCGGCGCTGAGCGGCACCAGCGCGTTGATGCAGCGCACCAGCGTGCTCTTGCCGGACCCGGACGGGCCGATGATGCAGGCGGTCTCCCCGCGCGCCACGTCCAGCGAGACGCCCTGCAGCACGGGATAGGGGCCGAACCGCTTCTCCACGCCACGCAGCCGCACGATGGGTGCGCCGAGCAGGTGCCCCGCTCCCATCATGCGCCACCCATCACGCCCGCAGCCGGCGTTCGAGCCGCCGGGTCAGCCGCGCGACGGGATAGGTATGGGCGAAGAACAGCGCCAGCAGCAGCAGGTAGAACGGCATCATCAGCTCCGGGCGCCCCTCGGCGCTGACGGCGGCACGCACGGCTGTCAGCCCGTCCTGGATGCCGACGACCGAGATCAGCGTCGTGGCCATCACCAGCACGGCATACAGGTTCATCCAGGGCGGCAGCATCCGCCGGAACGCCTGCGGCAGGATCACCATGAGCAGCACCTGCCGGCGCGAGAAGGCGAGGCTCTCCGCGCTCTCCCATTGGGCGGCGGGGATGGACAGCAGCCCACCGCGCACGATCTCGGCGACGTTGGCCGATACTGGCAGGGCGAGGCCCACCACCGCCTTGGCCCAGGCGGGCAAGGGGATTGCCAGGCCCGCCACATGCACCTCGAACGGCAGCAGGAACATGACGTAGAACAGCAGCACCAGCCACGGCGCGTTGCGGAGAAGCTGGATCACCACCCAGCCCGTCCCGCGCACGGCGCGCAGCCGCGCCATCTGCGTCAGTCCCAGCGGCAGCCCGGCCAAGGTGCCCAGCGCCATCGCCAGCACGCCCACCAGCACGTTGAACAGGAAGCCCACGAACACCAGCGGCAGCCAGCGCAGGAGCGCCGCCGGCACGCCCGTCCCGGAGGACGGCGCCCCGCCCGCCGCCGCAGCCAAGGCGGCGAAGGCCAGCAGCAGCGGCCAGCGCCGGGCCAGCATCCCGGTCATGCGGGGCGTCACGGCGAGTAGCCCGGTAGGCGCAGCGCGCGCTCCCACCGCTCCAGCGCCCAGACCAGAACAGCAATCAGCACGATGTAGGCCAGCAGCAGCACGTTCATGGTCTCGCGCACGTTCATCTCCTCGCCCCAGATCTGCGCCGCGGCATAGAGCAGCTCCGGCACCGCGATGGCGTAGGCGAGGCTGGTGGTCTTCACCAGGTTGACCAGGTTGTTGCCCAGGCCCGGCAGGCACACCCGCAGCGCCAGCGGCAGTCCGACATGGCGCAGCGCCTGGGCGCGGGTGTAGCCCAGCGCCTCCGCCGCCTCGCCTGTCGCGGCCGGCACGGCTTCCAGCCCCGAGCGGAAGATTTCCACGTTGAACGCTCCGGCGAACAGGCTGAACGACACCACCGCCCAGCCCAGGTTCGACACCGGCGGCACCTGTGCGCCGTAGGCGTCCCGCACGGTCGGCAGCAGCCCGCCAATTGCGAAGTAGAAGAACAGGAGCTGCACCAGCGGCGGCGTGTTGCGGAACGCCTCGACATAGCAGCGCACCGCGCCGCACAGCAGGCGGGACCGCGCGCCCAGCATCGCCGCCCCGCCCAGGCCGATTACCAGCGACAGCGCGCCGGACACCAGGGACAGCCAGGCCGTGGTCCACAAGCCCTGCAAGAAGCGCTGGCGGTCATAGGCGTCATAGACGACGGATACGTTGATCCCCTGCGTGGCCGCCAGGTCGCGGAAGAACGCCTCGATCCCCATGCCCCGCCTTGTCCCTGGCCCCGTGCGCCGCGGTCAGGCCAGCTTGCGCTGCATCTCGACCAGGTAGGGCGATGGCGCGATGCCCCACTTCTTCTCCAAGTCCAGGATGCGCCCGGTGCGGAGCCAGGCCGTGCACGTCTCGGACAGCAGCTTGCCGAACGGCGCCTGCACGTCGGCCAGGCGCACGGCGATGGCCCAAAGTTGCGGGTCCTCCGATGGCAGCGGCATCTCGTAGGCGCCCCACTTGGCGGGGTCGCCGGCCAGGGTGGAGACGATTAGGGTGTTGTCGAACAGGAAGGCCGCGCAGTTGCCGCCCGCCAGCGCGTTCAGCGCATCGGGCAAGGCGGGGAACACCTGCAGCTCCGGCCCGTACACCTGCCCGACCCGGCGGTTGTAGTAGGCGCCCTGCACCGCGCACACCTTGCGCCCCCGCAACTGCTCCCACGACGTGAAGCCCGCCGACTTGGGGGCGAGGATGTTGGTGGCGCCGGCGTAGTAGTTCGGCTCGATCATGCCGATGACCTTGCGGCGCTCGGCGGTGTCGCCCAGCGTGGCCAGGATCATGTCGATGCGGCCCTGGACCAGGAACTCCATGCGGTTGGCGGCGATCACCGGCACCAGCTCCAGCGTGGCGCCGATGCGGTCTGCCACGTCCCGCGCGAGGTCGATCTCCAGCCCGACGATCCCGCCGGAGGGGTCGAGGAAGCCGTAGGGCCGGTAGTCGTTCTTGACGCCCACCACCAGCTTGCCGCGTGCCTTGATGGCGGCGAGCGTGTCAGTACCCTGCGCCGCCGCCGGGCAAGCGGCCAGGGTCGCGCTCCCTGCAAACGCCCCTGCCAATGCCCCTGGCAAGATGCCTTTCAGTGCCGCACGCCGCGTGACCATGCCCATCGCTCTGCCCCTTGTTGCCTACGCCGCCCGCCCGGCCTGCAGCCGGTCCAGCCCGAACGGCGCCAGGTCCGCCACGCTGCGCCCCTCGCAGGCCAGTTGCGCCACAGCCTCGCCGATGCCCGCCGAGTGCTTGAAGCCGTGGCCCGAGCAGGCGGACACGACGATGATGCGCTCCTCCGCGGGGTGCCGTGTGATGACGAAGCCTGAGTCCGGCGTGACGGTATAGAGGCACGCGGCGGAGCGTGCGGGTGCTGCCGCGGCCCCGCGCAGCCGCCCGGCGATGTGGGCCGCGTGCATCGCCTGCGCCTCTCCCGGCGACACGGTGCGGTCCACCGTGTCGGGGTCGCAGGCGTGGCCATACTGCTCGGTGGCGACCTTGCACTCGGCGCTGCCGGGCAGGGCGGGAAAGCCGTAAAAGTAGTCATCGGGCTGGGTGCCGTGCATCCAGATATAGGCGGGGCAGGCGTCGGGCTGGAACGACGCCGCGTCCGCCACCGGGAACCAGTGCAGCACTTGGCGGTAGGGTACCAGCACGCTGCCGAAGGGCGGGCCGAGCAGCCGGCCCGCCCAGGCGCCGGCTGCCACGACCACCTGGTCCGCCCGTATGGTACTCCCATCCATCTCGACCAGCACGCCGGCACCGTCCTGGTGGACGGCCTGGACGGCCTGCCCGGTCAACATCGCCGCGCCAAGCTTCTGCGCCTGCCCCAGTTGGGCGGCGATGCAGCGTTCGGGATGGACGTAGCCGCCGCCCGGCTCCAGGTAGCCCTCCTCGTCGCCATGCAGCAGGAAGGCGGGGAAGCGGGCGGCGATGGCGGGGGCGTCGAGCATCTCGTGGGGGATGGCGTGGCGGCGGGCGACGGATGCCGTGCGGTTCAGGAAGTCGGTCTTGCCGTGGTGTCCCGTCCGGATGCCGCGCGGGGCCATCATCAGCAGGCCGCACTGCTGCAGCAGGGTCTCGCCGGTGGCGGCCTCAAGCTCCCGCCAGATGGCGTGGGAACGGCGGACGAAGGGGACGTAGGCTTCGCCCTCGCCGACGGCGACGCGCGTGATGCGGGTCTCGCCGTGGCTGGACCCCATGGCGTGCGGCGGCGCGAAGCGGTCGATGCCGATGGCGGGGACGCCGCGCCGGGCAAGCTGGTGCAGGGTCGCGGCGCCCATCGCGCCCAGGCCGACGACAGCGACCTCCGTCCGCATTCCGCTCACTCTATGCCGCTCCTGCCTATCGCCCGAGTACGCTACCCGACGCTTGAACGGCATGGAAGGAAAGTAGCCGCACAGCCGCCGTCAGGCCATCGGGCATGTCCATGCACCAACACCTGGTTGCAAGCCAAGCCCTTATGGAGCGGTCAGGCCCGCAAGCATGGCGATGGCCCTGTATCCCTCATCCGAGAAATGAAGCCCGGTGTCGCCAACGGCTGCGCGGGTGTCGATGCGCCGGTCGCCGAACACCTCGGCTACTATGGTGATCGCGGCCCTGGAGGAGTCCGGACGCGCCGGCATGACCCAGACCACGTGCCGGGCGTCGACGGACAGGCGAACCGCTGTGCCCTCGTCGATCGTGACAAAAACAGGTCGCGATCACTGGGTTTTCGGTATGGATTGCTTCGCCGCAACGACGGGCTTCAGCGGCGATTTCTGTTGCGGAGGGCCGTAGCCCCGACCTAGCTTTTGAGGATTGCTGCGTTGCCAAAAGGGAGAGCCGCCCCATGCGAACACCGAACCTTCGCCGACGCAACGTGATCTTGGGGGCGGGAGCGGCCTTGCTGGCTGGGCGGGCGGTCGCGGCGCCGTCGTTCAAGACGGTCGAGCCAGGCTTCCTCACCGTGGCCAACAGCGGCGAGATGCCGATGGTGGGATTCGATGGCGACAAGATGATCGGGTCGGACGCGGACATGGTCGCGGCGATCGCGGCCAAACTCGGGCTCGGGGTGAAATCCGCGCTGATGGAGTGGTCGGCGACGGTGCAGTCCATCCGCAGCGGGCGGGCGGACATCATGGTCGGCAACATGGGCTGGTCCGTGCCGCGCGCGCAGGTGCTGTCGATCACGGACGCGATCTACTATGCAGGCGCGTTCGCGGCGGTGAGGAAGGATTCCAAGCTGCCGGACGCGGTGACGATCGCCGACATGAAGAGCCGCAGCATCGGGACCGTGACCGGGTTCACGATCGTGCCCGAGATGAAGAAGGTGCCGGGCACGACGGAGGTGAAGCTGTATGACAACAGCGACGCCTCCATCCGCGACGTGGTGGCGGGGCGGCTCGACTTCACCATCCTGGACGGGCCGTTGATGGACTACCTGATCCTGAAGAACCCGGATTGGGGTTTGCGGACGGTGGCCATCAAGCCCGACCCGGCGTTCCCGCAGATCACCAGCAAGCAGCATACGGTGATGGGCATGAACCAGGAGAACCACGACCTGTTCGATGCGGTGAACGACGGCGTGAAGTGGCTTTGGGCGAGCAAGACGAACGCCGCGCTGATACGCAAGTATGGCATTGACAACGAGGACTACCTCGACCCGCCCAGCCCCAATCCGCGGGTCGGCGTTGACCGGACGGCCGATGGCCGGCTGACCGGCCCGGGTGCGCACACGCCGAAGGATTTTTCCGCGCTGTTCGCCTGATCGCAATGGCGGAACCGCTCGTCCGCATCGTCGGCGTGGGCAAGCGCTATGGCGAGACGGACGTGCTGCGGGGCGTGGACCTGTCCGTGGCGCCGGGCGAGGTGCTGGCGATCATCGGGCCGAGCGGGTCGGGCAAGACGACGCTGCTGCGGTGCATCGCGCATCTGGAACAGCCGAGCAGCGGCCATGTGGAGGTTGCTGGCGAGCGGGTGGGCAGCGTGCAGCAGGGTGGGCGGACGCGGCCGATGGTGGACCGGGAGATCGCGCGGCTGCGGCGGAGCATCGGCATGGTGTTCCAGCGGTTCAACCTGTTCCCGCATTTGACGGCGCTGCAGAACGTCATGCTCGGGCCGGTGCGGGTGCTCGGGCAGTCGCGGGCGGAGGCGGAGCCGGGCGCGCGGGAGTTGCTGCGCAAGGTGGGGCTGGCGCACAAGGCGGATGCGTATCCGGAGCGGTTGTCGGGCGGGCAGCAGCAGCGGGTGGCGATCGCGCGGTCGCTGGCGATGCAGCCGCGGCTGATGCTGTTCGACGAGGCGACGTCGGCGCTGGACCCGGAGTTGATCGGCGAGGTGCTGGCGGTGATGCGGGACCTGGCGCGGGACGGCATGACGATGCTGGTGGTGACGCACGAGATGGGGTTCGCCGAGGACGTGGCGGACCGGGTGGTGTTCATGGATGGCGGCCGCATCGTGGAGCAGGGCGTGCCGCGGACGCTGTTCCGCGCGCCCGAGCACCCGCGGACCCGCGCGTTCCTGCGCGCCGTGATCGATCGGCAGGCAATGGCGGAGACGCCTTGAGCGGGTGGGCCACGGTTTGGCAATTCATGCCCGTGCTTCTGACCGGCGCCGTGACCACGGTGGAGATCACGGCAGGGGGGTTTTTCGTAGCACTGGTGCTGGGGTTGGGCGCGGGCAGCCTGCTGGGTGCGCAGTCGCGGATGCTGCGGGCCGCGGTGCGCGTCTATGTGGACGTATTCCGCGCGGTGCCGGTGCTGACGCAGTTGTTCATCCTGTATTTCGGCTTGGTGGAAATCGGCATCCGGCTGCAGCCGCTGCAGGCGGCCGTGCTGGGGTTCGGGCTGAATGGGGGGGCCTCGCTGGCCGAGGTGTTCCGCGCCGGCATCGGCTCCGTGCATCACGGGCAGACCGAGGCGGCGCAGATGCTGGGGATGACCCGGCTGTCGGTGCTGCGGATCGTCGTGCTGCCGCAGGCGATGCGGGTGGCGCTGCCGTCACTCGGAAATTACGCGATCGGGCTGCTGAAGGACAGCACGCTGGCTTCGGCCGTGGCCGCGCCGGAGCTTATGTTCCTGGCGCGCAAGCTGGTGGACCGCACCTTCCTCGGGCCGCAGATCTTCCTGACCGTGGCTGTCATCTACCTCGTGATGAGCCTGCCGCTCGGGCACCTGACCCGGCTGGCGGAGGCGCGCGTGGGGCGCGGGCGCCGATGAACGGGGACATCCTCGCCGAGAGCATGCCGCAGTTGCTCTTGGGGGCGCTGGGCAGCTTGGAGATGACTGGGCTCGCCTTCGTCATCGCGGCCGTGCTTGGGCTGCCATTGGCGTTTGCGCGGATGGCGCCGGGCGTGCTGGGGCGGGTGGCGTTCGGCTATATCGAGGTGATGCGGGGCGTGCCGGTGCTGGCGGTGCTGTTCCTGATCTACTTCGGCCTGGTGCCGCTGGGCATCGCGCTGCCCGCGTTCAGCGCTGCCGTGGTGGGGCTGGGGCTGAGCGGGGCGGCCTACCTCGCCGAGGCGTATCGCGCTGGCGTGGCGGCGGTCGATCCGGGGCAGGCGGAGGCGGCGCAGATGGTGGGGATGCGGCGGCGCTCGGTGATGCGTCACGTCGTCCTGCCCCAGGCGTGGCCCGCGGTGCTGCCGCCGATGGGCAACTACTTGGTGGCGCTGTTGAAGGACACGTCCATCGCGTCCATCATCTCCGCACCAGAGCTGATGCTGCGGGCGCGTGACCTCAGCAGCGAGTATTTCCTGCCGATGGACTACTACATGCTGGTCGGCGGAATGTATTTGGTGATGGCGTGGCCGTTGATGCAGGGCGTGCGGGTGCTGGAGCGGCGGGCGGCACGGGGCCGATTGGGAAGGCATGCGGAATGAATGATCTCCCCGCGCGGGCGGATGTCGTGGTGATCGGCTCGGGCGGGCTTGGGTCCGCGACGGCGTTCTATTTGGCCCGGGCTGGGGTGGATGTCGTGCTGCTCGACAAGGCGGCGATTGCGTCGCAGACATCGCCCCGCGCGGCCGGGCTGAGCGGCACGCTGCGGGCCACCGAGGCAAACACGCGGATTGCGGCCGATGGCGTGCGCCGGATCGAGAATTTCACCGCCGAGACGGGCGAGCCTTTGGTGTTTCATCAACCTGGCAGCCTGAAAGTGGCGCGCCGGGCCGAGCACGCCGAGCAGCTCGAGGACGAAGTGGATCGGGGGCGCCGGCTGGGCCTGGACGTGGCGATGGTGTCGCTCGATGAGGCGAGGCGGCTGATGCCGTTCCTGCACACGGTCGGCGTGCGGGCGGTGATGCACATGCGGACCGACGTCTATCTGGAGCCGAAGCAGCTTCCCGAGGGGTTTGCCCGTGCGGCGGCCCGGCTGGGTGCTGCCGTGCTGCCGCATACGCGGGTGGAGGAGATCATGACGGAGGCCGGCGCCGTCGCGGGTGTGCGGACCGACCGGGGGGAGATACGGGCGGCGACGGTGGTGGACGCGGCCGGGGGATGGCTGCGGCAGGTGGCCAGCCTGGGGGGCTCCGCGGTGGGGCTGGTGCCGACCCGGCATCAGTTGATGATCACGGTGCCGCTGCCGGACGTGCGGCCGGAGCAGCCGATCACGCGGATCATCGACGCGAACGTGTACATCCGCCCGGCGAATGGCGGGCTGATGCTGGGCGGCTACGAGGCTGATCCGCTGCAAATGGACCTCTCGCAAGTGCCGGCCGGGTTTGGGATCGAGGACATGCCGCTCGACGTCGAGGTGCTGCGGCGGCTGGCGCGCGCGGTGGAGGACCAGTTCCCCGTGTTCCGCGACGTGGCGTTGCAGGAGCATCGCGGCGGGCTGCCGACCATGACGGCGGACGGCGAGCACGTGCTGGGGCCGGCGCCGGGGCTGCCGGGCTTGTGGGTGATTGGCGGGTGCTGCGTGGGCGGGCTGACGACGTCGCCGGCGTTGGGCGCGTTGCTGGCGGAATGGATCACGGAGGGGCGGACCTCGCTCGACGTGTCGGGCATGGCGCCGGGCCGGGCGGCGACGGGGTTGGACGATGCGGAGCTGCTGGAGCGCTGCCGGGTGCAGTATGCGCATCACTACTGGTCGCCGGCGACGATGCCGGCGTCATCGCCGCAGCCGGGCGTCGAGCGAGGCGCGTGGCCAACTGACGCCGGCATGGTGCTGCCGAACTGAGTATCGACCGCTCGGTGCCCGGACCCTGAGCATAGAGGTTTGGCGAAATCTGACCGGCACCGAAGCCATCCAGTAGCCACGCCGTCCTTACCCCGCGGACGGACGGCCGTCATCAACCTGGCAACGCCGTCAGCGGTGCGTCCTGCTCACGCCCATCCCGCAGCACGGGCCGGCGTCACACGCGAGGCTGAGTGCTCCGACCCAGGGCGGTCCAGACCCTGGCTGGACCGTGCGGCCCATCATGCACCCCCTTGCCGCAAGGAGGCCGCAGTCACGGTCGCCAGGGTCTGGTCGGTGTTGCGCGGCTGCGGTGACGGCATTGCCTGGATGCGCGCCACGGACCGGCCCCAGCCCAAGCTATCCTCCACCAGCGTCCGGTCGCGCATCACGAAGCGGCCCCGCACCAGCGTGTGGACCGGGACGCCCCGGACCCGCATCCCCTCGAACGGCGTCACCCGGCCGCGCGAGTGCAGCCCGGCCGCGGCGATGGTCGCCTCGCGCCGCAGGTCCACCACGGCGATGTCCGCATCCGACCCCGGCAGCAGCGCGCCCTTGGCCGGGAACAGGCCGAAGGCGCGGGCCGGCGCCCCGGCGCTGAGCCGCACGTAATCGGACAAAGTCAGCCGCCCGGCAGCCACGCAGGTCAGCATCAGGCCCATCTGCGTCTCCACGCCGGGGAAGCCGCAATCGGCCTGCCAGATATCGCCGCGGGTCTTCTCCTCCAGGGTGTGCGGGGCGTGGTCGGTGGCGATCATGTCGATGGCGCCGTCGGCCAGACCCCGCCACAGCGCCTCCTGGTGCATGCGCTCCCGCACGGGCGGGTTCACGCGGATGATGGGACCGAGGTCGGCGTAGGCGCGCTCGTCGAACAGCAGGTAGTGCGGGCAGGTCTCCCCGGTCACGTCCACGCCGCGCGCCTTGGCGTCCCGCAACGGCCGCAGCTCGTCGGCGGACGAGATGTGCAGGATGTGGATGCGCGCGCCCGTCCACTCGGCCAGCACGGCGGCGCGCGACACCGCCTCAGTCGCAACGACCGCCGGGCGGGATGCCAGGTGCGCCAGCGGGTCGTGCCGGCCGGCCTGCACCAGCCGCTGCTGCCGCCAAGCCATGATGGACGCGGTCTCCGCATGGAGCGAGATACGCAGGCCGTGCCGGGCGATGATCTCGAAGCCCTCCAGCATCGCCCCGGTCGAGGGCGAGGGCAGGTTGCCGAAGGTGTTGCCCATGAAGCACTTGAACGCCGCGACGCCGCCTGCGACCAGATGCTCCAGCTCGCCTATGTTGTCCTCTGCCAGCAGGCCGTACAACCCAAAATCCACACGCGCCTTGCGTGCGGCGTCCTGCTTCAGTTGCAGCGCCGCCCGCGTGGCGGTGGGCGGGTTCACGTTGGGCATCTCGAACACGGTGGTGACCCCGCCCATCGCCGCGGCGGCGGTGCCGGTGTCCCAGTCCTCCTTGTGCGTGTAGCCGGGCTCGCGGAAGTGGACGTGCACGTCGATGGCGCCCGGCAACACATGCAGCCCGGCGGCGTCCAGCACCTCGCGGGCCGGCGGCATCGCGTCCGCGGCGCCGACAGCCACCACCTTGCCTCCACCGATGGCGACGCTGGCGGCGAAGCTCGCGGCCTCCGTCACGACGGTGCCGCCACGGATCACGAGGTCGGCGGGTCCGGTCATTGCATTGCCTCCTACAGCGCGGCCCAGCCGCCATCGACGGGCAGGTCGACACCGGTGATCTGCCGCGCCGCGTCGGACGCCAGGAACAGGCAGGCGTTCGCCACGTCCCCGTCCTGCGTGATGCGGCGCAGGGCATAGTCCCCGGCATGCCGCTCGGCCGCCTCCGCCTCGGTGATGCCGAGGCGAGCCGCCATCTCGGGCACCACCTTGCCGCGGAAGCGCGGCCCGTCCACCATGCCCGGCGCGACGCAGTTGACGTTGACGTTGAACGGCCCGGCCTCCAGCGCCATCGACTTGGTGATGCCGCGCAGTCCCCACTTCGACGCCGAATACGCCATGCGCCCGGCCCGCCCCCGCATCCCGAACGTGCCGCCGACATTGACGATCTTGCCGTCGCGCCGCGCGACCATGCCCGGCAGCACCGCGCGCATCGTGTTGAAGCAGCCGGCCATGTTGAGCGTCACGATCTCGTCGAACTCGGCGCGCGTCGTCTCCCATCCGGTCTTGCCGATGGGACCGGAGCCGCCGGCGACGTTGACCAGCACGTCCACCCGGCCGAACGCGGCCTCCGCCGCGTGCACGGCCTGCTCGCATGCCTCGGTGCTGGTCAGGTCGCAGGGGAGCATCACCGCCTCGGCCCCCAGCACCCGGGCCGCGGCGGCCACGGGCTCGATGGCGGCCAGGTCGCGCCCGGCCAGCGCCAGGCGTGCGCCCTCCTGTGCGAAGGCCAGGCTGATCGCGGCCCCCATGCCCTTCGCCGGGCCGGTGATCAGCACCGCCCGGCCCTGCAGCTTCAAGTCCAAGCCCTTGCCTCCCTGCCCGTCATTGCCGCCATGGCAGCAAGGCGCGCTCCCCGGCCGACGTGGCCCAGAACACGCACAGCGCCACCAGCACCGTCAGGATCGTCGCAGCCCACAGCAGCTCGTCCCGCATATCGCCCGCGCTCAGGATCAGCATGCCCAGGCCGGGCGCCCCGGTCAGCCACTCCGACAGCATCGCACCCAGGAGTCCGTCAGTTCGTCCCTCCAATGCATCGGGCACGCCAACGCGCAGCTTCACCATCATGCATGCCCCGGCACCGCCACCTGCGGACCGGGCAGCCGGCCTTGGCGACCTAATCGCAGAGGTACCGCCGGACGTGATAGGGCGCGGCGGCAAGGCCCGGGCAGTGGCTGTTCACCACCACGGCCAGCCGCTCCGTCAGCCGCTTCACCTCCGCGTTCGACCCCTCCAGCCGTTCGCGCGCCGCCTCCGCCTCGCGCGCCAGGCGGGGCAGGTCGAGCGTGGTCAGCACCCGGTCGCGCACGATCATCGTGCCGGCGACCATGACGTGCCGCACCGCCGTCCCGTCCTCGACGTGCACGATCTGGTTGACGGTCCAGTTGTGCGGGATCCAGTTCAGCGCGTGCAGGTCCAGGAACACCAGGTCGGCCTGCGCCCCCACCCGGATGGCCCCGCACTCCGCCAGCCCCAGGGCCTGCGCCCCACCCACCGTGGCGGCGTGATAGACCTCCTCCACGGACGCCCAGTCGGCATTGTGCGGGGTCTGCACCTTGGAGGCCATCGAGGCATAGCGCATCGCCTCATAGACGTTCTGGTTGTCCGAGCAGTTGGCCCCGTCCGTCCCGATCCCGACCGTGACGCCCAGGTCCAGCATGCGCCGCAGCGGGAACAGCCCGTTGCCGAGCCGCATGTTGCTGCCGGGGTTGTGCGCCACGCTTGCCCCGCGCTCGGCCAGCAGGCGCATGTCGGCGTCGTCCAGCCAGACGGCGTGGGCGGCGGTGAAGTCGGGCCCGACCAGGCCCCAGGCGTCCAACTCCTGCACCAGCGTCCGCCCGTAGCGCCGCATCCCGGACACCGCCTGCACCTTGCTCTCGCCGACATGGGTGTGCAGCCGCACCCCGTGCATCCGCGCTAACGACGCGCAGCCGCAGGCGAAGCCCGGCGTGCAGTGATGCGGAATGGTAGGCGCCACCGCAGCATGGATGCCGTCCTGGTTCCAACGCCAGCCGCGCAGGATGCCGTCGATGGCGTCGAGGCAGGCTTGGCCGTTGCCGGGGCGCAGGCCCTCCACCGCCCGTTGCAGCGCTGGCGGCAGGGCGTCCATCAGGCCGGAAATGGCCTCGTAGAACGACAGGTCGGCGACCATGGGCGCCACCACGGCACGGATGCCGACGCCGGCATAGGCCTCCGCCACGGCGTCCATGCCATCCGCGGTGGGATAGGGGAACTCTGCGAACAGGTCATAGGCGGCGGTGCAGCCCTTGAGCGCCATCTCCGCCGCGCAGATCTGCGCCGACAGCTTCTTGTCGGCCAAGGAGCGGTTGCCGCCGATCCAGGGGGCTGCGACCAGCAGCAGCTCCAGCGTCCAGCGGTCGCCCTGGCCGCGGGCGAGGCCGCCGTGGCTGTGCATGTGGGCGTTGACCAGGCCGGGGTGCACGACCAGGCCAGCGGCATCGACCTCCTCCGCGCCGTCCGGGGCCGCCAGGCCCGGCGGGCCGATGCCCTGGATCACGCCGTCGATGACCAGGATGTCGGCGGGCTGGGCGCGGCGCAGCGCCGGGTCGGCCAGCAGCCCCGACCGGATGACCTGCGCGCCCTTGCGTGTGGTCGCCATGCGCCCTCCTCAGAACGGGTCGGGCGCGCGGGCCGCCCAGGGGAACAGCAGCCGCTCCGCCGCCTCGACGATGCCGAACAGCACCATGCCCAGCGCCGCCAGGATCACCACCGCGCCGAACGCCAGCGGCACCTTGAAAAACGCCATCGAGGTCTGGATCAGGTAGCCCAGCCCCTCGTCGGCGCCGACGAACTCGGCCACCACCGCGCCCACGACGCACAGCGCGATGGCGACCTTCAGCCCGGCGAACACGAACGGCACCGCAAACGGCAGGCGCACGCGCAGCAGCTCCTGCAGCCGGGTCGCGCGGCAGGACCGGGTCAACTCCAGCAGCTCCGGCGGCGTCGCCAGCAGCCCGGCCACCGACGACACCACCAGCGGGAAGAGCGCCACCAGCACCGTGACGATGATCCGCGGCAGCGCCGTCGCACCCAGCGCCACGATCAGGATCGGCGCCAGCGCCACCTTCGGCACCGACTGCGTGATGACCAGCAACGGATAGACCGCCGCCGCCACCGTGCGCGACGAGGCGATTAGCACGGCCAGCGGCAGGCTGATCGCCACCGACGCCGCGAAGCCGAGCAGCACCGTCGCGAGCGTCGCAAGGGTATGGCGCAGCACGTTGGGATAGGCCGCCCCCACCGCGGCGGCGATGGCGCTCGGCGGCGGCAGGACGTACTCCGGCACCCGGAACCAGCGCGTCAGCCCCTCCCACAGCAGCAGCAGGAGCAGGACCGCGCCCACCGGGGCGGCGATGGCGCGCAGTGCCGTCATGCCGCCTGGCGCGACGAGATCAGGCGGCGCAGGTGCTGCGCCTGGTCCTGGAACGCCGGCAGCGCCTCCTGGGCGAAGCTGCGCGGGCGGGGCAGCGGGATTTCGACCAGCTCGGCGATGCGGCCGGGGCGGGGCAGCAGCGCCGCCACGCGGTCGGATAGCAGCACGGCCTCGGCGATCGAGTGGGTGACGAACAGCACCGTCATGCCGGTGCCGGCCCAGATGTCCAGCAGCTCAAGGCTGAGGTCCTCGCGCGTCAGGGCGTCGAGCGCCCCGAACGGCTCGTCCATCAGCAGCAGCTTCGGCCGCTGCACCAGGGCGCGGCAGATCGCCGCCCGCTGCTGCATGCCGCCCGACAGCTCGTGCGGCCGGCTCGCCTCGAAGCCGCCCAGCCCGACCTTGTCCAGCAGCGCGCGGGCGCGGGCCAGGTCGGCCACCGTGCAGCGGCGCTTGAGGCGGAGCGGGAAGACGACGTTGTCCAGCACGCTCGCCCAGGGCAGCAGCACCGGCGCCTGGAACACCATCGCCATGTCCGGGTGCGGGCCGCGCAACGGGGCGCCATCGACCAGCACCCGCCCGGCGGTCGCGGGCAGCAGGCCGTTCACCAGGCGGAGCAGAGTCGATTTGCCGCATCCCGACGGCCCGATCAGCGACACGAACTCGCCGCTGGCCAGGGTGAGCGTGACATCGCGGATCGCCTCGACCGGGCCGGTGCGGCCGCGGAAGGTCTTGGACAGGCCCTGGATGTCGATAATCAAAGATCGGAGGGATTACAGATCGGGGGATCACGGGTCAGGGCAGATGCGTCGTGTCAACCGCCTTCGACGGATCAAGCGACGGGTCGAGCTGCTGGCTTTCGGCGACGACTTTCCAGGTGAATGACAGCTCCTCCGGGTCGAAGCGGCCGGTGCCGGCCTTTTGCTGGCCGGGGTTGAACACGTACTCGATGACGCGGGCCAGGGAGTGCTCGCAGTCGTCCTGCTCGACCTCGGGGTTGCGCTGGATGTGCAGGCGGCACGCCTCCTGCGGGTTGTCGCGCGCCCAGGCGAACGACTCTGCGACGGCGGCGCTGAACCGGGAGACGAGGTCCGGGTCCCGGTCCAGCATGGCGTCGGTGGTGACGATGGTCACGGCGTAGATGGTGAAGCCGGTCTGCGCGAACGGCAGCGAGACGATGTGCTCGCCCGCCTTCTCGGCCGCCTTGTTGATGTAGTACTCGTGGATTGCATAGAACGGCGCGGCGTCCACCCGCTTGGAGATCAGCAGCGCCGCCATGGCGGAGGCGTCGGTGTTGACCCAGTTGATGCGGTCCGGGTCGGTGCCGGCCCGGCGCGCGACCTCGGGGAAGTAGAACTTGTGGCTGTTGCCCGGCGTGATGGCGATGCGCTTGCCTTCCAGCCCCTTGAACGTCGTCGTGCCCGAGCTTTGCAGCACGAACAGCGAGTGCGGCGAGTAGGTGTAGATCGCCATGATGGACTTCACCGGGACGTTGGCCCGCATCCGCGCCGTCAGCACCGCCGCGATGTCGGCCACGCCGAACTGGGCGCTGCCGGCCGCCACCTTGGTCACGGTGTCGCCGGACCCGTAGCCGCGGCTGATGGTCACGTCGATGCCGTGCTTGGCGAAGGTGCCGCGCTGCCATCCGGCGTAGTAGGCGGCGTGTTCCCCGGTTGGGATCCAGTCCATCAGGAACGCGACCTTGTCGGGCGGTGCCGCACGGACCGCGCCCTGACCGGACAGCAGGAGGGCAGCGGCAATCAGCCCGGCGGTGCGAAGGTGCATGTCGATCGTCCCCGTGTTGCGCGCCAGCATGGACGCCTGTAGCTCCCCGCGGCAACGGCGCCGAAACCGCAATGCGCGCCGTGCGCGCAACATCTGCCCGCGTCGCGGGCAGGGGCAGGTTGGTCATGCCCAATCCTGGGCAGATCAGGGCGGGGCTGCTCTATTTCGATTGGCGCGGCTCCTCGTCGGGCATTGCGCTCCCATGCCAACCGCCGGAAGTATGGCGTATGCCGGGTCTGATCGAACGCGAAGGCTACGGATTCATCCCCGGCCCGTTCCAATACTCCGCCGGAGTGGTCGCGCGGCCGGGCCATCGGATCGAGCGGGTCCGGTTCATGCGTCCCGTGCCGCTGGCAGGGGGCTTTGCCGCCGTGGAGGCGTTCCTGGCGTCGGAGGCGCTTCCGCTCACCGCGTTCTGCGCGTGCGAGCTGCGCTCCCCGGCGCCGTTCACCGATGCGGGCTTCATCGCGTTCAACCGCCTGTATGTCGGCACGCTGGCGCGGTGGGGCATCGTCCGCGGCGAGGAGAACCCCGTCGCCCGCAGCAACGTCTGTCCCGAGATCGACCCGCCGCCAGCCCCAAGCTTTCATGCGTTCAGCTTCGTGCGCCCGGCGGGAGGCGGTCCCCAGTCCTTCGTGGTGGCCGGCAGCGGCGAGGCGCAGGAGGGGGCCGGCCCCTACCGCGACAAGACCGTCCGCTTCGGCGAGACGGGTGCCGACGCGATCGGGGAGAAGCTGCGCTTCGTGGTGGCGCAGATGGAGCGCCGGATGGCGGCGATGGCGGTGTCCTGGGCGGGGGCGACGGCCACCCAGGTGTATTCCGTCCACGACTTCCATGCCGCGCTGGGGCCGGACCTGGTTGCGCGCGGCGCCGCACCGGCCGGGATTGACTGGCACTTCTGCCGGCCGCCGGTGATCGGCCTGGAGTACGAAATGGATTGCCGGGGCGTTTACCACGAGCACGTGTTGCCGGCCTGACCGGGCGGGACGGCTTGCATCGGCCGCCGGAGGTTTTGACCCGCTCGTTCCAAGGCGGCGCCCGTCATTGCGAGCCTCGCACACATCTGCTGCTCGCCGCCCGGAAGGGTCGCCCATCCTGCCGGCGCCGTTCGCGCCGATCAGGCAGGCGATGCCCGGCTGCTCCATCCGCAGCGACACCGCCCAAAGCACCTGCACGCCGCCGTAACCGGCGTCCACGCCTAGATTTCATGGCATATGCCTTGCTTGCTCCAGAGCCGCACCCCGACCGCACGAGCCTGCAAACCCCAACAGGAGCGGCGCCATGCCGACGCGACGCCACCTGCTCACCGCGACCGGCGCGGCCCTGCTGGCCTCCCGGAGCGCGGCCCATGCTGCCGCGGAACCCGAGATGCGGACGGTGGAGATCGCCGGGGTGCGCGATCCCCAACTCGGCGCCCAGCTCGCCATCGCGCAGCAGCATGGCTTCTTTAAGGACGCCGGGCTGGACGTCACCATCCACTGGAACCAATCGGCGGCCGACACCCTGACCACGATGGCCAGCGGCGTCCCGGTTGGCGTCGGCGGCATTTTCACCCAGGTGGTGTTCAGCGGGCAGAACCTGCCGATCCGCACGATCACGGCGCTGGCCGACATCGCGGAGACCCAGGGCTTCGCGCTGGCGCCCGGCGTCAAGCTGGCCGACCCGCGGGAGCTGGAGGGCAAGAAGCTCGCCTATACCCAGGGCAACTCGCAGATCCTGCTGCTGGCCAAGCTGGCCGAGATGTACAAGTTCGACATGGCGAAGGTCACGCTGGTCAACATGAACCAGTCGGAGGGCATCGTCGCCGCATCCAAGGGCGACGTTGCGGGGCTGCTGGGATGGCAGCCGAACCTGTATCGCCTGATCGCCCTGGGCGGCACGATGTACGCGACGGGCACCCAGCTCTTCACGGGCGGCGCGGAGCAGGCCCTGCCGTTCGAGGACCGGCTGCAGTACAACCACTCCGTGCTGCTCGCGAGCCAGGAGTGGATCGACGGCAAGCCCAACACCCTGCGGGCATTGCTGGCGGCCCTGCAGCGGGCGACCGCGATGCTCTCCACAGATCGCCCCCGCGCGCTGGCGGCGATGCAGGCGGTGCTGCGGATCGACGCCGACGCCCTGCAGGTCATGGCAGTGGCGAACAAGTATGCGCTCGGCATCACGCCGTCGCTGGCGCGCAGCCTGACGTTCCAGAGCGGCTGGGCGATGTCGGTCAAGCGCATCCCCGCGCCGGTCACGCCGGAGCAAAGCTTCGCCCCCGCCCTGCTGGAGGCGATGGACCCGGCGCTCGTGACGTGGAAGCCAAAAGCCTGAGCGAAGCCAGCCTGGGCGATGCAAGCCTGAGCAATTCAAGCCCGGACGCCGCAGGCCTGGGCAGTGCAGGCCCGGATGCCGCAAGCACAGATACCGCAGGCCTGGGCGGCGCAAGCCTGGGTGCCAGACGGCGGGCGGCGTGGGGGGTGCGGACGGTGCGGCTTGCCTCCGTCGCGCTGTTCGTCGCCGCCTGGTGGGCCTTCGCCTGGGGCAACGCGCACGGTCTCAAGCTGTTCAACCCCGTGCTGCTGCCCGGCCCGGACGCCGTGCTGCGGACCGGCATCGAGCTGACCCGCTCCGGCGAGCTGCAGCGCGACATCCTGGCCAGCCTGTCGCGCGTGGTGCAGGGCT
>JAABUX010002395.1_pt1 | contig 26704 bp, 25 predicted proteins | sample 5561851 | NCBI WGS metagenome assembly JAABUX01 (sample SAMN10711883, study PRJNA513361) | rock metagenome | isolation source: Antarctica rocks | place: Antarctica: Victoria Land, Richard Nunatak red sandstone | collected 2016-01-03 | reverse complement strand
GACGGCGCGCTGCTGCCCGCGTCCGCGACCACGGCCGGCGGCGTGGCCCGCACCACGCTGGTCTACGCCCCCGGCACGCACCCCGTGGTCACGGCCGACGCCCTCAGCGCGCTGGGCACGTTCTACCTCGGCCCCACGCCGCGCGGGTCGGGCCGCCTGCGCCTCTTCGCCGCCACCGCCGGCCATGCTCCCTACACCCTGCGCCACACGATGCGGGTGCGCGCGGCGTCCGGGCATACGCGCACGGTCACAATCACCAGCACCGTCCCAGCCATCGACGAGGATCTGGTGTTGCGCAACCCGCTGGCGCTGGTCTCTCACGTGCGCGTCACCCTCTACACCACGGCGCGCGCGGGCGGCGCGGTGCAACAGCAAACGCTATCGGTGGTGCTCGGCCCCCGTGCGTCCGCCGTGAAACACCTCAGCGTGCTGACGTTCGGGCGGCCCGTGGTCGGCATCACGGTGCGCAGCGACACGCCGGTGTATAGCCAGCGCATCGTCAGTCGCGCCGCGCCGTCGCCCCGTGGGCACGGACACGGGCACGCGCTGGGCGCCAGCAACGGCGTGGTCAGCCCACAGAGGACCTACACACTGGCGCTGCCTGCGAGCCGCACCATGGTCGACCTGTTCAACCCGGGCGCGGTCCCGGCGCGGGTCCGTCTGAGCGTGGGCCTACGCGGCACGGGCAGCGGCAAGGCTATCCAGACGATCGGGACAACCGCCGTCACCCTCAAGGCGGGAGCGGCCTCGCAGGTTGACCTGGCCGGCCTGATCCCCGCGCGCCCGCGCGGGAGCAGCGTCCACCAGACGCTGGTCGTGGGGGTCGCGGCAACGGGGCCGGTCGTAGCCGAGGCTGATCCCGCGCCAAGCCCGCCGGCCGCGGCGCCCCCCGCGCCGCGACGGCCCGTCCGCGGCGGGCCCGCGCCCGCCTACTGCATCGGCATCCACGGCCCCCTGACGACCTGCGGCCACCGCGTGACGCACCGCTAGTTTGGATTAATCGTTAGACAAGGTTCAATCGGACTTGACAGTTTTAAATCGCTGGTAGGTGCGAAATGGCCCGCCATAGGCGTGAAATGGCCGCTGCCACTGTGTTTTCGACCGTTCAGGCTGTCAAGCAGAACAGGCTCCAAAAGACCCGCGCGCGGTGTTCCAGTACGATAATCCTTCTACTCCGCCCGGTATCACGCCGCGCATTTTCAGGCGCGTCTGACGTTTTCAATCCGCGGATGCGTTATTGTATCTACAGATGCACTTGTGCGTGGATCAAGGTACTGTGATCTTGACCGTGGTCAAAGTAGTGGCGCTGAGTAGTCGGGGCGTTAGGAAAATGGTGACTTCTTTCAACCTACAACTGCCAGAAACGACCGAAGAACAGGTGCGGTCGATTGCCAAGCAGGAGCAGCGCTCGATCCCTGAGACCGTGGTGATGCTGACCGATGAGGCGATCCGCGGGCGGCGCAAGCACGAGCAAGAACCACGGACAGAACGAGAACCGTGGCGCGAGAGGCTGTATCTGTCGTCATACCGCTACATCGATGTTGCGCAACTCGTTCAGGTGACGCCTCGCACCGTGGCGCGCTGGCGGCGCACCTATGGCCTGCTTGGTCAAAGGGCCGCCCAAGACTCTTACTCCGAGCCCCTATCGTATCTCGAACTAATCACAATAGCATTTATTGCCGCTTTTCGTCGTGTCGGCGTCGAACTCGACGACTTGCGGCAAGTTCACGACAGCTTGCGGAATCTCTTTGACGATGAGTATCCATTCACGCTAGAGGATTTCAAGACACGCGCACCGCACGCACTCGCTCACCTACCGGTCGACCAGCTATCTAGATACGGCATCATCTTGCGGCAAGAGCATCACCGTTGGAGCGAGCCAATCCTCGATCAATTCGAGCGGTTCGACTATGAGAGAGGTCTCGCGCTGCGCTGGTACCCTCGCGGCCGAAACCATCCTATTATTGTCAATGCGCTCGTCGCTTTTGGCTCACCAACCGTCGAAGGGACCGGCGTCCCGACGTATATCCTCAAGCAACGCTATGTGGCAGGAGAGACGCTGGAAGAGACCGCGGACGACTTCGGCATGTCCGTGACCCAGCTCCGAGAGGCATTACTATTTGAGGGTGTCCACCTGGGTGACTTACCCTCGTTATGAGATACTTCTGCGACCGCAGCCTTGGCCTGAAGATACCTCAGGCACTCAAAGAGCGCGGCGTCGATGTTATTATCCATGACAAGATGTACGTGCATGACACGGAGGATACCGTGTGGCTTGCCGAGGCTGGACGGCAGGGCTGGACGGTCCTTACGAAGGACGATAGAATCCGATTCAGGAGATCGGAGAAACAGGCGCTGATGACCCACAATGTCGGGTGCTTCGTGTTAATGCGGCGCAACGATAAGACGCCCCAGCTTATCGCGGCCCTCGATCTGGCATGGTCACGCATTGAGCAGATCAGCGCATCGGAGCAACGCCCCTTCCTCTACGGCATTTATGCCGATGGCGCTATGCAGAAGAGGAAGTTGTCTTGAACATCCTGCACGCGCGCACCGATCCGAACGCTGCTAGAGCGGCTCAAGGGCATGCTCTCTCGCTCGCGCAGCGCCGACATCGTCGTGGGCTACCTCTTCGTCTCCGGCTCGCCGCCCTAACCGAACAACGGGGCGACCTGGAGAAGGCGCCCGTCGTATACGGCGATCATCCGGTCCATAGGGGGACACTATGCGGATCATCGGGGTAACCGGGCCGATCGCGGCGGGCAAGAGCACCGTCGATGGCATGCTGCGCGAGCTGGGGGCCGACCCGGTGATCGACGGGGATCTGGTGGTGCACGAACTGTACGCTTCGTCGCGTGAGTTGCGGGACGCGCTCGTCGCCGCCTTTGGTCCGGACGTGCGCGCCGCCGACAGCGGTATCGACCGGCGCGCGCTGGGGGCACACGTGTTCGGCGATCCCGAGGCCTTGCGTACGCTGGAGGAACTGGTGCACCCGGCCGTCCGCGCGGCGGTGCGGGCGCGGCTGGAGGCGGCGCCGCCTGACGCCATCGCGGTGGTCGACGCGGTCAAGCTGTTGCAGGGCGACCTCGCCGACCTCTGCACGGCGCGTTGGTGGGTGGCAACCAGCCCCGAGGCGCAGCGGCGGCGCCTGGTCGAGGGACGCGGCCTGTCGCCGGTCGAGGCCGAGCAGCGCATCGCGGCTCAGCCGCGCCTGGAGGACTACCGGTCGCGGGTCAATCTGGTGATCGACAACTCCGGCCCGCTCGACGCGACACGACAGCAGGTCGAGGCGGGGTGGCAGGCCCTCCCCGCTGAGAGATAGCGGCCCCGTTTGTTAGACTAGGCGTATGAGTACGTCGTCAACGACAGCAAACGGCCGCGCCGCGTCCGCGTCGGAGTTGCCCATCGCCCTCGACGCCATGGGCGGCGACCGCGCGCCAGGCGTGGTGGTGCAGGGCGCCGTCGAGGCCGCCCGCGCCTACCACGCGCCGATCTTGCTGGTCGGCGACCGGCCTGCCATCGAGCGCGAACTGGCCAAGCACCAGACGGCCGGGCTGTCCCTGGAGATCGTCGAGGCCGATGGGGTCATCGAGATGGGCGAGCACCCGGCGCGGGCGCTGCGCCAGAAGCCGCGCGCGTCGCTTAAGCTGGTCGTGGACCTCGTGGCTGAGGGACGCGCCGCGGCGGCCTACTCGGCCGGAAACAGCGGCGCCATGCTGGCCGCGGCCATCTTCGGGCTGCGCCGCCTGCCTGGCATCGACCGCCCGGCCCTGGGCATCGTCTTCCCTACGCGCGACGGCGTGACCTTCCTGATCGACGTGGGCGCCAACGCGGAGTGCAAGCCGGCCTACCTGGTCCAGTTCGCCGCCATGGGCGTGGCCTATATGCGCCTGGTCTTTGGGCAGGTCAACCCCTCCGTTGGCCTGCTTAGCAACGGCGAGGAGGAAGGAAAGGGCACGCCGCTGGTCCAGGAGGCGCATGCCCTGCTGGCCGCCAGCCCGCTCAACTTCAAGGGCAACGTCGAGGGCAAGGACGTGCCCGGCGGCGCCGTGGACGTGGTGGTGACCGATGGCTTCACCGGCAACGTGCTGCTCAAGGGCTCGGAAGGAGTCGCGGATGCGATCCTGGGCCTGATCCGCGCGGAGCTGCGGGGGTCGTTGCGTTCCAAAATCGGCGCGATGCTAGCTCGGCCGGCCCTGCGCGCGGTCGGCCGCCGCCTTGACTTCGAGGAGTATGGCGGCTCGCCACTGCTCGGGGTCAACGGCGTGGTGCTGGTGGGACACGGACGCTCCGGCCCCAAGGCCGTGCGCAACGGCGTGCGCCTGGCGCGCGACATGGCCCGCCAGGGGCTGGTCGAGGCCATCGCGCGCGAGTTGTCAGTTGCCAGTGGGCAGTTGCCAGCAGAACGTCTCTCCAGCACCTGACCGCTCGTTCTATTGTCCACTGCCCACTGCCCACTGCCCACTGCCTACCGGAGGACCTATGACCGACGACGACAACGAGATCAACCTGCGCGTGCCGGGGCCGACGCCTCTGCCGCCGGAGGTGCGCGAGGCGCTCTCGCGCCAGATGATGAATCACCGCGGCCCCGAGTTCGAGGCCATCATGCGCGAGGTGCATCAGGACCTGCGGCACTTCTTTGCCACGGACAATCCCGTGCTGACCTTCCCCGCGGCGGGGACGGGCGGACTGGAAGCCACCATCGTCAACCTGCTCTCGCCCGGCGACAGGGTCGTCGCCGTGAGCGTGGGCGTCTTCGGCGACCGCTTTGGCGACATCGCCGCCGCGTTCGGCCTCGCGGTGCAGCGCATCTCCTACCCCATGGGCCAGGCCACCGTCGCCGCCGACGTAGCCGCGGCGCTGGAGCAGGACCCTACGGTGCGCGCCGTGCTGGTGACGCAGAACGAGACCTCGACCGGCGTGCTCAACGACGTTGAATCAATCGCTCACGCCGTGCGCGAGGCGCGGCCGGATGTCCTGCTGCTGGTCGACGGCATCAGCGCGCTGGGCGCCGCGCCGCTCTTGACCGACGCCTGGGACATCGATGTGGTGGTGACGGGCTCGCAGAAGTCGTGGATGGTCCCGCCGGGCATGGCCATGCTCAGCGTGAGTGAGCGCGCCTGGGCCGCGCACCGCGAGGCGCGCCTGCCACGCTACTACTGGGACTTCACGGCGGCGCGCAAGGCCAACGACAGCGCGGTCCCTCCCTACACCCCGGCCGTTTCGCTCTATTATGCCCTGCAGACGGCTCTGCGCATGATGCGCGCGGAGGGCCGCGAGGCGATCTGGGCGCGCCACGCCGCCGTGGCCGCGCACACCCGCGCTGGCGTCAAGGGGCTCGGGCTAGAGCCGTTCGCCGACCCGGCGCACCCCTCGCCCAGCGTCACCTCGGTGCGCGTGCCGGACGGAGTTGACGCCAAAAGGCTGCTGCGCGAGGCGCGCGAGGGGCACGGCGTGGTCTTCGCCGAGGGCCAGCGCGAACTCAGCGGGCGCATCATCCGCATCGGCCACCTTGGCTGGGTGCGCGAGGACGACATCGACGGGGCGCTCGCGGCGCTCGCGATGTGCCTGGCCGCACAGGGATGGGCACGCGAAGTGCAAAATGCTCTATCCTGAAAGTCGTGGCGTCCCCGCCACGGTCATCATGAGGGAGAGTTGTACCTGTGTTTATGCGAGTGCGTCGCGTGTCGCCCCTGCTACCGCGTCTTGCCATCCTGCTTGTCATTAGCGGCGCCGTGATAGGGGTCGCGGTTGCTGCTCCAATAAGGGCGTCCGGCCCTCGTGTGCCTGTGCCGCCTCCATCGGCCGCGGCGCGGTTCACCGGCGCGACGAGCGCCACCCCTGGCGCCCTGGCCACCCCTACGGACGCGCGGACGGCGGCCGGGGCCGATACAGCGGCGACAGCCACACCCACAATCACCGGGACGGCGACCGACGTGCGTCCGCCCCTTGTCTTCACCGGGACCCCTTATGCGGGCATCCCTCTGACCTCAACCTCCAGCGCGACCGTCACCGCGGTGGCGACACTGAGGCCGGGGTATGTTGCCGCCACGCCGACACGCGGCTCCGTGGCATCAGCAACGGCGACCCGTTTGCCTACCAGCACGGCGACGCCCCGCCCCGCGCCAACCCAACGCGCCACGCCAACTCCGCGGCCCCGCCCCACGCCAGCCGCCACGGCGACGCCCCGCCCGCGTCCCACGGCGACTCCACGTCCCACGGCGACTCCACGTCCTACGCCAACCACCACTCCGCGTCCCACGGCGACTCCAGCGCCTCACTTGCACCCCGGGTACGGCTCCGTCCCATGGTCGGTGGGCGAGTACTACGTCTGGCAGGTGAACGGCCGCAACGTACAGGGGACGGCCTGGCAGCTCTTCACGCATGCGGGCCACCAGTGGGCTGACAACTCCGCGTTGCGGGAGACGACCAGCGACAATGGCGTCACCTCCACCCGCACCTTCGTCAGCCGCCTGGCCTTCGACGTCAACACCTACCTGCTGCGGCGCTACGACGCGGTCGAAGACGCGCCGGCCAGCATCCTGCACGCCACGCTGTTCGGCCCGCACCTGGACTACACGTCGTATCAATCGTGGGCGCCGACCGGCTGCACCGCCGCGCACCGTCTGGTCCCTGTCAGCGCCATGGCTAGCGGCATGCTAGAGGATCTCCTGCGCACGACGCGGTTGCTTGCGCCGCAGCGCTCGACGTACGGGGTCATCAACCCATATGGGACGCCGGCAATCGCGCTGGCCTACTACTTTGTGGTTGGGCGCGAACGCTTGCCGACGGTGCTGGGCAACGTCCCGACGGTACACGTACGCTTTGTGGAGACCCCTAGCCCGCCGCTCGACGTGTGGTACACCGACAACACGGCGCATATCGTGGTCAAGTTCGGCACGCGCGGCGTGTATGGGGCGGTCTTGCAGCACTACGAGCCGCGCAGCGCGCGCGTGAGCCTGCCGGTTGCGCTGCCGCGCCCGCCCCTCGCTCACCAGTACGTCGGCTGCGCGTAGGAAGCCCGCACCCTCAGCCCTTATCTGTCGGTGCGAAGACCAGCGTTGTGGTGAACGAGTACAGCAGGCGCGGGCCAGCTGCGGCGTAGAGGTCTTGCTGGCGGGTCTCGCGGCGGTTGGCCGTGTAGACGACGCGGGAGAAGGCCCAGTCGCGTTCGAACCAGGGTAGCACGGCCGACAACAGCCTCCGGTCCAGATTGTCGGCCAGGCGGCTCTGGCGTACCCAGAAGCTGACCGCCGCCTCGTCCTCACGGACCGCCGCTTTGAGTTGCTCGTCGGCCCCGGCGCGTTCCAGGAGGCGGGTGAAGGGGATGATGTAGACGCAGCCCAGGCACTCTGTCTCCGTCGGGTTCATCACCGTATAGGTAAAGGCGGCCCGCTCCCTGTGCTCGGCCTCGTGGCGCTCCAGGTCGGCCAGATTCTCCTCGCGGGTGAATCCCTCGCGCGGCCATCCGCCGTCGCTCCTGAGCCACAGGATGGCCCGGCTCGACACAACGGCGTCGTAATCGAGGTCGACGTCGTCCGCCCGCAGCATACGCAGCAAGACATGGTCCGTGCGCAACTCGACCGGCACGACCGCATCGGCGGGGTAAAAGGACATGCTCGTTTCCCTTCCGCGTCACAACTCGTACATGATCCCTGGACTATAAGAGTCCGGAGTGCGGGCGCCGCCAGATCATCCCGGACTTTCCGCCCTCACCCCCAGCCCCTCTCCCACATCAGGGAGAGCCGGTTGGGCTGTCGGCTCCGCGGAGCCGACAGCCCAATCCGCATGGGCTGGGAGTGAGGGTCTCCTTTACTCCCCTCTCCCGCGCACGGGAGAGGGGCTGGGGGTGAGGGGGTGAGGGTTGCTCCGCGCACGGGAGAGGGGCTGGGGGTGAGGGTTGCCCCGCGCACGGGAGAGGGGCTGGGGGTGAGGGTCTCCCATGCGTCGCGCGGCAACGCGGCGCCCGCATCACGTAGAGGCTCGCGCCAGCGCGCCTTGCGGCGCTCCAGGAAGCCGTTGACCAACGCCTCGTAGCACCCGTTGTCGTGGCGCGGGCGCTTCTTGCGGTTGTCCCAGTTGCGGCCCTTCTCCGCGTTGCAGCGCGGGTGGGTCAGGCCCACGTTGAGCAGGTCGTTGCTCCCGCCCTCGGTGCGCGGCAGGATATGCTCCACGTTGGCGCCGAAGCCGGTGCGGGCGTCGAACGAGAGGCGGCCATTGCAGATCAGGCACTTGCCCAGCCACGAGCCGTCGACGCGGCTGAAGGTGTTGTCGGTGCGCGCGATCTGCTCTTTAAGCGTTGATATTGGCATGATGTGGGTCCCCGCCCCTGTTTCTGCTACACCATAGTGTACCGTGTGTGCGGCGGCGTGATGAGTCGTTAGCGATGAATGGGTGCACCTCGACATAGTGGACTGCGGCCGGAACGGGCCTGCGACTGCGGTCGCATGGCAAACCAACGCCGACTGCGGTCGGGTGTAGGTCGCCACCACGCTGCCCCCGGCCCCGTTCTGACACCGCAGTGTCCGTGCGCTGCCATGCGACCGCAGTCGCAGGTCGAATCCCACAACTTTAAGGTGCACCCGCGACGAATGGCAGCGCCCCCAGGGAGTGGGGCATGGCTCATGCTGCTACAAGTCCGTGCTTTGAAGGCAGTGAACTTACATAACATAATAGAAAGAGGAGACAAGAGACATGGCGGTTGTACGCACGGAGATGGTCGACCTGGCGGTGAACGGCGACGGGGCGCGGGCGTTCGTGGCGCGGCCCGACGATGAGACGGTGCGCCCGGGCGTGGTGCTCATTCAGGAGTGGTGGGGACTCGAGCCGCACATCAAGGATCTCGCCCAGCGCCTGGCCGCCGAGGGCTTCGTCACGGCGGTCCCGGACCTCTACCACGGCCGGATCGCGACCGAGCCGGACGACGCGCAGAAGATGGTCATGATGATTCGGGGCAACGTCGAGCAGGCGGTCCGTGAGGTACAGGGGGCCATCAACGCACTGGTCGCGCGGCCGGACGTCGAGCCCAAGAAGGTCGGGCTGATCGGCTTTTGCGTGGGCGGCTTCCTGACCTACAAGACGGCCGAGAGCGCCGACGATAAGCTCGCGGCGGTGTTGCCTTTCTACGGCGTCGGCTACGACCCCACGCCGTCTGACGTGGCAAAGATCCAGGCGCCGGTGCTGGCCTTCTACGGTGAGAAGGACCAGAGCGTGCCCATGGCGCAGGTTGATAAGATCCGCGGCCTGTTCAAGGACGCCGGGAAACAGTACGAGGCAATCACGTATCCCGCCGGCCACGCCTTCGTCAACCCGTCGCATGGCATGGGCGACGAGGCCTCGGCGCACGACGCCTGGGCCAGGGCGGTCGCCTTCCTCAAAGAACACCTGGGCACGCCAACCCCCGCGCCTGCCGCCAGTTAGTGACCAGTGGCGTGTGAGGACTGGTACAGCTTGGCGTAGATACATGTGCGTTCCGGCAGCGGCCTTTGACCCAAGTCACATGGCAAACCACGGACACTGAAGTGTTTGGGCGGCCCACACGCATCGCCCAAACATGTCGGCCGGCGTGTACTAGCCCCGCGCCGCCGCGCGCTAAACGACGCGGTTATTTCATGCTTTGATGGGAACGAAGAGCTACTGGCTCATGGTCAGGTACCGGCGTAAGAAGGCGAGGACATGCTGCCGGTATGCATCGGGCTGCGCGTCGTAGGCCCCGGCGTGACCGCCGCGCGGCGCGATCCAGAGGGAGACTGGGTGGCCCGCCGCGCGGTAGAGTTCCAGAGCGCCAGAGAGCGGCGTGGTGGGGTCTTGGTCGTGGCGGCTATGGATCAGCAGCAGGGCGCGCGGCGCGATACTGGCAACGTCCTTGATGGGGTCGCCTACGCTCCCGTGACCATTATCCGCCGCAGCGTGACGCGGATCAACTCGTCCTGCCCGGGGTAGATGAGCAAGCTGTCCAGGATGGCCGGGTCGACAAACTCGATGCGCAAGCCCTCGTGGCACTCGATCGACTGCACGCCATCGTAGGCGGCATAATACAGGGCGGCCACACGCGGCGTCCCATCGGGCAGCGCCAGCGTCACCTGATGGCCGAACCGCAACGAACCGGCCACATAGCCCGTTTCCTCCCACAACTCGCGACGCGCCGCCGCCTCGTCCTCCTCGCCATCGAAAGCCGCGCCGCCGACGGTAGCCCAGTGGAACGGGTAAGCCCCGTTCCCGTCGCGCAGTTGCAGCAGTATCCAGCCGCGATGATCGAACAATAATACGCTAGCAGCACGGTCCATCAGAGTTGTCAGTTGTCAGTAGCCCCAGGTAGGCCACCCCCTGATAGCGTAACAGGCGGCGCCATGGTGGGCATACGAGCAAATGTGCACTTAACTGCCCACTGCCCACTGCCCACTGCCCACTGCCCACTTACGCGACGTTGCGGGGCAGGAGGCGCGGGCGGTTGGGGCGGCGACGCTGGGAGGCGGGGGCCTGGAGGGGCGAGAAGCCCTCGCCCAGCACGGTCGTGGCCGCGGTGACGGTCACGAAGGCCGCGGGGTCTTCGGCCTGCACCAGCGCGCGCAGGGCTGGCTCCTGGGAGCGGTCGAGCACGCACATCACGACGGGACGCTCCTCGCCGCTGTAGCCGCCACGTCCCTGCAGCAGCGTCGAGCCGCGGCCCAGTTCGTCGCCGATACGGTCGCTGATGCACTGCGCAGCCGGGCTGATGATCAGGGCGACGCGCTCACCGGAGAGGCCCTCCAGCGCCCAGTCGATGGCCTTGCCGCTGACGAACAGGCTGACCAGTCCGTACAGCGCGTACTGCGGGCCGAAGACCAGCGCCGCCGCCGCCACCACGACGGCGTCGACGGTGAGCTGGGCGATGCCCGCGCTAAGGCTCGTCCAGCGCTGCAGCAGGCGCGCCACGATGGTCGTGCCCCCGGTGGAGGCGTTGCGGCCGAAGACCAGGCCGATGCCCACGCCGGAGATGACCCCGCCGTAGAGCATGGCCAGGAAGGGGTCGCGCGTGATGGGGTGGATCAGCTGTGCCAGCGGATCGACCGTGGCCGAGAAGATCACGACGGAGACCAGCGTGCGCGCGGTGAAGCGCGCCCCGCCCAGGAAGACGTACCCGGCAATCAGCAGCGGCACGTTCATGCCCAGCACGAGCAGGCCGGTGGGCAGCCCGGAGAGGTAGTGCAGCACCACGGCCAGGCCGCTGACCCCGCCGGCGGCGATGCGCGCCGGCACCAGGAACACGGCGTAGGCGATGCTCAGCAGCAGCGTGCCGATGGCCAGGATGGTATAGTCGTAAACGAGTGTGCGGGCGCGGGCCATGGGGGCCCTCCTTATTGTTGAGCACGGTGGTAGGCGCGGTCGGGTGTGACAGGGACGTGGAGTCACGATAAGGGAGAAAAAAGGCGAGCAAACTCAAGCCGTTTCTCTCAACTCTTTCAGTATACCATTCGGAGATGTGTTACCGCAAGGAAAATTATGCGGATGAAATGCCTATAGGAGGCTCTCCATTCGGATTATGGGCGGCCTGTCGTTTGTGGATCGCTAGCGGCTACTCCTCTATCCCCGCTGCGGCCATGCTTGACAGCCATCCGCGATGGAGCGGTCTCCGCGACCTTGTGACGTTCTATTGCGGAGTTGAAGAGGCTATCCCGTTCTCGCGGGTAGGGTTGCTGGACCGCGAACCGAGTCGCCCTGTACGATGACGTCGTGGCGCGGTACGCTGATAGACAGGAGGCCACAGAATGGGATCACCTTTCCCTGGCATGGACCCTTATCTCGAAGGCGACTTGTGGCAGGAGTTCTATGAAACTCTGGCCAGCGCCATCCGCGCGCGACTAATGCCCTTCCTCGCGCCCACATACGTGGCTCTGCTGGCCAAACGCTATGTGCTCGACCGCTCAGCCCTCGGTGTGTTCGACGTTCCGCCTCCGCCGCGCACGATCTATCCCGATGTCCATGTCGTGCAGACCGCTGGGGAATCAACGACCGCCGTCGCCGTCGCGGATGCGCCGGGTGTCACGGCCCCATCGGTCGAAGTACCCAACTACGTGGAGGCGCCGCAGTTGAGCATCGAGATACGCGATGTCGCGCGGCGCCGGCTCATCGCCATTGTCGAGATCCTCTCGCCGGCCAACAAGGACGGCGAGGGCGCGCGTGAATACCTTGATCGGCGCGGAGAATTGCTGCGCGCGGATGTCCATCTGCTGGAGATAGACCTGCTGCGGCAGGGCGCCCGCATCCCCCTGGCCGGCCCAATGCCTCCAGCGACCTACTGCGTCTATCTGAGCCGTGCGCAACGCCGTCCCTTTGCGCAGGTGTGGGCGGTGGCCCTACAAGGCGCGCTGCCTACGGTACCGTTGCCGCTCGTGCCGCCCGACCCCGAGGCGCCCCTTAATCTCCAGGCGGCGGTTGCCGACTGTTTCGAGCTGGTGGGCTACGAGCGTTTGATAGACTATGCTCTGCCACCACCGCCGCCCGAGTTGCCGTCGGCCGATGCCGCCTGGGTGGAGACAACGCTGCGCACGGCAGGGCGACGCGTCCCATAGGGACCATCCATCGGCTCCCTTGTACAAGGACTATGCGCGGAAGGAAGATGTCGGTGCAGCGGAATCGCGACAGAGGAGATAGCTTGGAGACTGTCGTCGCGCGGGCCATAGAACGGCGCAAGCCGCTGGCGCGCGACGACTCGACCACGGTCTATCGCCTGCTCAACGGCACGGCCGATGGCGTTCCCGGCGCGACCGCCGATCGCTACGGGGCGGTCGTGGTTGTCAACCTGTACGACGCCGACGGCGTGGCACGGGAGACCAGCGCGGCAGGGAGGGCAGGCGCGGCAGGGGAGGCCGGCGTGGCAGGGGAGACCGGCGTGAGGCGCGGGGCAGGGGGCGCCGTCCCTGAGCAGGCGTTGGTGCGCGCGCTGGCCACGCTGCCAGACGTCCGCGGCGTCTACGTGAAACGGCGTCCGCGCACCGCCGCGCGCCTGTCGGACGAGCAGACCGCGGCGTTGGCGCCCTCCCGGCCGGCCTGGGGGGCGCGTAGCGACGAGTTGGCGGTGCGCGAGAACGGCCTGCACTATCTGATCCGGCCCGGCGCCGGGCTGAGCACGGGGCTCTTCCCCGATATGCGCGAGGCGCGCGCCCGCGTGCGCGCCCTGTCCGCCGGCCGCGCCGTGCTCAACCTGTTCGCCTACACCTGCGCGTTCGGCGTCGCGGCGCTGTCCGGCGGCGCGGCGCGCGCGCTCAACATCGACGCTGCGCGCCCCGCCTTGCAGTGGGGGCAGGACAACTATACGCTCAACGGCCTCGACGCCGACCCCTACGATTTGGTCTACGGCGACGTCTTCGACTGGCTCGGCCGCCTGGCGCGGCGCGAGGCGCGCTTCGACCTCGTCATCGCCGACCCGCCCAGCTACTCCACGGTCAAGGGACGCCGCTTCGCCGCCTCGCGCGACTACGCCGCGCTGGCCGAGGCCTGCGCTCGCGTCGTCGCTCCCGGCGGCCTGCTGCTGTGCTGTAGCAACGAGGCCCGCCAATCCCGCCGCGCCTTCCAGGTGGCTTGCTTGCAAGGCGTCGCCACGGCCGGGCGCGCCGCCCGCGTCCGCTCCTATGACGGCGCGCCCGACATAGACTTCCCGCGCCTGCCCGGCGACGAAGGCCACCTCAAAGTGCTGTCCCTGGAGTTGACCGTGGGATTAGCGGCGCGGAGATCAGCGCCGGACCGCATGCGGTAGTGGAGAGGTACGGTCAGGTGGCAGGAGAGTGACGGAAACGCGCAGTGTCACATGGACATGGGCGCCTTGCACCGCGAGGACAAGCGTTGCGGGCAATGACCGGGCCACCTGATGGGCAAACCGCATCCGGACGTAAGCGTTACCGTGTCTATCCACGCGCACTGTCATTCCCGCGCTATAAAGCGTTTGCGTGCGCGATGTCGCGACATGACGCCGCGGCGTCTGGCTTCGGACAGGGACGATGTGGGGAGCAAGTTTCCTGGTACTGGTATGGGCAGGGACTGAAGTACCATGCTTGGCGGTCGTCGTGGATGCGTAGAGGAGTTGGGCGGTGAAACGAACCGTGGCGCCTGGCGACAGGTTTGTTGCCTGAATGGGAAGACGCGAGTCGCTGACAAGGTAATGACCACCGTTGTTGGCGCCGGACGGAAAGACCGCCGTAAGTCGAGGCAGCCCATGAGTGGGTGGTGTAGTATGACTCTCACCGACTGTGGTCAGGGCCGAAACCACGGCCGTACCCGTCGGGGCAGACGCCTGGTTTGAGGTTGCGTCCGGCCTCGATCGTGCGGCGGCTGGACTGGATGTCACACTCGGCGACGCCGAGGTGGGTGTGCTCGGGGTATTCCCGGTGGTCATGCCCGAGGCCTCACTGGTGGACGTACTCGCTGCTGTCCGTAATGGCGCGTCGGTAGACGTACTCGCTGCTGTCCGTAATGGCGCGTCGGTAGGGGTGCTTGAGCTTGCTGGCACACTTGTTGGCGTTATCGTCGGCGTGCTTGTGCTTGCTGGCACGCTCGTCGGCGTTGTGGGCGGCGTGCTTGTGCTTGCTGGCACGCTCGTCGGCGTTGTGGGCGTGCTTGGAGCCATCGCGGTCGGCGTTGCCGTCGGCGTACCGCGTAGCCCCACGCCGATAGTGGGGGTCGGCGTACCGCGTAGCTCCACGCCGATAGTGGGGGTCGGCGTTGACGTGGACCGCCCTATCATGCCTGGCGTAGCCGAAGGCGTTAATGAGGTGGCAGCTATGGGCGAAGACAATGCGGTAGGCATGAGTGTGGGTGTGGCCACTGTGCTGTCGACGACGGCCAGGCCATCGGATGCGCCCGCCCCGATCGCGATAGCTCCTGACAGGCCTTGCACCTGTACCGGAACATTGCTTGTCCATGCGCTGTCGCTATTACCCAGTTGTCCGTTAGCATTAACTCCCCAAGCCCACACTGTACCGTCGGACTTGACGACCATGTCGGACGAACCGTCGGCCGGTGCTATCGCGACGTATGTGACGCCGGGAACTTCCACAGGGATAGCATTGACGCAGTTCCCGCAGAAGGCAGAACCGTTGCCTAACTCACCATAACCGTTAGAACCCCACGTCCATACCGTGCCGTCTGACTTGAGCGCCATGCTGCTGTAGTATCCTCCGGCAACGGCCTTCACCCCCGTGAACCCGCTTATACGCATTGGCGTGGGGTTGCAAGGCTCTCCGTATAGCGGGGCGTTGCATGTCTGGGCGAAGTCACTCCCCAATTGCCCAAGGCGGTTGTCGCCCCAGGCCCACACCGTTCTATCGGAGGCAACAGCCAGGCTATGCGCATGACCTGCACCGATGGAGATGATGCCGCCAATGCCTTTTACCTGTATCGGCGAGGTACTGATGGAGAGGCTGCACGGCGAGTCAAAGTTTGTACGGAGTTGTGTACCGAGTTGGCCAAATGAATCGTCGCCCCAGGCCCACACGGTGCCGTCCGACTTGAGGGCCATGCTGTGGGAGGCGCCCGCCGCGATGGCCACCACCCCGCTAAGTCCTTGTACCTGCGTTGGCACGGCGCTCACTCCGTTCGGCTGGTTCGTGCAGGTAGCGAAAGCCGGGTTCCCCAGTGCGCCGGAAGCATTGATGCCCCAGGCCCAGACCGTTCCATCAGACTTCAACGCGAGGCTATGGTCGTAGCCTGACGCGATGGCAATAACCCCGCTCAGTCCACTGACCTGCACGGGAGGATAGGTAAAGTCTTGGGAGCCAATAGTTATGGAACCATCGCCCAACTGACCATAATAGTTGACGCCCCAGGCCCACACCGTGCCGTCGGACCGCAGGGCAATATTAAAGCCGACGCCTCCCGCCAAGCCCACGACAGCCGTCAGCCCAATCGGCGCCGACCGGCGGCTGACGCCAGAGCCGTCACTGATATCGCCCCAGGCCCACAGGTTCCCTGCCCGCGCGGTGGGCGCCGGGGTGACGGTGATAGGCGCGAACGTCGCTAGCGGCCCAACCGTCGGACCGCTCGTCGCCTCCATGGGCAATGCGGTGGCCGTCGCGATGGGCGTCTCGTCCGCCGTGATTGTCGCTGTCACGTCGAGGCCAGCAGCCGTCGGACTCGGCGGAGGGGCGATGGATGTCGCGGTTGGCGTAACCGTCGGCGGAGGGGCGATGGACGTCGCGGTTGGCGTAACCGTCGGCGGCGGAGCGGTGGACGTAGGGGTTGGCGTGATCGTCGGCGTCGCGGCGATGGGGGGCATGGTCGCCCCGGACGTCGCGGTCGCGGTGTTGGGGATCAGGGTCGCGCCGGGCGTCGCGGTCGCGGTGTTGGCAATCGTCACCGTGTCCACGCCGGTCGCGGTAGTAGTCTCCGTCGGAACGGGCATTGCGACAACGGAGAGACTGGGGTTGACCAGCGGCGCGGCCTGAGCCCGCGAAGCGGTTGTCAGGGTCAGTGCGCAGAGAGTGCTCACGAGAAGGAAGGCGCGGCGCCTCCAAAGTCGAGCGCGTTGCGGTCGTTGTACTGTACCGCCAAAGCTCGAAGGCATCCAGGAACAATCTCTTCCGACGCGCATAACCGCGACTCCTTCTATATAGATAGCCGTCAAGGTGAGGAGGATGTTTTGCTAATGTTGGGCTACACCGGCGGTCGGCGCCATTGGCGCCGACCCCCCCCCCCCCGCCCGCAACACATCGACCATCCTGACCGCAACCAGGATACATTGATTATCGCGGTGTGTCAAGCTAACAGCTTGGTCCAAAGTGTATCGCGCATGGATCAGAAGGGACCTACTGGTTGTTTTGCGTCGGCTGCGGCAGCGCTGGCGTGCTCGGCCGGTAGGTCGTCCCCGCCGCGTTGGGCCTGGCGCCGTTGCCGTTGCTGGTGTTGGCAGCGCCATCGGTGAGGTTGGTGAGGGTGGCGGCAAGCCCTGCTATGCCCGCGATGTCGGTGGGCACCACCAGCACCTTATTGGCCGGGTTCTCCGCCAGCTTGGGCAGCATCTGCAGGTACTGGTACAGCAGCGCCTCGTTAGTCGGGTTCGAGTTGTTGACCGCGTCGAAGACCAGATTGATGGCCTTGGCCTGCGCCTGCTGCACCGTCACCAGGGCCTGCGCCTCACCCTCCGACTTGAGGATGGCGGCCTGCTTCTGCCCCTCGCTCTGCAGCACCAGGCTCTGCTTGGCGCCCTGCGCCCGCAGCACCGCCGACTGCGCCTCGCCCTCCGCCGTCAAGATGGCGGCCCGCTTCTGGCGCTCGGCCTGCATCTGCTTCTCCATGGCGATCTGGATGTCCTTGGGCGGCGCGATGTCCTTGAGTTCCACGCGGTTGACGCGCACGCCCCACTTCTCGGTGACCTCGTCGAGCACCATGCGCAGTTGGCTGTTGACCTGGTCGCGCGAGGTCAGCGCCGCGTCAAGCGAGAGGCCGCCCATCACGTTGCGCAGGGTGGTCTGGGTCAACTGCTCCATGGCCGCGAGGCGGTTGGCGACCTGGTAGGTGGCGTTCTTGGGGTCGAGGATCTGGTAGTAGATGACGGAGGTGACGTTGATGGTGACGTTGTCGGAGGTAATGACGGGCTGGGGAGGGAAGGAGACGACCTGCTCGCGCATGTCGAGCAGGGGCAGCATGCGGTCGATGAAGGGGATGACCACGGCGACGCCGCTGGGCGCCGCCTTGTGGTAGTTGCCCAGGCGCTGGATGATGCCCACCCGCGCCTGCGGGATGATGCGGATGGTGCGGATACCGGTGGCGATCACGAACAGGACGAACAGGACGATGATAATGGGTCCGATGACAGGGTCCATGGCGCTATCTCTCCTCGCGCGCCAGTTCGTTGACCGTCGAGAGGCCCGGCGCGTGCGGCGCCTCGACGGGGAGCGGAGTGGGGTCGACGTAGGCGGTTAGCCCGTCGACGTAAACGATGCGCACCTGCCTGCCGGCCTCGATACTCCTGGTCGGCGGATTGGTCCGGGCCGTCCAGAACTCGGCGTTGCCGACGCGGATCATGCCGCTGTCGGGCGTCACCGTTTGCGTGACGACGGCCACGCGGTCGACCATGCGGCCCTGATTGGTCAGGGACTGGGTCGACACCCGGCCCACCAGCGCGTGCAGCATGCGCGGGCGCACCAAAGCGATCAAGAGGACGGACAGGACGAGAAACACGCCGATCTGGGCGACGGCGACAACTCCCGCCAGCGCCAGCGCGGCGGCGACGAACGCGGCGACCCCGACGTAGAGCAGGAACAACGCCATGTTTACTGACTCGCCGGCGATCGCGGCGATTCCCAGGATGGCCCACAGCCACCAGTACATACGATCTCTCCCTTCACGTCCGCGGTCAGGAAGATGCAACGGAGGAGATCCGCCGGGCCGCCACGCGCAAGCCGCGCGTGCCAGGAGAGCAGCATAGACGGACACACAGGGCCATCGTACCAGCGGTGGCAAAATCGGCTGCGCGTCTACGTCTACGCCGCGTGGGCCAGGCCGGTCGCCGAGCTGCCGAGACCTCGACAGCGGGTGAAGTGTCCCGCTACTTATAGTATATAGCGAACGGGCATTTACCAAGAGGCGCCCCACTTTCATGTCGCTTTTTGAGGGTACACCCGTACCTTCGGGCGCGAGAGGCGCTGGAGAAGCATGGGTGTCGGCCGCTGTCGCATGGTTGGAGCCCACATCACGCGCGGCTGGGCGAAACGGCCGACACAGGTGACCCTTGCGCGACGTTAAGACGCGGTACCCTGATTTATAGAGATAGAGACAGCGGTGAGGAAAGGATGCGCATGATGGAGGCAGGGATCGACGGGCAGACGGTCATCGTCACCGGCGCCGCGCGGGGCATCGGGCGGGCCATCGCGCGCAGGCTGGCGCGCGATGGCATGGACATCGTCGTCGCGGACCTGCGCGCGGACGACTTGGGCACGGTCGCCGACGAGGTCCGCGCGCTGGGACGCCGCGTGCTGCCGCTGGCGATCGATGTGACCGCCGCCACGGATCGCGACCGCCTGATCGCGGCGACGCTCGAGGCGTTCGGCCGGCTCGACGCGCTGGTCAACAATGCCGGTATCCAGCGCATCGCCCTGCCTGCCGAGGTGACCGAGGACCATTGGGACGCGGTGATGAACGTTAACACCAAGGCCGTGTACTTCACCTGCCAGCGCGCGCTCACGCACATGGCGGCGCGGCGGCGCGGGCGGATCATCAACGTGGCCTCCATCGCCGGCAAAATGGCGAGCACCATCTACCACCCCATCTACAACGTCAGCAAAGCCGGCGTCCTGGCGCTGACCAAGACGCTGGCCCTCGCCTACGCCGCCGACGGCATCCGCGTCAACGCGGTGTGTCCGGGCGTCATCGACACGCCGATGCAGGACGTGGTGGACCGCGAGATCGCCCGCGTCACCGCCGGGGACCCAGCGGATATACGGGCGGACCGCGTCGGGCGCATTCCGCTGGGGAGCATCGGCCTGCCGGACGACGTCGCGGCGGTGGTCTCGTTCCTGCTGAGTCCCGACGCGCACTACCTGACGGGCCAGGCGCTCAACGTCGACGGCGGGCTACTGACGTACTAGTACATGTTGGCTGACATACCTTGGCGGTACGTGTGGGCCGCCGAGACACGTCAGTGTCCGTGGTGTGCCATGCGACGTCAGTCGCAGGTTGCCGTGGGAACGCAAACGTATCTGCGCCAAGCTGTACTAGGCGCTTGTCCAGCGACACTCAGGCGCTCTACGGGGCGTCATCGTGATGGAGTGAGAGTGGCCCTTGAGCATGAAGCGGCCGGACGTCACACCGACGCCGCGCGGGTGTCCGTCCCCACCGTACTCTGACGGGGCGCCAGCCGGAACTCCGGCTCAAACCGTTGGGGCGGCCCGGCGCGGGCGCCAGTGATGCGTTGGATCAACAGCTCAACCGCCAGCCGACCGATCGCCGCCTTATCGGGCGCGATGCTCGTCAACGGCGGCACGGTAAACTGGGCATCGTCCACATCGTCGAAACCGATGATCGCGACATCGTCGGGGATACGACAGCCGGCCTGGTGCAGTACGGAGATAGCGCCTATGGCCAGCACATCGCTAAAACAGAAGACGGCGTCGGGCGGCTCCGGCAACGCCAACAGGGCGCGCATGGCCTCGGCGCCGGACGCGTGGCTCCACCTGGGGGCAGACGCCTGCCAGCGCGGATCCGCCGCTCGACCGGCGGCGTCGAGCGCGTCAAGGTAGCCCTGCAAGCGCATCTGTGGCGCGCTGGAGGTCGGATGCTCTTGCCGGCCGATCACCGCGATCCGGCGCCGACCTAGCGCGATCAGGTGCTCGGTCGCCAGGCGGGCAGCGGCGACGTTGTCGACGACGACGTGATCGTAGGGGCCGTCGTAGATGCGTTCGCCAAGCAGCACAATGGGCAACCGCGGGCTGGCCGTCAGGTCCGCGATGGTCAAGCATTGGGCATCAAGGATCAATCCGTCGATGAGGTGGGGACGCATCCCCGTGGCAACCAACAGTTCCTGTTCGCGATCCCAGTTGGTGTAGTCGAGCAGCACCGTATAGCCCCGGGTAACCGCCTCGGCGACGATCACTCTGCTGACCTCCCCGAAATAGGGATTGACCAGATCCGGGATAGCGAGCGCCAGCACGCCGGTCGGCATCTTCCGTAGACGGCGCGCCGCCGCATTGGGCCGGTAATGAAGCGCCGCAATCGCCGCGAGGACCTTCGTGCGCGTATCCTCGCCAACGCGCGCGGAGCGCCCGTTAGTCACGTTAGAAACGGTTTGAAGCGAAACTCCCGCGCGAGCCGCCACATCCCGCAGCGTCACAGTCATGGCGTGTATGTCCCGTTGACGACCCTACGTGTCCCGTGAAAGGCGGTTAAATCGAAGTTTAACGTTCCATCACCGTATCATCTCCCGCTAGCGATTGTCAAGGAGGTGTCGATGCGTGACGCAACGGCGAAGCAACGCGGCAACGCGCCCTCCAGACTCTTGACAATCGCTGGTGGAGGGTGATATGGTGATGGAACGTTAAACCAACGTTTAGCGTTCAAGCGGCGCATAGGTGCGGATGCCGATGGGACATTCCGGTTCGCGCCGCTGTTCAGGGATAAGCCGGACTACGGTAGCGTGTCTGGAGCATGACGACCACGAATGAGGAGGCGCCCGACAGATAACAGGTCAGACGTGGGGTAAGCAAGCCAGCGCCGCTGGCTACTCGATGGGCTCCCCATTGGTGGGGATGAGCCCTTAGCCTTAAGGAGAAGAGTCATGGATGACCAAGACCCGCGTCCCGAGCACGTGGTGGGCGACGCGCTCAGCCGCGGCACGTTTCTTCGTGGCGCCGCTGCCGGCGTCGCCGGTGTGGCCGCCGCCGCCCTGCCGCTGCAGTTGATGAACGCCAACGCCGCGTCGGCGCCTGCGCAAACCATCAACTACTGGAACCTCTTCGGCGGTGGTGATGGCCTCCGCATGATCCAGTTGGAGCAGATGTTCGCCAAGAGCTATCCTAGCATTACCCTCAAAGCGACGACGCTGGCCTGGGGCCTTCCCTACTACACCAAGCTGACCACGTCGACCGTGGCCGGGCAGGCGCCCGACGTCGCGATCATGCATATGACACGCTTACCCGCCTTCGCCCCTCCCGGCCTGCTCGAGCCCCTCGACCTGGGGTTGCTCGCGCAGTACGGGATCACGCCCAAGAGTTTCTTGCCCGATATCTGGCAGAAGGCGCAGTACAACGGCCAGGTCTACGCCATCCCCCTCGACACGCATCCTTTCGTGATGTACTACAACACGGATATCTGCCGTAAGGCCGGGCTCCTGGGCCCCGATGGCAAGCTCAAGCCGCTGGCCGGTCCCGCCGCGCTCCTCGACGCCTTCAAGAGGGCCCAGAAGGTCACCGGGAAATACGGACTGGCCCTTGACACGGCGGATGTCATGCCCTGGCGCCTGTTCTACAGCCTGTATTCGCAAACGGGCGGCAAGGTTCTTTCGCCGGACGGGAAGAGTATCGTCCTGGACAACGCCAAGGCGACGAAGGTGCTCTCCTTCATGGCCGAGTTGACCCAAACGAGCAAGGTCGCGGGGGCCAGTACCGACTATCCGGGCGCCGTGGCGCTCTTCAGCAGCGGCAAGGCCGGCTTCCACTGGAACGGAGAGTGGGAGGCCACGACCTTCCAGGCGCAGAAGCTGCCCTTCGACGTGACGCTCTTCCCCAATATCTTCGGCGGCCTGCAAGCCCAGGCCGATTCGCACTCTTTCGTCATCCCACGCCAGCGTTCGCTGGATAAGGGCAAGTTGGCGGCGTCGCTCACGTTCATCAGCAACACGCTCAAGAACAGCGTGGTCTGGGCGCAGGGCGGCCACATCCCCGCCTATCTCCCCGTCGCCACCAGCGCGGCCTACAAGGGTCTGACGCCGCAATCCCACTACGCGGCCGAGGCGGCGCACGTCGTGTACGACCCCGCGGCCTGGTACAGCGGGGCGGCGTCCACTATGGAAACGGACGCCGGGGCCGCCTTCCAGGCGGTCATGCAGGGGCACTTGACGCCGGCTCAGGCGATCAGCCAGTTCACCTCGGACGTGCAGAAGTTGATTGCCACGCCGCCTCCGGCCTAACAACGGAGTACCAGCGGCGGCGAGGCTCACGAGGGGCCTCGCCGCCGCTATGGGAGGGATCGCTATGGCCACGCAACACAAGGCGACGGGAGCGATGCGGGCGGACGCGAGCGATCGTACGGCTCGCCGGGGACGGATAGAGCAATGGCGGACCGACCTACTCGGCCTGAGCTTCGTACTGCCGTTCCTCCTGGCGTACGGGCTTTTCATTCTCTGGCCCATCATCTCCGGGTTACGCATGAGCTTCTATAACTGGAGCCTGCTGGGCACGTCGCGGTTCAGCGGGCTCGACAACTATCGCGCCCTCTTCGCGGATACGGTGTTTTGGACGGACCTCTGGCACACGGTGCAGTTTACCCTCGAGAGCACGATCCCCCTCGTGGCGCTCAGCCTTGTCATGGCGCTCCTCGCCAACCGCAAGATGCCCGCCCAGTGGCTGTTCCGGCTGGCCTTCTTCGCGCCGTACGTCCTCCCGGTCGCCATTGTGTACCTGGTCTGGAATTGGCTCTATCAGCCGGACTTCGGCCTGATCAACAATTACCTCTCGGCGTTTGGCTTCCATTCCATCGCCTGGCTCAGCGATCCAGGGCTGGCGATGCCCGCCGTCGTCATCGCGACAGTGTGGTGGACCGTCGGTTTCAACTTCGTGCTCTATCTGGCTGGCTTGCAGGAGATCCCGCAGGAGATCTACGAGGCGGCCGCCCTCGACGGGGCCGGGGCATGGGCGCGCCTGCGCTATATCACGATCCCCCTCTTGCAACGGACCACCACGCTGATTGTCGTCTTGCAGATCCTGGCGTCATTGAAGGTCTTTGACCAGATCTACTTGCTGACGGGCGGGGGCCCCAATGGGTCGACGCGCTCCATCATCGAATACATCTACGAGCAGGGCTTCCAGTCGTTCCGACTCGGCTACGCATCGGCCATGTCGTACGTGTTCTTCGTCGTCATCGTGATCGTGTCGGCGGTGCAGTTCATCCTGTTCAACCGGGGAAGGGCCCAGGTCCAATGAGACAGAACGTGACCGCGCTTCCCACCATCACCTTGCGGACGTCCGGGACCCATCGACGCGCGACGCTGGCGAACGTCGCCGCCTTCATCGCGCTGATCATCGGCACCGCCGTCTGGCTCGTGCCCTTCGCCTGGGCGCTGGACACCGCGCTCAAGCCCGAGAGCGAAACGACGGCCATCCCCTCGCGGTGGATCCCAGCCCACATCACACTCGACGCTTTCGGGAAGGTCCTGAGCGCGGGGAGCCTCCCGCGCTGGTATCTCAACAGCGTGATCGTCTCCGTGTCCATCACCTTCATCACCGTCGTGCTGGCCAGCCTGGCGGCGTACGCCTTCTCGCAGATCCCGTTTCGCGGCCGCCGGTTCGTCTTTGCGTTGGTCATGGCCGGCCTCATGGTCCCCGCGCAAGTGCTGATCGTGCCCCTGTACACGATGATGAACGACCTCGGCTTTGTGAACACCTATCAGGGCGTCATCTTGCCGCAGATCGCCTCCCCTATCGCGGTCTTCATCCTGAAACAGTTCTTTGACGGCCTCCCCCGCGAGTTGGCCGAGGCGGCCGTGATGGACGGATGCACCCGCTTCCGCATCTTCTGGCAGATCTGGGTACCGTTGTCCCGGGCGGCGGTCGCCGCCGTCTCCATCTTCACCTTCGTGTGGTCGTGGAATAACTTCCTCTGGCCGCTGATCGTGATCACGAGCACCGACATGATGCCCCTCACGGTGGGTCTGTCGACGGTCACGAGTTCCTTCGGCGTGCAGTATGCGCAGATCATGGCCTCGGCCGTGCTCGCGGCGATCCCCATCCTGCTCGTGTTCGCTATCTTCCAGCGTCAGATCGTCCAGGGCATCGCGGGCACGGGTATCAAGGGGTAGCGCGCGGCGCCGATACTGGCTACGTGGCTCTTTTTTCCTGGATAAGCCACGTAGCCAGTATAGGGTACCGGACGAGAGAGTGCGATGAGAGTCCGGCGTGGCGCGCTGGGGCTGGCAGTACTGGCGCTGCTCGCCGGCATACTTGCGGTGAGCAGGGCGAGCGCCAGCCCCGTGCTGGCCACCGTCCCGCTGGGGACGGCGCCAATTGCAATCGCGGTGGACGCGCGGACGGGCCGCGCCTTCGTCGTCAACAACGGGGACAACACCGTCAGTGTGCTCGACACGCACACGGGGACGCGGCTGCGCACCGTGGCCGTCGGGCAAAACCCGACCGGTATCGCCGTGGATGAGCGCGCCGGGCGCGTCGTCGTGACCGATGCGGCCACGCGCGTCGATGCGCAAGCCGGTCAACTGGTCTCTTTTCTCCTCTCAATTGGCGCTCCACGAGATGTGAGTCTGCTTGATGCGACGAGTGGCTACCTCCTGCGTCGTGTCCCCGCCGCCGTGTCGCCCCTCTCCCCCCTAATCGACGCCCGGCGCGGTCAGGCCATCGTCGCGACCTACGCGAACGACGGGCTCGACAGCGAACGCGTGCGGGTGCTGGCGACGGCGAACGGGCGGCTCACGCAGAGCCTGGCGATGGGAGGGATCTCTCTGGCCGGGGCTATCGACAGCCGGGACAACCGCCTGATCCTGGTGCGCGCTCCGGTCGGCTTCGACGGCGGCCTGGGCAAGGCGACCGTCGACGTGCTGGACACCGCAAGCGGGCGGCTCGTGCGCCGAAGTGACCTCGGCGGCCTCCCGGTCCCAGGGGCGCTCGCGGTCGACGAGACAACGGGGCGCGCGTTCATGTTGACCACCGATGTGACGACGGATCGGGGCGCCGTCGTGGTGGTCGACACGCGCGGCGGCCGCCTGCTGGGCAGTACGCCGCTCCCGGGGGCGCCCGCGGCCATGGTCACGGATGCGCGAACGGGGCATGTCTTCGTGACCACACAAGGACCGGCGCCGCGCGCCATCGGCGTGGCGAGCGTGACGCTACAGCCCGTCGGGGCCGGCCGCGTGGCCATCCTGGACGCGCAGACAGGGGCGCTGCTGCGGTTAGTAGAGGTGGGCGTGGCGCCCGGGGCGGTAGCGGTGGACGGACGCAGCGGGCGCGTGTTTGTGGCCAATGCGGGCCCGGTGGACCGGCTGGGCAACGCGAGCGAACCGGGGACGGTGAGCGTCCTGGACGCGTGGAGCGGAGTGGTGCTCCGGACGGTCACGGTGGGCCTGAACCCGGATAGCATCGCGGTGGACGAGCGGGCCGGACGGGCATTCGTGGTGAGCGTCGGGGGGACGCTGCGCGTAGCCGACGCCTGGGGCTGGCTGCCGCGTGGGCTACGGCAGTGGGCGCCGTTCCTCCCGCCGCCGGGCCCGCGCACGCGCACGGCGCCGAGCACTGTCAGCATGCTCGACGCCACAAACTAGACTCCTTGCGTGACGAAGCCGACCTGACGGACCGCGCGCACGAGACCGCGGGCCTCCCTCAAGCCGTGTCACCGTCATCCGTCCGTCGCGTCGTCGCCGACGATGAAGCGCGACGGGGCGAGCACGCCGTTGGGGTCCACCATCTTGTTGATGTCGATGACGCGCTCCCGCACATGCGCCGGAAGCGCATCGGGGACGGCCGAGCGGCCATCGGCCCATGACCCGATTGTCAGACCCGTGTCCGCTCCCGCGGAGGCCTGTCGGACGGCCGCGAACGCCGCCTCGAGCTTCGGGATGCCGTCGGTCTCGGCAGCGTCGCCGACCGCGTGCATCATGAACCCTCCGGCCACCGTGGACGCGGCGCCCTCGCGCGCGGGCGCCGTATTGCTGACGTGGCGCAACTCGATCATCAGGATCGGCGACCCGATAGCGGAGGAGAGCGTGCCCGCCGCGATCGAGGGCGTCGCGTCATCGAGCCAGCGGGCTATGCCGAGGGACGGAACCGCCATCGGCGGATCCAGGTGGATGCCGCCCAGCTTCGCCGCATCGGCCGGCCCCCAGGTGTCGAGGAGGGGAGTCGGCCCATCCGCGAGCGCCTGGCGCAGCGCCGCCGCGTCCCCCTCCCCGCGCGACGAAGCCATCGTGAGGTGGACGATCTGCTGTCCCTGCAGCGTCCGTGGGATGGGTGGCCCGGACGGGGCGCGCAAGACCGCGATGCTCGTCGCGAGGGCGGCGCCGAAGCGCGGGACGCAG
>JAABUX010002392.1_pt1 | contig 26707 bp, 44 predicted proteins | sample 5561851 | NCBI WGS metagenome assembly JAABUX01 (sample SAMN10711883, study PRJNA513361) | rock metagenome | isolation source: Antarctica rocks | place: Antarctica: Victoria Land, Richard Nunatak red sandstone | collected 2016-01-03 | reverse complement strand
TGGCGATTTGCCAGGCTGCAAACGGACGCGCCTCCTCGAGCTCCGACTTGGTGCGGGACACGAGCGCCAGAGACGCGCCCTCCTTGCTCATTGCCGCCGCGATGGCCTCGCCGATGCCTCGGCCTGCGCCGGTGATCACACACCTGCGCCCAGTGCGCTGCGCCTCAGCAAACGAACTGGGTGTGGTCTATCAGGTGAGCACAGAGGTGGCCTCTCGACACGGCGCATGTATCACACAGGCGGCGCTTAAGTGATGTCACGGTGCAGCAGCTGCTGATTACTACATGATCAGCAGCAGCACACCATTTGCCGGACAGAAGGCCCATGCTTATTTATTTAGCTATCGATGTTTGAGCGGAGCGAGCAAATGTAGTTCGATTTGCTGCCTTTAAGTCGTAGCTGCAGCGAGCCACGAGTAGGGTCTGTGAGCTCCAGATGCTCCGATCGAGCGCTTCGGAGGAGCCAAACAAACCAATATGGCGCAGATCAAATTTTGGTCCCTGATTGCATGCACAGTGGCAGAGTAGGTCGTGCCCCGTGCAGGACCATGACTTTGTGACTTGCATGGCTACGCCAATGGCAGCTGAAGCCGGACAGGCTTCGAAGCCACCCCCTGGTGGCCCTCCAGGGGTTGGATTCGTCCTGGACATCACCGTGCAGCGACTGACGAAGCTCGCGGTCCTCGTCGCCATCATCGCATGGGCGCTCACGCGTGCGTCCTGTTCGCGGACCCAGCAGGAATCAATCCCGACGCCTGTAGCACGGGCTGCACGACACGAGCATGCACACCGCAAATAGTCGCGGTTGCTAGCCCTTCCCCCGTCCCCCCTCTGCCAATTCGCTCGTAATCCGCGCCCTGCATTAGTTGACTGCTGGGCGGTGCGCGGCCCGCAGAGACCAGCGGCAGGCTGCTCTTCAACGTTCCGCTGGCGCTGCTGATGGTCGCCGGTCTTCGGTGGCTGGCCCTCAACGTGGACGTCCGTTACCGCGGCAGCGAAGGCCCGCGCAAGGACTGGCGCCGCAGGAAGCACCATAACAGCGGCAGCAACAGCCAGCAGGGCAGCGGCAGCGAGGGCGCGGCGCCGCACAAGGAGGGCCGATGGCGCGAGAAAGTGCGCGCGCCGGTCGTGGAGCACGCTTGGGAGATGCTGTGCGGGAGCATCATCCAGCAGGTGCAAACCAGCTCCTGGACGATCCCCAGTCCTCTCAGCCTTCCCCACCTGGACGTCCTGTGAGCATGCAGCTTGCTCCGGCACCAGACCTTCTGGCATCTCGTTTTCAGGGTTCCCTCTTCCTGGCTTCGGAACGTGCCTAACCAGATACGGTGGCACGTCCACAGCCTGCTGCCACCTTTGCCAGAGCTTGCAGACTGGCACCCTGCATGCACACATATCCCGTATCGTGCATATGCCGCTGAAGCTCTGCTATGTGCGGCGTGGTATCAGTTGTGCCCCGTCGCGCTTGCAGTTCGTGTATGACGCCTGGTACGCGTGGGTCACGCCGGACGTGGAGTTTCCGGCCGACATCCGGCGCGCTCTGAACAGCGCCTTTGGGAACCTGGCCGCGCGCGCACGACACGTCGACCTGAAGGCCGTGCTCGGGTGCGCTGCGCACCACTGCGGCTTGCCATGATGCGCACTCCACATCAGAGCGGCTTGTCTGTGCCGGAAATTCAGCCCGTGCAAGTGCGAAGCTGAAGTTTTGGCCGATGAGAGCTGCTTTTTGTGACGGAGCAAGTCATGAGGTCCAGCCTCAGGTGGTATTTTATTATAGACGTGATCATCGAAATACGCTGAGAGGCAGCGTGTGGCGCACGCAGGGATATGAGTGAGCTCGTTATGGAGCAAATGAGTTTATATCGGTACACGAAGGAGAGTATCCTGGCGGGGCGCGGGGCCGCGGCGTTCCGGGATATGAACATAAAGGCCCGCGACCGCGCGCTGCAGCAGGAGATGAAGGCCGAGCGCAACCTGCACCCCGCCTTGTGCACGCCCGACGGCCACTACAAGGCGCGCATCGCCGCGCTATGTGCTACTGCCTAGGTAGCGTAGGCAGTGTCATGACTGCCATCAGACAACCACTTGGGCGAGACAACTGGCCTGCGGGCGACACCCTTGCATCTGCGGCGTGCTTAACGGCAGGTGGTGCCTGATGATGACCTCTGGCTCGCAGCATAGTGCAGTGGTGACATGACATCTGTAATGTACAGCAGCATCGCTGCTGCTGCAGGTGCTGCGGGCAGTGTCCGACGGCCTGGCGGCGTGCCTCCTGGACCGCAGCGACGGCAACAAGACCATGCTGCGCGCCTTCAGCCGGGAGCTGCTGGCGGCCGCCGTCCTGCGCAACGTCATGTTCTACTTCACCCCCTACACCGTCAACAAGGCACGCGGCCTGCAAAGCATCAAAACGTCGCAACGCACGGATTCATTGGCGGAAAGTGCGCATGCAATGCAGCCTCTTGGTGCACTCGTCTGCGCAGATGGCATTGGTGTGTGACCTGGGCATGCCATTCCACCGCAGATGCTGCTGGGGGCGCTGCAGAGCCGGCCTCAGCTGCGGTCCGAGGCGGAGTTGGAGGAGGAGGCCCGCCACCTGTCCGCCAAGGCCAAGACGCAGGCCATGAAAGGTGGGCTGTTCCAGCGCATGGGCGGAGCGATGGCACGGCAGCGATGTAATGTGCTAAATAGAGCGCTGAGCGCTAGCAAGTCTGTGGTCTGTGTTCTGGCGGCTGCTGACCCTTCAGGCTGTGCCGTGCAGGGCACTGGGAGTTCGAGCAGCGCCTGCGGGACACGGTGTTGGCGGAGGACGCGGTGCTGGCGCAGGGGCGCGCTGCCAAGCACGACGCCCAGAAGCGGCTCGCGCGGGAGCAGGAAGCGCGTCAGGCGAAGCGGGCAGAGGCGGTGCGTGCTGCGTGACATCATTGCTTCGTATGCGTCGGTGAGACCCTCAGGTTGGCACACGATGGCACTTACCTTGCACAGCAGCGGCAACGTCTGACTGGCTTGTGGCACACATGAGTTCAGAGAGGCAACGCTGGCCGCTTTATTAATTCTCATGCCGGCTGGTGCTGTCCCAAAAATGTCACGTGTGTGGCTGCAGTCGCCGCTGGGTCACGTGGGCGACGGGCCACTGGCATCCGGCATGAAGGACGGTCACCAGGACGACAGGCACGCGCACTTTGAGCACAGCGACAGGGACGGCTACGACAGCTCCACCGCGCATTGCCACGCCCTGGATTATCATGAGGTGGGTTTGACTTGCGCTGCACTGCAGGTAGCTTGTGCCCATGATGTGTCTGCGCTTCTGGAGTGCCTTCGTTCCAATAGCCTGCGCCGAAGGCTGCTTGTCATGTTGCCAATCTTTGATGTGCGCAGGTGGCGGAACTGGCGGACGCTCACATGGTGCGCAGCATGAGACCCGGCGCTCAGATCTTCGGCAATGTGGTTGCGGCTATGGGGCAGGAGCTTGCAGCGGAGTCCAGGTACTTGACGCAGTAAATCCTTGCAGTTGACGACGTCAAGCCTGGCGTCCCCTCAACCGGAGCTGACTTCTCCTATACTTTCCAGCCGGTCTGCGCATGTCAAGGACTCTCACTGACTGGCATGTGCAGGCTCTCCTGATTACGGGCCATGAGGGCCCCTTCATGTGCCACGCAGGTCACTAGCCTCGGCCTCAGGCCTGAGCGCGACCAACAACGACAGCGGCCGGGGCAGCGAGCGCGGGAGTTCCAAGCCGTCGGCCGCACCCAGCGTGGACCTGGGGGATGCGGAGGAGTACGAGGGCTTCCTCGGCCGGCCGCGAGCCAAGGTATTGCAGAGCGTATGTCCTTGGCGGCATAAGCTGCCATTTTCAGTCCGTTGCTGGGTGTGTGTGGCGTAGAGTGCCGCACTTTGCATGCAAAGGTACTGGCAGCGGTGTGGCGAAGAGCTAGGCTCTTCAGCCCTGTGCACACGACCAGCCGCCAACCGCTGCGTGCCGTCGTCATTGTGTCGCGCCTTCATCTGTTGACCTCGTTTCCTCACACCATGCAGGTGGTGGCTGCGGAGCTGAACAACGCCGGCAGCAGGGAGATCGTGATGTTCATCATCCGGGTCGCAGACGACAGTGGCGAGTGGTCCGTCGCGCGGCGCTTCCGCAACTTCGAGACGCTGCACAGGGCCATGCGCGGGTGCGGCGGCCGAGGACAATGCATTGGCAGAGCAGCAGCCACCGCTGCTCCAGGCGTCAGCATCATAGCCTCAGCCCTATCATACCTGTGATGCTGTGTCAGGGTTCTCATCGTCATGCATGCAGCCAGAGCGCAAGCTTGCAATCCTGACCCGCACTGATTACTGCGCAGGTATCCGGCGTACCGGCTGCGGCTGCCCCCGAAGCGGATCTTCTTCCACAGCACGACCGTCGACTTCGTGGAGGAGCGCCGGGAGCAGCTGGACGTGTACCTGCGCACGCTGCTGGCCGATCCCAATCTCTGCAGTGCGCTCCCGTCCTGTGCATGCTGCGCCGGCGCCTTTCCAGCCTCGTTTTGCCAGCCAAGACTGCTATGCTGTTCATATCAAACGCTGCATACATTCTGCTGACTACGCCGGTGTGGCTGCGGCGGACATTTGAAGCTTGCCGGCTCATTGAGAGCGTCTTTGCAGAGCATAGCACAATGGCATATGCACTGCGTCGCAGGGACGAAGGACGTGTGGGAGTTCCTGAGCGCCTGGAGCGAGGTGTATGGCACAGAGGAGAACACCTCCCTCCTGAAGGCCATGGGCCACTCGCTGGATGCGGCGCGCACGAACGTGCGGCGGTTCGCTGGCGACGTTGGCAAGGTGTGCATCGTGCACTCGGGTACTGACCAGCTGTCATCCTCTCCCTGCCCATGTCCATCTAGAGAAGAACCGCACCTGCGGGCCGGTCTCTTTCAGAAGCTGCCTGCTGTCCAGGACGATGTTGCAGATTCAGAGCGCGCACCGCCTCATCCTGACATGCATACGTGCGCCACCATGACATGCGGTATTGCGCTGTGCAGGACATTGACATCAAGCGGAGGAAGTCCATGGCAGCCATCTCGCGGGGGCTCACCACTCCGAACCTGCCGCCAGGGGTCACTCTGCAGCGGCAGGCTCGCAGTGTCGGCAAGGTAGCATATGAGTCGCATCCCGAGCAGCCGAGTCTCAACACTCGCCTATGCTCAAGTGTCGATGCTGTTTCGCCCAGCGTGTCCTCTGTTTACACCGCAGTGCTGCTTCCAAAATGCCAGATCTGCGCTGAAATCAATTTGGCATGGCGGCAGGCATTGGCATCTGAATACAGACATCGCCACCTACGCTACATCAGGATCATGACTAAAGTGTTCTTAACCGATGCTTGGCTCTGCAGAACATGTCGTCGATGGGCAGCGGCCCCAGCCGGTCCAGCCGGCGCGGGAGTTCGTCGCCGATACGGCTGCCGCCCAGCGACAGCGGCGCGGCGTCCAGGGACCCGTCCCCGCTGCTCAGCCCCGGCAGGCTGTCGCCGCCGCCGCTGGGCCTGCCCGCCCCGGAACCCCCGGCAGCCAGCGCCTCGCACCCTCTGGAGTTGCCCCTTCCACCGGCGCCAGCGCCAGCTATGAACCAGTCGGCGGACGCCGGGTTCCCGTCAGGGTCATCCCAGAGCGAGCCCGCCGCTCCCAGCAGCAGCAGCAGCGTCGCCGCGGCACGCGACGACAGCGCCGCCGCCCAAGTCAGCAGCCGGTCGCACCACGCGCGGCTGCCGTCGACGTCGGAGGCGCACTCGGAGAACCGGGACGCCTCCCAGCACGTCCTCTCGCACTCGGCGCCGGTCAGCCGGCAGGTGTCGCAGACCAGCTCCACGATGGACGCCAGCTCCCGCACCCTGCTGCCGGTGCGTGTGAATGTCAGCCAGATCGAATTTAGCTGACGCGAGTCCGGCAAGCAGGCCTTCCTTTCGCGAACTTGCAAAATTTGTAACCTAGTCAATGCCGTGTAAGCTGGAAGTTTGTTGGTAACGAATGTGTGTTTGGTCGAATTTCAGGCGAGTTCCATGCCGCAATCAGTTTGTTTCATTGCAACATGTTGCAATACAATTTCGTTTTAGCCGGCTTATGGCCCTACGTTCGTCAGGCTTCCAACATGGTGCCGCCCTGCCGCGCAGAGGCCGATCCCGGCGGCGATCCTGCTGGGCGCCAAGCCCGGCGTCGGCTTCGGGCGGTCGCACAGCGGCGTCCTGGACGGCGCGGCGTCGTTTCTGTCCAAAGCCGGGACCCTGGCGAACAGCGCCAGCCACCGCGTGACCTCCAGCGCGGGCAGCGCCAGCAAGCAGGTGCTGGTCACCGCTGCGGCAGCCGGGCGGAAGGTCAAGGCGGCCATCAACCAGGCGCGCTCTCATCAGGCACCGCGCATTGCGAAACGCAGCCCCTTGGCAATCACAACTGTGCCGTCTGTGGCTCGGCCCCAGATGCACCTCTGCAGCGAACAGTCGCCAGTCGCGCATGCTGCGGCTGGGTGGACGCAGCATGCACCGCTCAGCACGGAGGTGTTGACTTTGTGCAGGACGATGGTCTCCTGCCGGTCATTGCTTCGCGAGGCGGCGAAGACGGCGGCGAGGAGGGCGCGCAGCAGCCAACTCCGAACGGCGCGGCACAGGCGCGAACGTCAGTCCGGACTTTGTCCGTCTGTCAGGAGATCCCGGCGTGCTGTTATGGACAACCTGCATGCTGTGAACATGCTCAGCCGTCATCGCAGTTCAGGAAGGTTCTGCGCAACAAATCTTACCTGCCGTGATGATTACGCATGGTCAGTTGCCAGCTGATCGAGGTCCAAAGCAGGAGCCTTGACGTTCCTGCATCTGGTGACAGCAGGCTGCGAAAGGGGCGGCGGCGAGCGGCAGCGACGGCGGGCACCTGGACTTCACGCCGTCGCGGACCGCCAGCGAGCCCGCCCGCAACCTGCACGCCGTCGCCAGCGCCTCCGCCCAGCAGGCCGAGAGGACCGCCTCCCGGGTGCGCCCATCGGTGCCTTTACAGGCCTCAGCGGTGGTGTCCCCCGCTTCCAGCACGCACGGGGGCATACCTGGTCACAGCCCAACCACCAGGAATGGAGAAGCAGAATGATGTACTGCTGTACTCGAGGCACAGCGTGGCGTGTGAGTGCACCAGGATTTCGCCAATCATTCCCCGAACCGCCGGTTTGTGAGGAGCCCGCGTCGCCCCGCAGGTTGACCTGCCGCCGCCGGCGGTGTGCGCGCTGGACTGGGAGGAGTCCGCCGGCATCAGCGCGCCGCTCTACGACATCGTCGACATCGTCTTCGAGCTCCGCTCCCGCGGCTTCTTCCGACGCCAGGCACGGTTCTCAGCCCGCAGCTAGGCATTCCGCGATGTATGACGGCTTTGCTGCCGCTTGTCTGAGGGGAGAACAGTCCATGTGCGGTCTGGTTCAAGACTCACTTGGCTATCGTAGCCTCTGCAAACCTTGTATGCTCTCAGCCATGAGCAAAGATGTAGGCGCGTGTCGTCTCAGCTGGCGCATGCGTGGCGTGCAGATTTTCAGCGTCAGCCGGCAGGTGCTGAGCCTGGTGGCGGGCGACGCCATCGACGTGTTCCTGCTGGGCCAGCTGCGGCTGCTGCGCGAGGAGCACACGCTGGCGCGGCTCATCAGCAGCATCCAGGCGGCGCTCTGGCCCGGCGGGTCCTGGTTCATGAGCCGCCCCGAGTACAAGGTCCGCGCCGTCAGTTGGGTCGGAAGACGGGCTAGGACTGTGTCCAGGCTGAGAGCCGCAAATGTACCGATCGCTGCCTGGGCTATGCCGGATGCACTTGGAGATGCATGTTGCAAAGCCAAGACACAATATCGCAGCATGGCGGCTGTGGAAAAATTGCTACTTCAGCAGCGCGTTGTCATGGGAAGTCCCTTCTGCTGCTATGGGCTCGACCGTTTTTGCATCGTGCAGGCCGGCGCGGAGTCGGTGCGCGTAACGCCGGAGAACTTCATGGAGGATCGCAGCACGGCGCCGCTGGACGAGGATGAGATCCGGGAAGCGCTGGCCGCGGCCCTCACGCAGTGTGCGCCGCCCGCGCTTGTCCGCTTCGTCGGCAAGCCAGCATACTCCAGGTGAATCCTCTGCCCATGAGGCAGCCTATCTGTGACCAAGATATTCAGAGATGTCTCGGACAAGGTATGTGCCGGTGTCTCCGAGGTCGAAACAGCAGCCAGCAATGCGGCAGACGAGATGTTGTGCTCCGCCGCTGTGTCAGGTGCCATGTGACACAGCCTTGCCCATACATTTGCGCTGGTCACCTGACATGCTGGTGTGTCCCCGCTGTGCAGTGGCGTGCAGGACGTGTTCGACATGATGCAGAGCCCCACGTTCGTGATGCAGCTGGGCTACGGCATCCTGGAGATCCTGTGCGTGAATGTGTTCCCCGAGCTGAAGTCCGTGTTTCGCGGACTGGAAGCTGGCGATCTGTAGACACCGCCCAGTGCCCATGTGACGCGCATTAGTACAAACATATTACGCTGAGTCCCTCCAGTGTACAGCAGCAGATGCAGAGTCAGTAGCAGCGTGGTTCGGCGTTTGATATGATGCATGTAAGGTGAGTAGGTTTGTAGGTGGCCTGTACATGTCTGGAAGTTACAGCGCACTCACTCTGCCTACAGAAAGACCTCGTCGCTAAAGCTTCCTGAGAATGATTTCATTCACATGATGCTGCATGGTTCGCGTCAACCAAGCGACGCTGCTGGTTTGTCCGACTGCAACAGCAGAAGCAGGCACGCCAGGACAACCTTTGAACCTGCCAAGCGCGTCACTGCGGTGTGGACAGCATCAGCCACCGTTTCAGGCCATGCCCGTCTGCAGCGCCATGAGCGTGCCAGGATGTCCCGAGCTTCTGGCGACCCACTTCACACCACCGGCGCTTGCCAAGTCTGGGCGAGGAGGACTGTGTGCCGCTCCCGCTGTCACGAGGGCACGACTGGGCGGTCAGAGCTCGTCGTGATCGCCCAAGTCCTCATCGCCGGCGCCGCCCTCGCCGCCGCCCGAGGCTGCGTACGCTGCGCTGACCACCGGGTTGGCGACGTCCTCCAGCTCCTTCAGCTTCTCCTCGTACTCCTCCTGTGTGTGGAGGGACGCCTTGTCAGGACAAAGAGTGCATGTTGAGACGCTTGCCGCCTATGGTCGCCGCAAAGCCATGTGATGCTACTTGCCCGTAAGTCATGGTGTTGGAGCTTCAGGAGAGGCGCATGGACATTACATCGAGCAAGGTGCCATGCGAATGGCAGGTGCATCGCTAATAATGGTCATGAGAAGTTGGGCTCACCTGCTCGGCGTCGGAGTTCTCGTCGAGCCACTCGACGGTGTCCGCGATGGCCTTCTTCACCTTCTCGGCCTCGTCCTCGCTGATCTTGCCCTTCAGCTTGTCCTCCACGCTGCTCTTGATGTTGTACACGTACGTCTCCAGGCTGTTGCGCGCATCGATCTTGCCCTTCACCTTCTTGTCCTGTTCATAGCGCACAAGCTTATTAGTACATTTTCGAAACGCATGCCTCAACCACCCGTAGCGGAATGGTTGTGCATGAGACGAAAGCCTGCACAAGGAACAGCCACATGCAAGCAGCACGACACCATGCTGGGTTAACCATGAGATCATCATGTAATGTCTCCAGTGGGCAAGCGGCATCTCATGGCGGGTTGTACCTGTTCGGCAAAGTCCTCGGCCTCCTTGACCATGCGCTCGATCTCCTCCTCGCTTAGCCTCCCCTTGTCGTTCTTGATGACGATCTTCTCCGACTTGCCTGCGCGCGGCAATACAATACGGACGACCTCACGGCTTGCAGTGGACATCAGCAAGGTCCTTCATGTCGCAGACATGTTGCATAGAAACGTGGACCTGCATGAACAAGCTGACCCGCAATGTTACGCATAGCGGAGACGCGCACCGGTGCCCTTGTCGACGGCGCCGACGGTGAGGATGCCGTTGGCGTCGATCTCGAAGGTGACCTCCAGCTGCGGGACGCCGCGCGGCGCCGGCGGGATGCCGGTCAGGTCGAACTTGCCCAGCAGGTGGTTGTCCTTCGTCATCGCCCGCTCGCCCTCGTACACCTGCGGGCGCCATTACCGCCCCTCGTCAATTCGCGTCCGGGACCATTAGGACGGATTCTAAAATATGGGACTGCTGTTCCGGACTCCTCCGCCGGCCATTAAATTCGAGGCAGATCCGCTACCAAAATGATACTTCAAGCCGAGCACACAATCATGACGAGACCGCTGGCGCTCACCTGGATGGAGACGGTGGTCTGCTGGTCCTGGTACGTCGTGAACGTCTGGCTCTTCTTCGTGGGCACCACGGTGTTCCGCGGGATCAGCTGCACAGAGGCAGGTGGAGCGTCAGCACATCCTCAACTGTACGCTCACAGTGTGTGGACGCGCGTTCAAGCGGAGCGATGGCTGCATGCTGCTGCAGCCAGGAACAGCAAATCAAGCCTCCAGAGTTGACGTTCCATCAGCCGCAAGCAACACAGCCGCCACGGCTTGGTATCCCGGCATCAGCGGTGGGTCTGACGGCCATCGGTGGCGTACCTTGGTCATGACGCCGCCGACGGTCTCAATGCCCATGGACAGCGGGTTGACGTCCAGCAGGAGGAGATCCTTCACGTCGTCGCCGCCCTCGCCGCCGAGGATGCCACCCTGCAGCGCATCAACAACACGCGGCGTGAAGTGGCTGTCACTCACAGCATTGAGATCCTGCGGACAGGGCGCACGCTCGCAGACCTCCTACGACACAAGGGCAATTGAAAGGTCCGAGGGAGCCGTGTGGTCGTAGTGACCATGCATGCAGATGTCAGGCCGTGAATTGGATGGTGGCAGCACAGCGTGAGGTGAGCAAGTCCCTAAGCTTTGTCAGCGCGTGAGGGCCGCGCACCTGGACGGCGGCGCCGTAGGCGACGGCCTCGTCGGGGTTGACGCCCTTGTTGGGCTCCTTGCCGTTGAAGTAGTCCTTGATCAGCTGCTGGACCTTGGGGATGCGGGTGCTGCCGCCCACCAGCACGATCTCGTGGATGTCCTCCTTCTTCAGGTTCGCATCCTCCATTGCCTGCGCTCCCCGTAACGCCGGCTTGAGAATCGAACCTATCTGACGGGGCGGAGGTGAAGGAGGTATGTACAGCAGAAGAGGCTACGCTGCCAGCCACCAAGGCGTGCATGTCTGCCAGCCCATGGCGCCGCAAGGTTGACTCTTGCTGCATCAGCATGAGATGCGGGTGGAGCACTCGGGTTGTGAGTGCGCGCCTTCCTGACGGGCCCCAGGGTCTTCTTGAGCAGGTCGCCGACCAGCTCCTCGAACCGGGCTCGCGTCAGCGGCTCGCTCAGGTCCACGCCCTCCGCCAGGCTCTCGATCTCCACCCGCACCTGCGACCAGGTCCGGCACAAGCGAGTCAGCAGCAGCAGCGCACCACTTGATGAGCTGTGAGATTGCATGGCAACTCTTAGCCCGTACCATGCCATGCTCACTCTCTGCTCGAGATACGGGCCGTGTGGACACAGCTGTGCCATCACGACGGACTCTGTCCCGCGTGCATGACTCTCTGCAGACCAACCAGAGGCAAAGCATAGCGGCGTGCCTGGTGCTGGCTGGACAGGGCGCGCTTGGCGCGCTCGACCTCGCGGCGCAGCTTGGCGCGGGCGCGGATGTCGTTGCTGATGTCCACGCCGTGCTTGCGCTTGATGATCTTCATAAAGTACTCCATGACGCGGTGGTCGAAGTCCTCACCGCCCAAGTGCGTGTCGCCCGACGTGGCGATGACCTGCAGCAGTCACCGCGGGCAGTAATGACTACAAATGCTCAAGCTAAGGGGCTTGGCGGGACATACGGTGCACAGGATCTGCAAGGTACATGATCGCCCTCAGTATGCTTTGTGCAGCAAGGAGCTCATGGTGTGGTTCTCATGGAAGCGAGTGAGTGCTGTGCCTGTGAACGATGATGTTTGTGCAGGCAAGCCCACACTCCATTGTGGGTTGCAGCAAAGAGCAGTAGTGGGCGAACACCTCGAAGACGCCGTCGTCGATGGTGAGGATGGAGACGTCGAAGGTGCCGCCGCCAAGGTCGAACACCAGGATGTGGTGCTCCCCGCCGCGCTTGTCCAGGCCGTACGCGATTGCCGCCGCCGTCGGCTCGTTGATGATGCGCTCCACCGTCAGGCCCGCGATGGTGCCCGCGTCCTTCGTCGCCTGCGCAGACATTTGATGACCGGCTCGGCTTCGCATTCAATGCCATAACCCCGCATTGGATCTTGGGTGGTTTCTGGGCATGACTACAAGTGCCCGCAGAACAGCAGAATGCAGCATTGTAGCCTGCCGCATTCGGGTGAGTGCCATGGTGGTCGCAGAATAACTGAGGATGTGCAAAGCTGGCGAGGATGGTCGGGCACCTGGCGCTGTGCGTCGTTGAAGTAGGCGGGGACAGTGATGACCGCCCTGGTGACCGTCCGGCCCAGGTACGCCTCCGCGGTCTCCTTCATCTTGATGAGCACCATGGCGGAGATCTCCTCCGGCGAGAATACCTGCGCCGCGGGGAGCATCGGCAGGGGTGTGCGGTGGGTCGTCGCAGACGGCGCATGGGCCATGCAGCCGTGTCATCACAGCGTGATGATGCCCAGCTGTAGCATCACCAAATGCGTGTCATCATCGCCACGATGTGCGAAGAACGGTCGCTCCAACGCGCTGCAGACGGCCTGCAAACCTATGACAATGCATACGATGCTGAGCGCACGCGCTAGTGAGCGGTGGGCATTCAAGACTAGCGTCACTCCTAGGCGCAACAGGCAGGCGCACCTTCTTCTCGTCGGCGATCTCGACCTGGACGTACGGCTTCGTGTTCTTCTCGACCACGTCGTAGGACACCAGCTTCGCGTCCCGCTGCACCTCCTTGTCGGTGAACCTGTGGTGCAGCCAGTTGCGCAGTGAGGGTGTGAAGGAACCCAATGATACTCGGCACACCGACTCATACGACGAGACAGCAGGATGACAACACTGTACCAGTGACCATCCAAGTGCTCTATGAATACTAGGTTGGCGGCCGCACAGAGAGGCAGACGATACACCAAGGCACAAATGCGCACTTGCGGCCAATCAGACGCTTGGCGTCGTACACCGTCCGCCTGGGGTTGGTGGTGGCCTGGTTCTTGGCTGCGTCACCGATGAGGCGCTCCGTGTCCGTGAACGCCACGTACGAGGGCGTGATGCGGTTGCCCTGGTCGTTGGCGATGATCTCCACGCGCCCGTTTTTGTAGATGCCGACACAGGAGTAGGTGGTGCCCAGATCGATGCCGATGATGGGGCCCTTGGCCTCTGTCTTCGCCGACGCCTCGTCCGCAGCTGCGACGTGCGGTACAGCGCAGAGCGCCAGCGCCAGCGCTGCGCAGGCAAGGGGCAGCTTCAGAAGGTTCGGTGCCCGAAGGCATGCCGGCGGGTCCTGCCAAGGCAGGCTTCGCGATGCGTACATGGATCGTCGCACATGGCTGTAAGTGGTAAGCTAGCATGTTGCCGGCGCGCAACAGTTCAGAGACGCGGTACTTTGTGCAAATACAGCGGCGCAACGGTGAGCCGCACCGGTCAAGCAAAGCGCTTGTCGCGCCTTCATCGCTGACGGTTGCTGGCTGTCAAGGCGCAATGGCAACCGAGATCGCAAGGCTGCAGAAGGAAGGGCTAAGCACTGTGTGCAAGAACCAACCGCAACGATTGTACAACAATGCTCGCTCGAGAAAATTCAATGCTACTGGTGAAGCGATGCTGAACGCTGATTGGCTGGGTTTTCGCGCAGCAAATCACGTGCGCAGTTTTCTGCTGCATCTCGCACGCGGATTGGCCAGTCAACTGCGTGAAAGAAGCAACGTGAACGAACCCACCTGCACGTTCATCGGCTCTCACAACCTGTGTACGTTTGAGACAAGCAAACCAGCCGCATCAGATCAGTGCACTGCTTGGTTCTGCCACACAACAGGCAAATGCATCGCCGGGTGTGGGCTGTCGCCCTGCTCGCGAGTTTCGCCTTGGCAGGCGTTGCCGGTGCGCGGTTTCGTGTGGCGTCGGGATGAGACGAAACAGGCTGACATTCACGTCTGCACTCGCGCCCGAAAGCTTAGCCTGATGACTGGTGCTGACGATCACAGTCGCGCGGGCTGCTGAGGAGGCCGTCTCGGATGCCACGATCCTGGAGGAGCCGGACATCAGCGCGAGCAAAGTGACGGAGACAGATCCGATCCCTGACAGGTGCGCGTTGCGAAGGCCTGCCCTGAGACTGGGCTGCCCACCCTGCGCAGCGGGTTGCCGACAATTGTTGACAGTTCCTTCAGCATGCATCGTCGTCCTAGGCGCATACTGTCCTGACTGACCCGCTTAGGCCGCAAAACGTGAGCGCTTCGGTTTGGCTGCTGACTGGTTTGCCCCGCTTTGCACCGGCAGCAGCATCAGCGAGCCGGAGCCAACGCCTGTGACGAAGGACTTCAAGGCGAGGGAGGGCGCCCAGAAGTACGAGTTCCAAGCAGAGGTGTGCAGCGCGCAGCAACCTCGGTCATGCATTGCTGGTGTAGCATGGTTTTTGCATGCATCACACTGCCTGCGTCATTCGCATTTGGCATTTGTAGAAACGAAGTAGACGCTTGCCTTGCACCAATCTTGACAGGTTCATCCAGCTTGCTGCACCCACAAGGTGCTTAGCTCTAAAGCAGCCTCGGTGTTCCTCTGCATGTCTTCGACCAGTGTAGGGAGACTCTGCACCACATGGAACAGGAACCACACCGTGCCTGCACTGGCTGCTCTTGGTGACGACCATTGCCCCGCTTGCACTGCAGGTGTCTCGGCTCATGGACATCATCATCAACAGCCTGTACAGCAACAAGGACATCTTCCTGCGGGAACTGATCTCCAACGCCGCCGACGCCCTCGACAAGCTCCGCTTCCTCTCTCTCACAGACAAGGCGCGTAACCTGTATATGTCTTCACCCACCATCCCCTGATCAACTATACCACCTCCCTGAGACTGCATCGCAGACTACCAGCAGCTGCACCCTGTGCGGTCGAACGTCCCACGCTGACCTCTGTTTACTCACCACACATGTAAATAACACCCTCGCAGCAAATGCCCAAAAGCTCTTGTACCGAAATTTGCGCAATATCTCCGTCATGCTGTGCGCAGAGCCTGCTGGGCGAGGGCGACCAGGCGAAGCTGGAGATCCAGATCAAGCTGGACCCGGCGCGCAACATGCTCACCATCCGCGACCGCGGCATCGGCATGACCAAGGACGACCTGGTCAAAAACCTGGGCACCATCGCCAAGTCCGGCACCTCCTGTGCGCTCAACCATGACTCCCTGCCACCATTGAGCTCTGCATCTGCACCGATTGCCACAAAATGTGCTTCGATGGTACATGACATCTCACAACAACGGTCAACGTTATGGCCTCGCATCGCTCAGAAGAAGCGTGCAGCAATGAGTGTGGTTATGCAGAAATGACGATTTGCTAGCAGCAACCATATGCTCTGACAGTGTTGAGCCCGGACCACCAGGCATGTGAACACGGTGTGCGATAAGTGCGGCGCGCTGCTGAGGTATGGCATTGCCCTGCGCGCAGCGTTCCTGGAGCAGATGCAGAAGGGCGGTGACCTGAACCTGATCGGCCAATTCGGCGTCGGCTTCTACTCTGTCTACCTGGTCGGCGACTACGTGGAGGTCATCACCAAGCACAACGACGACAAGCAGTGCGTATCTGGCCGCACGCTATCTGCCGTCGCGTGCCGTGTCCGCGACGCCTGCATCTGGTTGATTGCCACCATATGGGCAGTTGCTGTCAAGTGCGCCAATTTCCATTGACCACAGGCATACAGGCTGGCAGCATCCTGCACATGCAACCTATGCTGCCAAAACTATACGCTTGCAGTATGGGTCCTGACGCTTGCTTTCACGCTGACTCACTCACTTTGATGCAGGTACATCTGGGAGTCCGGCGCGGACGGCAACTTCGCCATATCCGAGGACACGGAAGGCGAGCCGCTGGGGCGGGGTACCGAGATCCGGGTCTACCTCAAGGTGAGCAGAGTCACACGGATTTCTGAAGCCGTCGTATCCTCGGGGTGCTCAGGTGCAGAGAAGGGCAGCATCCGATTGCGGCGCAGGTCCCAGCAATGTGTATGACCTGCAGCCTGACCTGGACAAGTATGACAATCGCCGGCTGTATGTCTTCTGTCGCTGCGTCAAATGGCTGAGAGTCTTCTGCTGCTGGTGCTGCACAGGAGGAGGCACAGGAGTACAAGGAGGAGAGCAAGCTGCGGGAGCTGGTGGCGCAGTACTCGGAGTTCATCAACTTCCCCATCTACCTGTGGACCAGCAAGGAGACGGAGGTGGAGGTCCCTGACGAGGAGGCCGAGGCCGCCGCCGCCGCCGCCAGGGAGGACAGATCCGAGGAGGACATCGAGGACGAGGGTGCGCCGGGATGTTCGGTTATCCGACAGGAGGGCGCTCATGCTTCTGTGTATCTCCCTAGGCAGCGTGTTAAGGAGCATGCTGCTTGTGGACCATTCGCCCGTGCTTGACTGCACTACAGCACTCAGATGCCGCTACGATCACCATGGCAGAGTCTGGACAGTCTGCGTGCTTCGCCGACTGAGCCAGCATCTGGAAACTGCAGACGAGGACAAGGAGAAGGACGACGCGCCGAAGACGAAGAAGGTGAAGCAGACGACGGAGGAGTGGGAGCAGCTCAACACGCAGAACGCGATCTGGCTGCGCGACCCGTCCGACGTGACGCCCGAGGAGTACGAGAAGTTCTACCAGGCCGTCGCCAAGGTGCTGCGTCGGTGACGCCTGACCAGTATGAAGTCCCTGCATGGCTGCGCATCAGAGCCAGACTGATGTTGATATGGTGGTGATGAAATGACCATTTGCCGGAGCCTCTCACACGCTGGCTGCGCGCCACTCGGTTGACATCGAGCGCTGCCTGACTGTCACCCTGCCTGTGCGAGCAGAACCCGTACGACAAGCCGGCGTCGCACGCGCACTTCAAGGCGGAGGGCGACGTGGAGTTCAAGGCCGTCCTGTTCATCCCGGGCACCGCGCCGCCGGACCTCATGGACAACTACTACACCAAGAAGAACTCCATCAAGCTCTACGTCCGCCGGGTGTTCATCTCCGACGACTTCGAGGATCTCATGCCCAAGTGCGCCCCTCTCAGAAAAGCTTAGACAGCAGAAATGAATTGATTTACAGAGCTAAAACTTCATCAAACCAAATTTCCACAGCCAAAAAGGCTTTTGCCGGCCCCTTTGATTCGCCCGGATGTCTCTCTGCCCAGCCCTGGCCATGGCATGTCTCCATGCGCTCCAGATGCTCTTTTGCAAATCGTTGACTGACAGCGTGAGGACCTCATGCCGAAGTGCGCCCGCCGCTGCGTCAATGACAGTGTCATGCGTTTTAGGGCCCACAGGGTCACCCGTAGAGCCTGGTTCACTCCATCGTGCATGTTAGCCCGACGGAATCCCTGAATCTGCTTCTAAAGAATCGTCCAGATATCTCTCGGCCCAGCCCTCGCCATGCCATGTCTTCCTGCGCTTGAGATGCTCTTGGTGGTGCGTGACCTGACAGCGTGGGCCGGCACACTGCTGACTGTCAGATCCTGCCGTGCATAACATACGCCGCTCCATGCGAGCCTGTGCAGCTCACGCATTGCGCTCCGTTTACATGGACCGTCACCTGACTCGATGGTCACGACGTGTACCAGGGGCCGAACAGGCTGTCAAGCTGAGGTCTTCCACTGCCGCGCAGATATCTGCGGTGGATCATCGGCCTGGTGGACAGCGACACGCTGCCACTCAATGTCAGTCGCGAGATGCTCCAGATGCACAGCAGCCTGAAGACCATCAAGAAGAAGCTGGTCCGGAAGGCGCTGGACATGATCCGCAAGATCGCCGACTCGCAGACCGAGGTCCCTCTTCCTCGTCCCTTAGGCAATCAAATGTCACCCCAGTCTTGCTGCTGGCAGTATTTCAGACCTTCGTCATACCTGATACACCCCCCGTGATTCGTCCACTGCACTTTCATCACACTGAAGCATTTGCCATCAAGTATAATGCTGTGGCGCGCAATGCTGGAAGCAAAGATGGGATCGGGCGCATAGCTGGGACACTGATGTCTTGTGGCTGTGACGTTAGGCCGAGGAGGAAGAAGAGGAGAAGAAGAAGGACAAAGCGGAGAAGGACGCCGAGGATGCAGAGACTGGTAAGAGCCTCTGCTCCATTGTGAGCGCTGGACTGCTTGCGTCGGAAGGAGGCATGGCTGCGCCTAACAATCCTGGATATGGCTGAAGTGCAGGCATGCAATAGGACGATGCCGGTCGATCTTTCCCATGCCAAATTGCTCTGAACACGCAGCGAACCTCCGCCTTGATTGCCGTGTGCAGAGACCGAGTCCGAGGCCCTGACGGCGTACGACAAGCTGTGGAAGGAGTTTGGGAAGGCCATCAAGATGGGCATCGTGGAGGACAGCAGCAACCGCAACCGCCTGGCCAAGCTCCTGCGCGTGTTCACCAGCAAGAGCCCCGACAAGCTGGTGTCCCTCGAGAAGTACGTTGCCCGCATGAAGCCGGACCAGAAGCACATCTACTTCATCGCTGGTGCGCTTTCCGATCACAGCAACAGTCGTCTCGGGTTGCACAGCACTGCAAACCAACTATGTGCATCCAAGAGCACGTGGTCGCCGTTGGTAGACAATATCTGATCCGAGACCTGGCCGGTGGCATGACATGAAGTGCGTGCCCTCATTTTGCAGCACTGCCTGACAGCAATAATGCTTGCGACGCGCAGGCCAGAGCAAGGAGGAGGTGCGCAACAGTCCGTTCGTGGAGAAGCTGACGGCGGCGGACTACGAGGTCGTCTACTTCACGGACCCGCTGGACGAGTACGTCATGTCCAACATGCCCGACTTCGACGACCACAAGTTCCAGGACGTCACCAAGGACGACCTCAAGATCGGCAAGGACAAGGCCGAGAAGAAGCGGGAAAAGAAGGTCAAGGTGCGCAAGTTTGAACTACCGGCATAAACTGCCGACACCCCGATGCTACGGTACACATGCGGTACTACCTAGTGCATTCCCGTCCCATGCATGCGCGGGTGGACAGGCTATTGTGGGATGGGCAGTGCAGCAAACCCGCACACATGTGGTCGTCGAAACTCAACGCGGGGACTCGCGTAGTTACTCATGAGCGTGAGTGCTGGTTCAAATATCGCGCTTGCATGCCGCCGCAGGAGGAGTACAAGGACCTGACCAAGTGGTGGAAGGAGCAGCTGGGCAGCGACGTGATCGGCGTCAAGGTGTCCAAGCGCCTGGCAAACACCCCGGTCGTGGTCGTCACCTCCAAGCATGGCTGGTCGGCCAACATGGAGCGCATCATGAAGGCGCAGGTGCGCGGAAGGTTCAAATCGATGCCCCAGCACTCAACCCGCTGCGCAAGCATCAATAGCCCATGAAACGCCCTGGCTCTGCAAACATGTTTCTCGTACTGCGGCCAGCTACATGCAGCAGGGCCATGGCGACGCCTGTGGCAAGTCTGTCCCCGCAAGCACATCGAAAGTCGCTGATTTGCACGGGTCGCAGGCGATGGGCGACTCCGACAAGCAGTCATACATGCGCGGCCAGAAGACGCTGGAGATCAACCCGTACCACCCGCTTATCCAAGAGCTGAAGCTGAAGGTGCAGCTGTGCTCTATGTCTGCTCCACTCCGTTTACGCGCATGACGCAGTAAGCCGTGACACAGCGGCCTGGTGCTCTCAAGTGTGTGCCACTGCAAGCCCAGAACGGCACAGCCGATGCAATCGCAGCCGATCATGATGCATAATCCTCTGACCGTTAACGACTCTTTGAAAGTGTGCGATTCAGAGGTCGGTGACTGCTGTGCCATATCACTCTGCGTGGCTACCACGGCAAGCATGCGACATGCCGCCAAGACTGACATGGCACCTGCTGCACTCCACAGCACGATGCGGACGCGGACAGCGAGCAGCCGAAGCTGCTGGCGAAGCTGCTGTACGAGACCGCGCTGCTGGAGAGCGGCTTCCAGCTGGCCGACAACAAGGCCTTCAACCAGCGCGTGTACTCGCTCGTCAAGGACGTGCTGGACATCAAGAAGGACATCACAGCCGTCCAGGAACCAGCGGACGACCCGGCAGAGGTGCGCTGGACCGCCCAGCGCCACCAACTAACAATGAAGTAAATATCAATACAACACTTACTGTACTGCTGCCTGGCTGCACGCGGCATCAGTGATGACATCTGGCGGCAGCTGTCGGGAGACCCACCTGCACCTCCTCTGCGTGATTTGCTTAAAGCGCACATGAGTCAGGGCGGCAACCAGAGGCCCCTCTGTACATTAGCACGGGCTGCCTTCTGCTGCAGAGGCTCGTTCACGTTGTCCTGGCGTATGGAGACAACCTGCGAATCTGGGCGCAGGATGAAGATGAGGAGGAGGAGCCCTCTGCGACGGAGGTGGATAGCACGGCGTCGAAGGCAGACGAACCAGTGACGATGACGTTTGGCCCTGACGGCAGCATGAGTTTTGGTGACGAGGCAGGGCCTTCAGCAGGCGTGATCCCAGATCTAGGCGACGGCAAGGACGAGCTGTAGCGCAGTGTAGAGATGACGCCGCAGCATACAGGTCCAGTGCGTGGTTTGGTCGATGGCTCGGAGGCCAATGCAGCCACTAAGATTGCTCGGCAGGGTTGCAGCAGAGGAAACTCCTGCACGGGCAGCGCGAGCGGCTCTGATCAGCGGCACGCGTGTCGACACAGCGTGTGCTCTTCTCGTATCTCATTACAAAATTGCAACGCCTCTATCGGTCTACCGCCAAGCCTCAGAAATGTCGAGCCTCAGCGGCGGTGAGCCTGGTGGAAGCCGCGTCCGGCGTTGCAAATGCCTGGCTGCCGCGCGCCGCACACATCCTTCCTCTCGTCTGATGCAGCGCGGTCCGGAGCTGTTCCCTGACAGGGCTGATCTACTTGCCGCGGCCCCGGGCGACGGGGTCGAAGGCTGCGACGCCGGACACGGCCGCCACGATGAGGGCGAGGACCACGCCGCCGGCGATCAGGCTGTTGAGCAGGTTCTTCAGCGACGGGGTGACGCCGGCCTCGGCGACCAGGGGGTGCGACAGCATGGCCACCAGGCCGGCGCTGACGCCCGCTGGGAGAGCGATCTGCTTGCGCTCCGCGCTGCACGTGCAAAGGCATTGTGAGCCATCAGAGACCGCGAAACCGGCGGGGGAGGGGCTCATCGGGTTATGGTTCCGCCGAGCCCGGGTACCGATGGGATGCATGTCAAGCAAACGGGATCATGCTGTGATCGGATGCCGAACGCAGTGCTAAGGGCCGCAGTCCGCACCTGGCGACCACAGCGGGCCTGGCAGCGCGGCACGGCAGCCTCGGCGATGCAGCGCCAACTACGCACAGCCAATAGAGTGTTTCGGTCGGCCATTGGGGGTCCACTACGCGTCACTCTCACGAACGCAGGTTGTGAGGGGGTGACGCAACATGCACAGGTGATCGTGGCGCGTACCCTTAACGCCGCTGAAGGCCTTCTTGATGGCGACCGACCGGGTGGGCGACACAAGCGCGGCCGATGGGGCGAACGTGAGTGCCGCCATTGCTCAGGGACTGGTGAGTTGTTTGCGTATGAAGATCAGTTGAAACGTGCGTGCGCAGCAGCGGAATCCGGCTGATAGATAAGGGTATATCTTGGCATGACCTATCATCTTGACGTATTGCAGACGTCTGCAGCATGTCTTGCGCCTGGCTAGCAGCACGCTGCGTCTGGTCACTACACCGCTGCGCGCTGGTCTCCCATCATTTTGCTTTCAGCCTCTGGTGGTAATAAACCTGCATGCAGCATCCCACTTGAATGAGTTTGCACTACAACATGCATGCAGAACGCAGGCGGCGCACTGAAGGAACGCGCAGTAGGTAGCGCCAGGGTTGCCGGGAACGTGCAGCTGCCGCACCTGGCTGATGACTGGCAGAGAGCCTTGGCGGATAACACGCTCGCAAGCCGACGCGCTTGCGGTCAGCCAGGTAGCCCGCACAATGCAGGATTTTTTGGTCCAGAACGTGATGATGCGCAATCTTTGCAGATGACTTGATGTCCAGGTCAACAACCGAGACCTGCGGTCACATGCAGGAACATCAGCGAGGGCTGTGTTGAATCGCGCCTTGTGCTGCGTGCTAATGCAGACCGATGGCACGAACGCACCTTGAAAGCGATGCTGCTCTCCTCTGGGGTTGAGAAGCGGCCCATGGCTGGGGACGCCCCATCGTCAATAATGGGACCACCAAAAAACCTCACATCGCTCGTCGGCGTCAAGTGTACCGGACTCGACGCTCGCAGAGCTGTCATGACCGAGCAGTCCTTGGCCGTGGCCGCCGTCAGGTAGTCCCGCAGCGCTGCGAGCTGCTCAGCCTCCGACAGCATGTTGAGAGACTGCTTTGCGTCGGAAGTTTCTGCACAAGCAATTGTTTGTTCGGACGACGCGACAGCACCGCCCAGGCAAACGTCCCTGGGAGCCGCCTCTGTTGACAACGACTGCTCGCTGTCAGCTGTTGGCGGGTGCTGTCCTGACACTGCATCATGTTCGCGGTCTGTTGCTTGCTGCTCTCCCGCGAGAAGCGCCTGGTACATAGGGAAGATGCCCTCGATGTCATGCACGTCGAGCTGCTGCGCCGCCAGGAGGCTGCGCAGTATGCCTGGACGTTTCAACAGGGACTTGTCATGCTTTGACAGCGTCTGAGCATTCGTTATGGTGTGCAGAATCGTAGCAGCTAGGGAGGCAGCTCGAGTGCATGCATCCGAGCAGCAGTGAGCAGCTCTTCACGCTGTGGTGAGAGCATTCGCACCCGTGTGCAGCAGCACACGGACGAGGATTTCGACCAGGCCCTTGCCGATGTGGGCAGTGTCTGCCGCGAGCAACCCCTTCACAGCCGCCGAGAGCTCGGCAGGGCCACCGCTGCCCATGTCGCAATATACAATCAGTGCATTGTGGTGGCCCACCGTCGGGTCACTGAGGTGCAGTTGTTTCGATCGAGGACTGCAGATGTAGGCAGAGCGGGCAGCATCGCACCTGAAGGGCAGCGGGCGGCCGTCACGGAAGACCCGTAGATTGTTCTGCGGGCTGTCGAGCAGCGCGGCGATCGCGCGGCGCATGCGGCCTGGGTCCATCGAAAACAGGTCCAGTGGGTCATAGTCGCTGAGCCCTGTGATGGCGCCCTGCACATGCATATGCCCGGCTGGGAGTCAGGAGCGCCCCGCCGTTCGCTCAACCGTCATAGTGTTGCCAGATGCTACCATTACGGGGCTGACCTGCACAGATGTCATGCAAAGAAGCATGAGGCGTGAGACAGTGAAGACACCTGGAGTCATTGCTCACGACTAGAATGGTGAAGCACACAGCTTCCTGGCACGCACCTGCTGCAGTTTGAGGCGCTGTTGCAGGACGTACCGCGAGGTGCCCGTTTTCAGGCGGCGGTGCTCTGGCGCGATGGCTGCAGCCGTGGGCAGGAAGCCGCACTTGGGCTTTAGCTCCACACACACGGTCGGTCCATCGCCCTCGCACAAAGTTGCAGGCAGCAGCGTCTGGTTTGCTTCCAGGCTGGCGTGCAGGGGTTGCGTTGCCGCCTGCTGTGTATCGTGCGCAGTGGCATTGACACGCTTCACCGACTGCTGCATAAGGTCACTGATGAAAGCTGTCTCTGCTTGCACGGGCACCTGTGCAGTTTGATGACACAGCTGTAGGATGGTGATGTTGGTCCGCCTGACGAGATGCTCACGTGCAGAAGGACGAGTTTGCGCACGCTGATGTGCGGAGCACCTGTTCGGCGATGAACTGATTGCCAACGAGAGGGGCCACCACCGCATTGATGTAGCTGATTTTGCGGATGCCAGCGTCTGCACCAGCAGAGCATGCTTCTGTGCACCTTGCAGGCGAGTGCGTGCACCAGCAATAGCCAAAAATATCGAACAATGCGATACGCGTCACGTTGACGAGACGTATATTGCTTTTCAGTGCGCGCCGGTGCCCACCTGGTGTCCGGAGGCTTGGGTAAACTGACCATATGCGCTGATCCAAGGCAGCGTGCTGCGGATCAGGCACCGCGGATGCACTCTTGCGCTTTCCAATGCGCAAGACCTTGCCTACCTGCGACCGCCGCGCCGGATGTTTGGGACATGCACGGCATGCATGCTGTGCGCTGGCACGGAGTGCAGCGGGACAACGGTGGGGGTGCGCGCCAGATCATTCTGCTCTCCGGTGTACGTGTAAACAGCGTTTGCAGCCCCCTCACCAATGAGGATCCAATCCTGCGGAATGCCCAGCATTCCGTTTACAGGAATTATCGGTGATCAGCAGTGAAATCATGTTGACATGCTTCTTGCTGCTGTTTCACAGAAAATGATGACATGCAAGCGTAGCCGTGTTCCCTCGACACACCCTCTTCGAAGCCGCGGCTTTCAAGGCAAAGCGAGCTGCTGAACAGCAACCTGCACGGCAACCTCGTGCAGCGTGCCGAAGTGAGGCGGGATCTGTAGCAGCAGCTGCAGGCCCAGCCGCCGGTGGGACGTTGCTGCGTGCTGACACTGAAGCTACCCCTCGTTCAGGCAGCCGCAGAGACTGCATGACCGGCCTGCGGAGCAGCAGCGAACGCGTGGCTGGCGGCGCCGCGGGACGAGACCGCCCGACGGGGCTGCTGCGGCAGAGGCGGAAATGTTCACAGACCCTATCGCAATGTCTCTCCCAAAAGCAAAGCGGGTGAGGCACTACGATGCGGCTGGCGTGGAGACTGTCGTGCCGGACGACCAATGGATGCTGGACTTCATCCGCTTCACGGACCCCGACTTGAAGGTGCGCGGCTCAGCGGGGGTGCCGAGGAGTTTGGCGACTCACTCTGCGCCTGTTCGGTCAACCCGGCAAAGACTGCGTTGCGCAGCAAGCGTGCTGGCTAAGTAGTGACGCGGTCCGCGAGCAGCCACGGCGTGCTACTCTGCACAAAGCCTTGGTGGCTGTACTGCAGGATGAAGACCTGGCGCCAGAGGATGATGGCACGGACGCGGCGCAAGCTGCGCCGGCCCCTCGGCAGCCCTTTGAGGCCATGCAGCTCCTGCAGAACGCACGGGTGCGTCGTGTGGTGCTCCGTGAACCTTGCTGCACCTCCGCCGCCGTTTGTGCTGCGCCTGAGTCATGACAGCACCTACATCCAAGGCTCCATCACATGAAGGGTCCAAAGTGCATGGTGAACGGCACGTTGGGATCACTGCTACCCATAAGTGCTGGCACTGTGCTCCGCATTCGCGTATGACTGATCGTAGTGTCGTATGACCGTTGGCGGAGGTACCGTGGTCAGGTAAACAGCAGCTGCATGATCGCACAGCCACGGTGCAGGAGGAGATGGACGTGGTCATCGACCTCATCAACCGGGTGGAGGAGCAGGAGGCGCTGGTGGTGCAGAACGTGCGGCGCCCCAAGACCCGCCTGGAGGCCCTGACCGACGAGGCCGCGCTGCGCACGCGCACCAAGGTGGCGCAGCTACAGGTGCGGGGCCTTACGTTGCGATGCCACCTTTGACTCACCGTGGGCCGGACACTGGTTGGATGATCAAGCCTATCACCGCAATCGGCGGCACAGGTTCCGATGCGAGCAGGACCCGCTCTCCAGCTCCGAGTCTTGCGGTTGCTTCCAGCCATCAGGCGACCCTGATGCTCAGAAGCCTATATGTACTGCTACCAGCAGCAATGATAGCGACATCGAGCGTGGTTCCTTGTTATGGTGGCGCTGGACACCGACATTCACGAGTCTGAGCGACGATTGGGGTGTTGTCAGCAGGACGCGGCGGAGCGCATCCGGCGAGGCGCGGCGTCGCTGAAGGAGCGTCTGGCGCAGGACGACGCACACTATCAGCAGGTCGCGGAGCTGCAGCGCGGCTGGAAGATCCGCCGCGCGCAGCCGCCGCTGGACCGCTTCTACGTGGACCTGTCCTTGTGCCCGTCGCTCGCGGAGCCAGACCCCTGCGCCTTGATCGACATCGTCCGGGTGACGGTCCCAGTGTGATGCCTGCGTGCTACCCACGACGACTGGCGATGTGTGCTGACCAGGGTCTGCGAGTCGCGAGCATGTGCCACGTCTACACCAGTACGTTCGTGCCACACTGCTCTGTGGACCCGGTCGGTGTCGTTTGCTCATGTCACTCATGTTGAAGCACCTCATGGGCTGGCTGAATGCCAATTCCTCCCTCATGTGCTGCTGAGCAGCAGGCAAGCTGTGCAGGCTTCAGATGGCAACGTGAGCATCGTCACGGACGCGCCGGATCTCGACGGCTCAGCACAGGCCGCGCCGAACATCACTGGCATCCCCTGTCAGCAAACTGGTCTCCGTGTTGCCAGGGGCGTGGATGCGACTCAGTCTGGTCTGCGCTGGTGCGTCACTGCGGTCCGCATGTGGTTCAAAAACAAAAGCTGCAGCCCTTGCCATATTGAGTTTTAACAAGCAGTTGAAATACTGCGCCGCCATACAGGAAGCAACAGCAGCTCAATTGGGAGGCCGTGCAGCGAGCGATGGAGGCGGAAGCACAGGTCGCCAGCGCAGCCGCCAGCACCTCCGTGCCAGCGTCCATGGCGGCCGTCCTCGTGCGGGAGGTTAGCAAGGAGTGGG
>JAABUX010002386.1_pt1 | contig 26736 bp, 26 predicted proteins | sample 5561851 | NCBI WGS metagenome assembly JAABUX01 (sample SAMN10711883, study PRJNA513361) | rock metagenome | isolation source: Antarctica rocks | place: Antarctica: Victoria Land, Richard Nunatak red sandstone | collected 2016-01-03 | reverse complement strand
GGCCAACTTCGAAACCGGCACACTAGCTCGTCGTCCCGGCGGTCATCTTGCGAACCGTCGCCGTCGTCGAGTAGCCCGACAGCAATTCCGCCAGCCACACCCGCCCGCCCCAACTCTGCACCAGGTCCGCGCCCACGACGCGATCGATCGTGTAGTCCGCGCCCTTGACCAGCAGCTCCGGACGCAGCGCTTCCAACAGGTCCTCCGGCGTATCCTCGTCGAAGATCACCACTTGGTCGACCGCCGAAAGGCTCGCCAGCACCGCCGCCCGCGCCGCCTCCGGCTGGATCGGCCGCGTCGGGCCCTTTAAGCGCCGCACGCTGGCATCCGAATTCAGCCCAACCACCAACCGGTCGCACTGGCTTCGCGCCTGCTCGAGCAGATGCACGTGCCCCGGATGCAGCAGATCGAAGCACCCATTGGTGAACCCGGTCCGCCAGCCCTTCCGGCGCCACCGTTCCACCTGTTCCGTGCCGACCTCGCGCGTGACGATCTTGCGCAGCGTGCTCACCTGCGGCGTCAGCACGCGCAGCAGATCCTCCTCGCGCGCCACGGCCGTGCCCACCTTACCAACCACGATCCCGGCCGCGATGTTGGCCAGCCGCACCGCCACCTTGGTCTGCAACCCGGCCGCCAACCCCGCCGCCAACGTCGCCACCACCGTATCGCCCGCCCCCGAGACGTCGAATACCTCGATCGCCTCGGCCGGAAAGTGATGCGCGCCCTCGGCATCGATCAGCGTCATCCCGTCTTCGGCCCGGGTCACCAGTACCGACCCGAACCCATGCCGCTCGCGCAGCTGAGTCGCCGCCACCACGATCTCCGCCTCCGTGTCGACCGGCAGCCCGGTCGACTCCGCCAACTCCCGGCGATTAGGCGTGATGACGTCGGCGCCCGCATACCGACCGAAATCAGGCCCTTTCGGATCGACCACCACCGGCCGCCCTGCGAGCCGTGCCGCCGCGATCAGTCGCGCCGGCATGTCGCCCGAAAGCACGCCCTTGGCGTAATCCGAAAGCACCGTCACCGATGTCGCCGCCAGCGCGTCGGTCGCGATCCGCAGCATCCGGTCGGCCAGCTTCGGATTGATCGGCCCCTTCTGCTCCCGGTCCGCCCGCAGCAATTGCTGTCCCTGACTCACGAACCGCGTCTTGACCGTCGTCGTTCGCGCGCCTTCCACCAGGAGCCACGGCTCGATCCCCGGCTGCCCGCCGATCAGGCCGGTCAGGTCCGACCCGGCCTGATCGTCGCCGACCACCGAGACGAACGCCACCGCCGCGCCGAGCGCCGTCAGATTACGCACCACGTTGCCCGCCCCGCCCGGCATGGCCGTCTCCCGCTCGACCCGCACGATCGGGATCGGCGCTTCCGGGCTCACCCGGTCGACGACGCCATAGATATAGCGATCGAGCATCACGTCGCCGATCACGGTCACGCTCGTGCGCGCGAGCCGGCGGACCGCGCGCGAGAGGATCGCCTCTTCGGGCGCAAGACCAGAGATCGGGTCCACCCGATCGTTCAAGCCGGGCTGGGCCGGCGGCGCGCCGGAGCTCGCACTATCCATGACTGACGGCTACCTTCTTGGAACCTGTGTTGCAAGCCAACGACACGAAACTGCCAACATTATGCCTGCAAAAAGTAAACGGAATCTTTGCTCAAGGCGGCGCAGGTCAGCTTACCACCCCGACAGGCCCCGGTATCAATCCCGATCCGGTTGGACAGCACCTCCGGGGCCTCGCTCGGCGTATGCCCATGCACGATGAGGGTTTCGGGCATATCCGGCAGCATCGTCCCGCTCCAACGGAGGAATTCCGACCGGATCCACAGCAAATCCTGCGGTACTTGCATCGACAGCCTAATTCCCGGGCGAACCCCGGCATGAACGAACAAGTATCGCCCCGCCTCATAGCTCAACGCGAGGTCTCGAATGAAATCTAGGTGCTCGGGAGGAATCCTCGTCGCCCATTCCGAAACCGGCGTCTCCGCCGGCAAGCCCCAGCTCTCCAGCGTGGTCGCCCCGCCATTGTGCAGCCACAGGTCCGACTTTGCCGGATCGGCCAACGCATCGAGCAGCATTCGCTCATGATTGCCCATCAGACAAACCGACCGCACGCTCTCCACCGGCGACCCGGCTGCCAGCAGTGTCAGACACTTCGCCGGGTCCGGACCACGGTCGATGAAGTCACCAAGATGAACAATCAGGGCGTGCTCGGCCGGACTATCCACCAAATCCTGCCGGATCGCCGCATGGATCGCCTGCAGCCGGCTCGCCTCGCCGTGGATGTCGCCAATGGCATAGACACGATCAGGCGCCGAGTCGGTCACCGACTCTGCTAACTCTTTAGTAACCTTCATGCGCCATTCTACCGTCGTCCGATGGAGACGACGACCCTGATTCTCACGGCCGACCTTGGGGCAAAGATGCCCTCGACGAACATGCAAGATGCTGCCAGCCCGTTGCGAGACGCCGTCCGGCGGGCATTGCGGCGAGAAGGGAACCGCTGGGTCGTGATGTGCCTGCATCTGTCGCGGTTGCCCGCTCCGGCCCTGCGTCCGCACCATCGCCGTATCGCCCTAGCCGTCTTGAACGATGCCGCGTCGCGCCGCGAAGGCCAGTTGTTCACCCTTCCAAACAACGACTTCGTCCTCCTCTTCCCCGCGCCCGACGGAGGCACGAGCGTCTGGACCGCCCTGGCCGACCTCTTCGCCGCCGATGCGCCGGACGCCAACCTCCTGCTCAGCCGATGGTTGCTGCCCGCCGACCTCGACCGGCTCACCGCCTTCCTCGACGCCGTGCCGACAATCGTCGCCACCCCCGCCGGCGTCGACCCGGACGTCGGATTATCCTCGGTCGCGCACCTCTGCGACAACATCGAGCCAGGGCGCGTGCGCGACCTCCTGGAACGCCAGACCGGCGTCCTGGTGGCGCTCAGTGGCGCCACGCGCGTGGTGCCCTTGTTCCGCGAACTCCGCGTCTCCACCCAGGCGCTCGAAGCCAAGGCCGCCGCCGCGGGCCACGTGACCGCCGACCCGTTCCTATTCCGACATCTCCTCGCCAAGATTGGCCAGATGACGCTCGAAACCTTGCTGGACGACCTTCGTGAGGGATCGCCGATGCTCGCCTGGCTCCCGTTCGGGCGTCCGATGCTGCACCTCAACATGGATGTCCAGACGGTGCTCTCGCCCATGTTTGACGAGCTTTCCGCGCTCGCCAGCGCACTCGGCGCCTGTATCGCCATCGAAATAGCCTTCGTCGAGGTCTGCGCCGATACCGAAGCCTTCCTCGAAGCGCGCGACCGCATCCGCGCCGCCAAGTTCCATGTCGTCCTCGACGACGTCAGCCAGCACGCCCTCGCCGTGACCCGGCCGGCGGTCCTGCAGCCCGACCTGCTGAAGCTCGATTGGTCGCGTCAGCTCCCGATGGCCGGCGCCGCCTTCGATCGCGCGCTCGCGGAGTTCAGCCCTGCCAAGGTCATCCTCCACAAAGCCGACACCGAAGAGGCCATGCGCTGGGGCATCGCCCGCGGCATCCGGCGTTTCCAGGGCCGCCATGTGGATGCGATCCTTGCCGCCGGGCGGATAGCGGCCTGTCCCGAGTCGACGCGTTGCACCGTGCGCAAATGCATCGACCGTGAAACCGCCACCACTGCGGCAGGACGCTCCGGCTGCGGCAACCTCTCCTTACTGGACGCGGCCTTACCCGCCCACGGGCACTTCGAATGAGCGATTTGCTGCTGACCGACCATTCCGATCTCGACACCCTGGCAGCACTGGTCCGCGACTCTTCCGTCTCCGGCGTCGGGCGCCGGGTTCTCGTCGTCCGGACCGACGTTCTGCCGCCATCGCTGGCGCGCCCGATCCATCTCCGCCGCGTTCAGGAAGCGGTCGACGGCATGATGCTGGCCGACCGCGGACGCTGCTTTGAGACGCCCGGCCGGATCGTCGTCAGTTGGCGTGGCGAAGCGCCGAAACTGCTCCACAACACCATCGATGCGCTCGACCAGTTGCTGCAGGAAGACCCGTTGGACGCTCCCGGCATCAATCAATTGATCGCCTTCTTCGACCTCCCGGCCCAAGGCCCCGCTCTCATGCGAGAGGTCGCCAGACCGTCTCTCAGCCCGGTCAAGCCGCCGCCGCCGCCGGAACTCGTCTTCGACTTGCCGGTGACCCTGCGCCCGTTGGAGACGGCCGCCCTCGAGCGCATCGAGCAAAGCCTCGCCTTGGCCGACCTCAGCCGCTTCGCGCGCCGTCGCCCAGTCTGCCACCTGTCCTCGCGCGGTATGCAGATGGCGTGGGAAGAACGCTCGCTCTCCGTCCCCGAGCTCATCGCCGACGTGGCACCGGGCTTCGCTGCCAAGTCCGATCCCTGGCTGTTCCGCCGCCTCACCCGCATCCTCGATCGCCGCATGCTCTCCCTCCTCAGCGATTCACCCGAGTTGCGCGACACCGGTCCGTTCAGCCTCACGCTTAATGTGGCCAGCGTCCTAAGCTCGGAGTTCTTGCGATTCGATTCAGCCTTGCCGAGCGCTCTGCGCAACCGGGTCGTCATCAGCTTTCTGCCGGCAGATCTCGCCGCCGACGCCAATGCCTTTGCCTTCGCGCGGAACTTTGCCCGCGCTCGTTCCTACCGGGTCTGCCTGCGCGCGGTGACCGCATCCGTCCTGCCCGTGCTCGACCTGCCCGTCCTAGAGCTCGATTTCGTCCAACTTGTATGGTCGCCGGCACTAGCCCAACTGCCCCAGCTCCCGCCGATCGGCGGCGCGCGCTGGATCTTGGGGCGGCCCTGCGCCGAAGACGCGATCGCATGGGGCATGACCGCCGGCATTGGCCTCTACGCCGCGCCCGCGACAATCTGACTACTCGGTGGAAGGCGCTGACGGCGTGGTGGAGCTGAGGGGAATCGAACCCCTGACCTCCTCATTGCGAACGAGGCGCTCTCCCAACTGAGCTACAGCCCCGCCGTGCAGGGGCCGGACAATGATCAGGCGGCCGCGTCGAGTCAACCCTCCGTCCGGCCAGGTTTGCCCGACGCTGTCCGGTTGCAGACGCGAGAAGCTCTAGCTAGGGTCCAGCCCATCGAGGAGACATGGAACGTTGTTGACGGGTATCTACGAACTAGTTCTGATCGTGATCAATTTGCTCGTCTGGGCGCTGATCCTGGCCGCCATCTTCTCGATGCTGACGTCGTTCGGCGTTCTCGACACGCGCAACCGCGTGGTCTGGTCGATCGGCGATTTCCTCCATCGCGTGACCGATCCGATCTTGCGCCCGATCCGAAACATATTGCCGAATCTCGGCGGCATCGACCTCAGCCCGCTCGTTCTCATCCTCCTGCTGCAATACGTCGCCGTCCCGCTCGTACGCACCCTCTATGCCGGCCTGGTCACTGGCGTCTGGACCCTCGCCTAGACCGATGTCGGCTCTCTCCACCGCCCGAGTGATCGACGGCGTAGCCGTCGCCGCATCGCTGCGTGCCCAGATCAAAGACCGCGTGGCCGAGTTGGCGTTCCATCCGGGCCTGGCCGTGGTCCTGGTCGGCGACAATGCCGCCAGTGCCGTCTATGTCCGCAATAAGGATCGCGCGGCCATTGGGGCCGGCCTCCGGGTCGAGACGGTCAGGCTGTCGGCGGACATCTCGCAAAACGATCTGCTCGCGCAAGTCGAGCGCCTTAATGCCGATCCCGACGTCGACGGCATCCTCGTCCAGCTCCCACTACCCCCGCACATTGCCGCCCGCGCCGTCATCGAGGCCATCGACCCGGCCAAGGATGTCGACGGCTTCCACCCCATCAACATCGGCCGGCTGCAAGACGGCCGGGCCGCACTCGCGCCCTGCACCCCGTCGGGCATCATGAAGCTGCTCGCCGCCAGCGGAACCGATACCGTCGGCGCCCACGCCGTCGTCCTCGGCCGCTCCGCCATCGTCGGACGCCCCGCCGCCGCTCTGCTCCTCGCCGCAGATGCCACCGTCACCATCGCCCACAGCCGCACGCGAGACCTTCCCGCCGAATGCCGCCGTGCCGACATTCTCGTCGCGGCCGTCGGCCGGCCCGAATTCGTCCGCGGCGACTGGATCAAGCCCGGCGCCGTCATCATCGACGTCGGCATCAACCGGCTCGCGGATGGCCGCCTCGTCGGCGACGTTCACTTCGACGAGTGCCGCGGCGTCGCCAGCGCGATTACCCCGGTCCCCGGCGGCGTCGGCCCGATGACCATCGCCTGCCTCCTCGACAACACCGTCACGGCCGCGATCGCCCGACGCGGCCGCACTTAGAAGTCGGTGCAGCGCCCGTTCTTCTCCCAATCGCCGAAACGCGTCGGCTCCGGTCCTTTCTGTCCGCCCACCTCCGGCGGCAACTCGGGCTTCGGGGGCTCGGCCGGAGCCGGGGAGGGGGGTGCGTTCTTGTCGCTCATGCGGCGGGCTTCATTCGTCGACTCTCGGTTCGTAGCTGGCCGCAGGCGGCCAGGATATCGCGGCCTCGCGGCGCGCGGATCGGCGACGCAAAACCCGCGTCCTGCACGATCCGCGCAAACCGAGCCAACTGGTCGCGCGTGCTCGGCTGGTAGGCGCTGCCCGGCCAGGGATTGAACGGGATCAGGTTCACCTTCGCCGGAATGCCCGCAATCAGGCGCACCAACTCACGCGCCTCCGCCGCGCTATCGTTCACCCCACGCAGCATCACGTATTCGAACGTGATCCGACGCGCATTGCTGGCGCCCGGATACCGCCGACACGCCGCAATCAGCTCCTCGATCGGGTATTTCCGGTTCAGCGGCACCAATTCGTCCCGCAGATCATCCCGCACCGCATGCAGCGAGACGGCCAGGTTCACCCCGAGCTCCGCCCCGCACCGATCCATCATCGGCACCACGCCCGACGTGCTCAGCGTAATCCGCCGCCGCGACAGCGCGATGCCCTCCGCGTCCATCACGATCCGCATCGCCGTTGCCACGTTCTCGTAATTGTAGAGCGGCTCGCCCATCCCCATCAGCACGATCGTCGACAGCAGCCGGGGCGTCTCCCCCTGCGGACTCGGCCACTCGCCATAGCTGTCGCGCGCCGCCATGAACTGCCCGACGATCTCCGCCGCGCCCAGATTACGCACCAGCGTCTGCGTTCCAGTGTGGCAAAAACGGCACGACAGCGTACATCCGACTTGGCTGCTGATGCAGACGGCACCGCGATCCTCTTGCCGGTCGGGAATGTAGACCGTCTCCGCCTCTTGCCGATCGCGGAACCGGAACAGCCATTTGCGCGTCCCGTCCGCGCTCTCCTGCTGCGTCGCGGTCTCCGGCCGGCCGATCACGAAGCGCTCGGCCAGCTTCTGCTGCAACGGCCGCGCCACGCTCGACATCAGGCCGAAATCGGTCACCCCCTGATGATAGATCCAATGCCACAACTGCTTGGCGCGAAAGGGCTTTTCCCCGATCGCGGACAACTCCGCCGCCAACTCCTCGCGCGACAGCCCCACCAGCTCCCGCCGCCCATCGGCAAGCTGGGCCGGCGGTGGATTGAACAGCGCCGACTTGGCCAGAACGCGCGCCCGCTCGGCCTCGGACAGCGTGATATTCATCGTGTCGGACACGCCTTCGAGATCGCCGTATAGGCCTGCGTGAAGCCCCGCAAGCTGAACCCGTCCGTTACCGCCTGCCCCCGCGGACCCGGCGAGCGCGCCTGCGCCTGCCGCCCCCGATTGAACATTCCCACCGCAGAGCGCCCATCGCGCGCGAACGCGGACCGACCGGACGTGTAGAACGGCAGCGTCACCCCTTCCGAGCTCATCTCGACCTCGGCGTTCGGGGCGTAGGCGAAGCCGGCCGTCAACGCGACCGCGTCGCGTCCGCCGGGCCGCTCGGTGACGGTCAGGACGACGTCGCCGCGGCCGGGCAGGGCAGGGGACGAATTCGCCGCCCGCGCAAAGGCATAGCAGACGGTCTGCCCCGCCTCCTGATGCGTCGCCGCCTGCCAATCGTCCCACTTGCCGATCCGCTTCGGCGTCGCCGCCGTCGCCGCGTGATGCGCCACATGAGGCCCGGCTGCATGCGGCGTGCGCGCGTGCGCCAACGGCGACACGGACAGAACGAGGATCGTCGTCGGAAGCAGCCGGGCGAAATTGGATACCATCGTCTGAAAATATGGCGGGGCAACGATTGCCACAAGCCGCGATCCGATCGCGCGCCCCGTCAATCTGCCAATCATTCGGGCTCTTCGGGCGCCAGCCAGTCCGGCACGGTGCGCCGAAACCGCGGATCGCCATGCCCGCCCGGCGCCGCGAGCCGCACCGCCGGCCCCCCGCTCGCCACCGGCCGCTCGGCGAATCGCCCATGGCTCAGCAGCCGGTCATACAGCACCAGCGCCCCCGCCACGGCCAGGTTGAGCGCGAATCGCGTCGGGATCCGGATCACGTGCCGGCAGCGCGCCAGCATCGCCGGCGACAGCCCCGACCGCTCCGGCCCCAGCACATACGCCGCGTTCAACGGATGCCGAAACGACGGCAAATCCACCGCGTCCTCGAGCAGCTCGACCCCCACCAGCGCGCATTCCCGCGGCAGCGCGATCGAGTCGACGTCATCGAACCGCCACAGCGGCACGTGCGCCGGCGTGTCGGCCGTGTCCGACCGCCGCCCCGCCCGCGCATCCCAACCCGAGCCCACGGTAAAGCAGAACGCCGCCCCGAACCCGTGCGCGGTCCGCAGCAGCGCGCCGACATTGGCCGACTTCGAGACGCCCTCGGCCCCGATCCCGCAATAGCCACGTGCCGTCGGGGGCGCCGATGGGGGCGATGTCCTGGCCGGATGCATCGTGGCCAAGTATGCGTTCGTCATGACCGACGCAACCGATCGCCGCCTCTCGGCCCAATACGAGGCGTATCCCTACCCCGCGCGCGACCCGGCCGACGAAGCCAAGCGCCTCATCATCGGCAGCCCCAGCCACCTGCGCGAGATCGATCACTGGGTCTTCGCCGGCCAGCGCCCCCGCAGCGCCGGCCTGCGCGCCCTTGTCGCCGGCGGCGGCACCGGCGACGGCGCCATCATGCTCGCCCAGCACCTCGCCCGCGACGGCCGACCGGGCGGCGTCACCTATCTCGACCGCTCCCAAACCGCCCAAGACATCGCCCGCGCCCGCGCCCAAACCCGCAACCTCCAGCTCGACTGGCAGTCCCTCTCCCTCCTCGACCTTCCCACCTCCGGCCTCGGCCCGTTCGACTACATCGATTGCTGCGGCGTCCTGCACCATTTGCCCGACCCGGCCGAGGGCCTGCGCGCGCTCCTCTCCGTCCTGGCGCCCGGCGGCGGCCTCGGCCTCATGGTCTACGCCCCCCACGGCCGCACCGGCGTCTACATGCTGCAAGACGCGCTCGCCCTCCTCGCGCCCCCAGCCGAACCGCCCGCCGACCGGCTCGAGATCGGCCGCCGGGTCATGCGCCATCTGCCGGAGACCGCCTGGCTGCGCGCCAACCGCTACTTCGGCGACCACCTCGAAGGCGGCGACGCCGGCCTCTACGACCTCCTCCTCAACCCGCGCGACCGGGCCTACACCGTCCCCCAACTGGCCGATCTCCTGGCCGGCGAGGGCCTCACCGCCACGTGCTGGATGGAGCCGATGCGCTACGACCCGGCCGTCTTCCTGCCCGACCCCAAGCTGCGCGCCCGTATCGCGGCCCTGCCCGAGATCGCCCGCGCCACCCTCGCCGAATCTCTCAGCGGCAACATGAGCACCCACGTCGTCTACTGCGTCCGCGCCGCCGACGGCTGGGCCCCGCCCGACGCGATGCGCGCCGACGCCGTCCCCGTCGCCCGCGAGATGTCCGCCCCCGAGATCGCCCGCAACATCCGCCCCGACGGCACGCTCCCGTTCGTGTTCGACGGCCTGCGCGTCGCCGTGCCGCTCCCCAAGCTCGCCGCCGCGCTCCTCGCGTTAATCGACGGCGAGCGCACCGTCGGCCAGATCCTAGACACCCTCGTCGCCCGGGGGATCGGCCGAGACATCGCCGAACGCGCCTGGCGCGACACGGTTGGGCCGCTGATGCGCGTCAACCGCATCCTGCTCGCAGCCCCGCCATGAGGCCCGTCATGAGGCCCGTCATCGTCATCTTCGGCGCCGCCGTGAAGCCGGATGGCGCGCCGAGCGGGGCGCTGCGCGGCCGGGTCGACGCCGCGCTCGCCCTCGGCCGCCGATTGCCGGACCCGCTGTACCTGCCGACGGGCGGACAAGGCCGCTTCGGCCGCCCGGAAGCCACCGTCATGACCGATCTCCTGCGCCAAGCCGGCGTCGACCCGGCCGCCATCCTCCCCGAACCCACCGGACGCAACACAATCCGCTCCGCCCAGGCCTGCGCCCGTCTGCTCCGCCCCACCCGCGCCCCGGTCTACGTCGCGACCTCCGGCTATCACATGCCCCGCTGCGTCGTCCTCTTGCGGCTTTACGGCCTGCGCGCCCGACCCGGCGGTGCCGCCGTCGGCACCGCTAGCGCGCGCTGGTCGTGGCGATGGTTCTGGCGCCTGCGCGAATGGCCGGCGCTGCCCATCGACGCGGCGCTCGTCGCCCTCTGGCGCCTGACCGGACGCGGCTAGTCGGTTCCCCCCCCTCAACTTCACCCGATCGCTCAACTTCACATGATCGCGCGTTACCGAGCCGTTCCCGAACGTAGAGGTGTATTGGAGGCCCCCGATGATGAAGTCGATTTTCGTAATGAGTGCAGCGGCCGCGCTGTGTGGGTGCGTGGCGGAAACGCCCCAACTCACCGTTTCGCCCGGCCAGGGCAAGACCTACGCCGACATGCAACGCGACGATGCGTCCTGTCGCGCCGCACCGGCCGCGCCCGTGACGTCAACGGTGACCACAACTGCGCAGACTGCCGCCAACCCAGCCGCCGGGCCGAACTACTACCAATGCATGGCTGCCCGAGGCGAACTTGTCGTCGCCAACCGCACCGTGCCGTACCCGGTCTACGCCGGCTACCCGTACGCATACCCCCGCTACGGCTACCCCTATGGTCTTGGCTACCCCTACACCTACCCCTACCCCTACCCCTACCCCTACCCATACCCCTACTACGGCTACGGCTACGGCTACGGCTATCCGTATTCTGCCGCCTATGTCGGTCCTTATATCGGCCTGGGCGTCGGCTTCGGGTTCGGCCGCGGCTATGGCTACGGATACCGCGGCGGCTAAGGCTATCATTGCGGATATGGCGGCCATTTCGGCGGTGACGGTGGCCATTTCGGCGGCGGGCGTCACTGACCGGTCGGCGCAGGACATCGCCGGTCGGCTATTGACCGGCGATGTCTCGCTCGAACAGGCGCCGCCGCGCCTCCATCGCGACCATCTCGGCCGCATGGCGCCAGTTCACCGGATCCCCGCGCCTCAAGAGATGCAGAAAGTTCGCCCGAAAACTCCGATACACCCCTCCCCGATACGCGCGGCTCCAAGCCAAGAGGTCGCCGCTCATCGGGAACGACCGGACCGCGGCGCGATGAAACCGATACTCGCTATGCAGCTTCTTCAAGATGGTCGGACTCCCCCAACTCGCCGATGCCGCAATGTTCAGTCCAGCCCCATAGATCGCCTCGCACCGCGTTGAAAACGCCACGTTCGTCGCGTTCCGAGCCAGGTGCATCCAGAAAAAGACATCCTCGCCATAGCTGAAATCGGTCGGAAAACCCCGGTCCGCGATCGACCTGCGAAACACGACGGTCGAGGTCCCCACCGGCGACCGTCGAAACAGCGGCTCGAACAGATCACCCCCACAAACATAGAGCTCGTCGCCAACGAGCTCAGCCGGCCGATCGAGGAAGCCGCACAGGTCGAACGTCGATCTCTCCGAATGCAACGGCACATAGTCGGAGAAATACAGATCGGCCCCCGCGCTAAACATCGACACGGCGCGCGCCAGATGCTCAGGCACCCACGAATCATCCGAATCGAGGAACGCCACATACTCGATCTCGTCTGGAATAGCCGCCAGACCCCGATTGCGCGCCGCCCCCGGACCGGCATTAGCCTGCCGAATGATCGTCACCGCAGCCGACGACACGGCCAACGACGACACCGCGGCCAACGCCTCGGCCGCCGGGCAGGGCGACCCATCGTCCACCACGAACACCCGAACATCCACTCCGTCCTGCGCCAGCGCCGACGTGACAGCCCGGTGCAGCAACCCCGTATCCCGCTGATAATACGGGATTACGACGGCAACGACCGGCGGGACGCCGCCTCCTTCGCTCAAGCCGGCGCCTTGGCCCGGCGCACCAGCCGGACATACGGCCGCAGCCTCCGCATCACCGACCGCCACCCCAACTCGCCCCTCGGCAACGCCGCCAGCCGTCGATACTCGACCTGGAATTCCTCGGCCATCCGCTGCGCCGAGAACACCTCCGTCGCCCGCCGATGCCCCGCCGCGCCAAGCGTGCGCCGAAGCTCGCCATCCCCGATCAACCGCGACAGCGCGCCGGCCAGCGCCGACACATCGTCCGGCGCGACCAGCAACCCGGTCTGCCCATCGAGCACCACCTCCGGAATCCCGCCGACCGTCGTCGAGACCACCGGCAAGCTCGAGAACCCGGCCTCGGCCAGGACCAACCCGAACGCATCCGCCCGCGACGCCAGCACGATGATGTCCACGCTGCGATACAGATCGACGATCGGATCATGATACCCCAGGAAATGCACCCGGTGGTCCACGCCGAGCTCGACCGCCAACGCCTGCAGCGCCGCCCGCTCCGGCCCATCGCTCGCGACCAGCAGATGCGGCGCGCCCTTGTCCGCCAGCGCGGCCACCGCGCGGATCAGGATATCGTGCCCCTTGCGGCGAATCAGCGACCCCACCGCGCCGATCGTCACCACCCCCGCGCCGATCCCCAGCTGCGGCCGCAGATCGGTCGCCGTCGGCGTCGTCAGCCGGGTAAAGTCGATCCCGTTGTAGATCACCCGCGCCTGACCCGGCGCCACCCCATCGACGGCGAAATCGTCGATCACCTGCCGCGACACGCCCACGATGCTGTCGGCCTGATGCAGCAGCATGGCAAATCGGCTGCGGCGCCGATAGTCGATATGGAGATGCGCCAGCACCGGCAGCCGCAGCCGCCGGGCCACCGGCACGAGCCACTGCGCCGGCGCCGCGCTATTGGCGTGCAGCACCCGGATCGTGTAGCGCCGGGCCAACGCGATCCCCTCCCGCACCAGCCCGGCATACATCTTTGGGTTAAACCGGGGCGAGCCATCGTCGAAGAAGAAGCTGAAATCACTCCGATGCGTCGCATAGCCGGCCGCCCGACACGCCTCGGCAAGTTCGACGCCGTTGCACCAGACGATCGGAAATATCACAGCCGGGTCGAGATGCCGCAGCAAGTCAAGCAAAAGGGTCTCGCTACCTCGTATCCATTGATCACCAAAATGAACGAACAGAATTGGGAGCGGTAGTTTCGCGGTCACGAGATGATCACCCTGCAGAGTTGGGGAGGTACATGTTAAACGATCGAACGGATCAGTGTGCCTCGATGAAAACTGCCGGCCCATGCATCCCCTCTTACCAGTATGCCGTTCCGTCAACCAGCCGACCCCGACCGCCTAGCGGGCATGCGATGTCGGAGCACGTTGCTCGTCAAACGGTCGACAGATCCAAGCAGTGACGTTGAGCAACGATGGCGCTCTCTCATGGAAGGACGGCACACCCTAATGACCGGTGAAGCTCCGCGATGTAGAATCTGTGCATCCACAGAACTCCGAGGGTTCGACACCCGTGAGATGATGTTTGGAATTCGTGATACCTTCACTTACCAAGAATGTCTGTCGTGCGGCTGTGTGCAGATAGCCGAAATTCCATCAAATCTTCAAAAATACTATCCCGCCGGATACCATCCATCGACCGAACACCGGCAGGACCGGTCGCCATTGAGTGCCCGCGTGATCGACTTCGCCAAACAACGGCTGGTGCGGTCGGCGACGATCAGAAACCGTTTTCTGAAGTCGGACGCAACCCAGAGATGGATCAGCTCGCGGCCCGCGCCTTTCGCCTATCTCTACCTCAAACACGTTCCTGATCAGACCAGCAAAATCCTGGACGTCGGATGCGGAAACGGAATCCTTCTCAAAGATTTACACTACCTCTACTATCGTAATATATCGGGTGTCGATCCGTTCATCGATGGGGATATCAGCTTCAACGGTCGCATCTTAGTCAAGAAGGCTAATCTCTCCGATCTATCGCCGGCCTACGATTGTGTGTCCTTTCATCATGTCTTGGAACACATGCCCGATCAGAAAGCGGCGCTGGAAGAAACTCGCCGCCTGCTGGCGCCGAATGGTCTGGCAATCATCCGGATCCCCGTCGTCGGTGGTTTCGCCTGGCGGGAATACCAACCCGATTGGGTCCAACTCGATCCGCCTCGGCATCTCTATCTGCATTCCGAGCGAAGTTTCACCCTCACGGCCAACCAGGCCGGCTTCGACGTGGTGTCGATCGAGTACGACTCCACCGGACTACAGTTCTGGGGCTCCGAGCTTTACCGCCGTGACATCGCTTTGAAAGAGCCCGGCTCACCCTGGGGTCCCAGCTGGAAGGTCGATATTCTCGACCGAAGAAATCGCCGACTACGACGCGCAAGCAGCAACGCTGAACGCGGCGCGCGACGGCGATCAGATCGTGGCGACGGTTCGCCTCACGACCCCGACGTCACAGTAACGAAAATTCTATGAACATTTGATGCGCCTTCAGGGTCGTCGCCGCCAATGCCAACCTCCATTCCCCTGGGAGCGTGAGATCCGGCGAATCCCCGATCTCTCCCGTGACTCTTTCTGCCGCCATGATCAATCCCTCGGCGATGGCCTCGATGGCAGGGGGTTTGACGATGATCTTCGGAGAGATCGCCTCGAGGCGGTCTCGTGTCTTGGTCATGAACGAGTTCGTAACGACCGTCCCGCGGCAGGCGCTCATCTCGAGGACGGGGTAGCTGGTATGGGGCGAGAGCATCAGGCAAAGCAGGATGTCCGTCTCGCGCATGAGCTTGCCATAACTCCCATAGTTGAGCCACGGCGCCGGCTCGAGCGACCGCCCCTCGCCGAGATCCATCGGTCCGAGCGCGCGACCCCCGCCGATCGACACGAACGTCCAATTCCCCCCCGAGAACAGCGGATGCCGCGACGCCAAGCGTAGCGCTTCGAAGCCGATCCCGAACAAGTTTCGTGGCTGTGTCGGCCGCGCGTAGAACAGGAGACGCTTCTGCGCTCCGGTCGCCGCGACCGGGTAGAACAGGCTCCGGTCGACCGCAGGCTCGAACACCGCGCACTGCTCGATGAACTCGGGCGCGGCAAACCGTCCGGCGCCGGACGCACACAGAGCATCGGCCAAGAGCTGCTCGTTGATCAGCGCCCGAAACTGATAACCATACGTTTCCAGCGCCTGTGCGTACGCGCTGGACCAGGGATGAAACGCTGGCTCGAAATCCTGAATCAGATAAATGAACGACCGCACGTCCATCGCCGGCAACAGCGTCTTCAGCCGGTAGGCCGTCGTCCAATAGGTCGCCAGAAACACGTCTCTCGAACCAATCGCCACCGGGCGAGCGGGATCGAAAGTCGATGCAAACTGGATGTTGGCCAGCCTTTCGCTCGCGCCCGCCACCGACAAAACATGCTGCCACAGCCGGTCCGTATCGGTCGAAAGCCCCTCGTCGACGCAAAGCAAGCGGATCGGAACGCCCATTTCCGCCAGCCGATAGGCAATATTGATCGCGGTGTTTGGTCCCCCGGTCAGGCTCGCCCGATCCAAACCCGGCAGGAGAACGTTGAGGTGAGGCGGGCCGGCGCTCTGCAAATCGATCCGTACATGGATCGTCAACATCCGCTCGAGGCCGATGAGCCTCTCTCGATACTGCTCTGGATACAAATTCTGCGAGATGTTTTCGATGAACTTCCGCGGATCGCGGAACAGGACATTGCCTTGTGCAATCAGCTTTCCAGGAAGAGCCACCAGCCCTCTTGCCGACATCATGATCGACGCAGGCTCGCCTTCACGCGCAACGACGGCATGGCACACTCCTCAAATTTCAGCTCGGGCGCAGCCGGCGGGGCAGGGCACCCTGCAAAAGTCGAAGCAGCCCGGACGTGTGCAACACCTCGAGCAACCGGGCTTCCGGCCCGGCCGGGCGACCCACGATGAACCAAAGCCCGCCCTGAAGCGCAAAGAACAGTACAAACGTCAGCAATCCAATCCCGGCGCCCGCCAGCACAGCCGCAAACTGCCCCAGCTTCACCACCTGCCACGTCATCGGCATGACATACAAGACTGCCCCAGACCCGGCCAGCGCCACCACCACCCGCAGCATCGACGCCACCAGCAGCCGAAGTTCCCGATTGCCCGCCGCCCGCAACTGCCAAATGAAGATCGACGATTCAGCCGCCACCACGACCACCACCGTCAACGAGATGAACCGCAAATCCCCCGTCGATCGCACCAACAAGATGGCCGCAACCTTCATCGCCGCCGCCGCCGCCGTGCCCATGAACACCCGCGTCACCATGCCCTTCGCCGAAAGCACGCTGCTGCACACGTAGCTGAACGGCGAGAACAGGCACAGCCAAGCCATGATCGCCACGATCGGTTGCGCCGCCTCCCATTTCGACCCTAGCAAAGCCGCCACCAGCAACCCCGAACACGCCGAAACTCCCAGCGCGAAAGGGGCCGCGCACAAGGCCAACACCCCGGCGATCGTCAACCCGATATCCAGCGGATCGGTCCCGCTTCGCTGCGCCAATGAAAACCCCGGGAACAGCGCCGCCGACGCCGGATCGATCAGCTCCGACACCGGCAGCATCGCAATCTCGCCCGCCACCATGAACAACCCAAGCGCTTCCGACCCCAGCACCGGCCCGAGCAAGAAAGGATCGGCCCGGCTCCAAATCAACATCGCGATCCCGTTGCTCCAACTCCAAAACGAGAAGCTGAGCAAATAGCGCCACCCAAGCAGGCTGAACGACGGCCGATGCGCCGATAGCGCATAGCTCAGCAGCACCGCGAAAAGCTTCGCCACCGCCGCGCCCCAAACCAGCGCCCAATACGAGTGCAGCAAGAACGCGAGCACGGTTGTCACCACGAACCCCACCAATCGCGGCAGCGCCTGCAACACGAACTGCATTCGGAAATCCATCTCGCGGCTGAACCCGACCACCCCGATATTCTCGAAACTCGAGATCACCGCCACCGCCGCCAACACCAGCAACACGCCCTGCAGCCGGGGCTCGTTCAGCAAGCCATACGAAAGCAGGCTCAGCCCGGCGATCAAGCCGCCCGTAATCAGCCCGCGTATCACCTGGAACGTGAACGCCGCATCGTAATAATCCCGATGGCCTTCTTTCAGCCGGACCAGCGCGTCGCGCACCCCCAACTGCGACAAGCTGTCGATTGCCGCCGTCACCGACGTCGCCAACGCCACGATCCCGAAATCCGCCGGCGCCAGCAGTCGGGCCAGCACGAGCAGACTGACGAAGCCCAGCGACCGGCTGATCATCCGCCAGCCCATCATCCATCCGGTGCCGGCCAAGATCCGCCGCGTGATCGAGACGGGAACGTCGTCAGCCATCCTGGGCCCCGCAATCCGCGTTCGAAGCAAGCAGCCGTCTCCGCAGACCGCTCGCGCGCCGGACGGCCGTCTCGCTCATCGCGTCTACCGCGCCATCCGAGCCCGGTGCCGAACCAAATCCGCCTCGATCATCTCCGCCACCATCTCCTCGAGCGACGTCGCCGGCTCCCATCCCAGCCGCGCCCGCGCCTTGCCCGCGTCGCCCTGCAACACGTCCACCTCCGCCGGCCGCAGAAACCGCTCGTCCAAAGCGACATGATCCTCGTAGTTCAGCCCGACATGGCCGAACGCGATCCGGCAGAACTCCCGGATGCTCGTCGTCCGCCCCGTCGCCACCACGTAATCCGACGCCTCGTCCTGCTGCATCATCAGATGCATCGCCCGCACGTAATCCCGCGCATGCCCCCAATCGCGCCGCGCATCCAGATTGCCCAGCCGCAGCTCGCTCGCCAGCCCGAGCTTGATCCGCGCCACCCCGTCGGTGATCTTGCGCGTCACGAACTCGATCCCGCGCAGCGGACTCTCGTGATTGAACAGGATGCCCGAGCTCGCATGCAGCCCGAAGCTCTCCCGGTAGTTGACCGTCATCCAATGCGCATACAGCTTGGCCACCGCATACGGACTGCGCGGATAGAACGGCGTCCGCTCCGACTGCACCGGCTCCTGCACCAGCCCATACATCTCCGATGACGACGCCTGATAGAACCGCGCCCCCGGCCGCACGATCCGCATCGCCTCGAGCACATTGCCCGCCCCCAGCGCCGTCACCGACCCGGTCAGCAGCGGCTGCTGCCACGACGCCGCCACGAAACTCTGCGCCGCCAGATTGTAGATCTCGTCCGGCTCCCGCAACTGGATCACCCGGATCAGGCTCGAGATATCCGTCAGGTTCCCGTCATGCAGCTCGACATCATCGAGCACGCCCAGCCACCGCAGCCGCTCCCCGATCACGTCCGACGACGCCGACCGCCGCAGCAGCCCGACGACCCGGTAGCCCTTCTCCAACAGGTGCTGCGCGAGATAAGCGCCATCCTGGCCAGTGATGCCGGTAATGAGGGCTGTGGGCATGAGGCTCGCGTCTAAATTTGCTGCGAGCTAGCCCACAGAGCCCCATCCGTCCAGAGCCCCCCGCCTGCATCACCCGCTTGCATAAATGGACGCCCAACCCCGCTTCCACTATCGCAGCCCCGCAAACCAGCACGATGCGAGCGCGATCATGGCGACGGTTCTAGTAACGGGAGGCTCCGGCTTCGTCGGCACCCACCTGCTGCCGATCCTGCATCGCCGCTTCCCCGACCGCCGTATCCTCGCCCCCGCCTTCGACATCACCGACCCGGCCGCCACGTCGGACGCCATCGCCGCCGCCCACCCCCAAACCGTGCTCCACCTCGCCGCCGTCGCCGCCCCCGCCGAAGCCAAGCGCGACCCCGACGCCGCTTGGCGCGTCAACCTCCACGGCGCGCTGAACGTCGCTTACGCCGTCCGCGCGACCCCCGAATGCACCATGATCTTCGTCTCCACCGCCGACGCCTACGGCACCTCGTTCAACGCGGGCAGGGCGGATGAGCACACCCCGCTCGCCCCCCGCAACGCCTACGCCGCCACCAAGGCCGCCGCCGACCTCGCCCTCGGCGCCATGGCCGCCGACGGCCTCAGCCTCATCCGCCTGCGCCCCTTCAACCACACCGGCCCCGGCCAGTCCGAGGCCTACGCCGTCCCCGCCTTCGCCCGCCAGATCGCCCGCATCGAAGCCGGCCTCCAACCCCCCATCATCGAGGTCGGCAATCTCGACGCCATCCGCGACTTCCTCGACGTCCGCGACGTCTGCCAAGCCTACGCCGCCGCCATCGCCCACGCCGGATCGCTTCCCCCCGGCCAAATCCTCAACATCGCCTCCGGCACCGGCCGCAGGGTAGGGGACATCCTGAACGACCTGCTCCGCCTCTCCGGCGTCACCGCCGAAATCCGCACCGACCCGTCCCGCCTTCGCCCCAGCGACATCCCCACCGCCACCAGCGACCCCACCGCGGCCCGCCAGGCGCTCGACTGGTCCCCCCAAATCCCCTGGCCCCAAACCCTCCAAGAAATCCTGGAACACTGGCGCCACCGCACGGCATCCCGCTAAGGCCTGAACCCCTCTACCTCCTCGAACTGCCTCCCTCGGGAGAGGGCAGGGTAACAGCCTCCCAAGCCCGATCTAACCCACCCACAAACACCCGCTAATCATGATTATGGAAACTCACTAACCCCGACATCACCCCACCTCCAAAACCATCCCATCGAACCCAGGCTCGATCCCCGCCGGCAACCGCCGCACCAGCCACCCGAAATCAATGTCAAAACCCATATGCGTCAACACCATCCGCCGCGGCCTGACCCGGTCATACCACGCAATCACCTGCTCCACGTTCGCATGCGTCGTATGTCGCTGCCGCTGGAAACAGTCCACCACCCACGTATCCACCCCCGCCACCGCCTCCAGCGCCGCCTCGTCCAACGTCGCCACGTCCGTCGAATAAGCGAACCCGTCCACCCGCAACCCCATCGTCGACAGGAACCCATGATCCTGCTCGAAACTCCGCACCGTCATCCCGCACGTCTCGATCGTCTCACCAAACGAGACGACATGCGGCACCAACACCGGCCGGAAGAAATGCGGCCCCTCCCACGCCTTGAACGCGTAGTCGAACCGCTTCTGCAGTTCGCCCATCGTCTTCCCCTCCGCAAACACGTCGAGCGGCCGCTTCACGATCCGGTTCAGGATCCGCACATCGTCCAGCCCCAACACATGATCGGCGTGCGCATGCGTGAACAGGATCGCGTCGACCCGCGGCACCCCGCAAGCCAGCAACTGCGCCCGCATGTCCGGCGACGTATCGACCAGCAGCCGCTGCCCCGCCCCGCACTCCCCCGCCCCGGACTCCCCCGCCCCGGACTCCCCCGCCCCGGATTCGATGACGATGCTCGAACGCGTCCGCCGGTTGCGGCTGTCCGCCGGGTCGCAGGCGCCCCAATCGCCGGTCCCGTCGGCGCCACCCAACTGCGGCACCCCGGCCGACCCGCCGGTGCCCAAAAGTGTCACCCGCGGCAACCCTAGGCGGTCCGGTCGAACAATCGGCGAAAATTGGCCGTCGTCAGCTCCGCCAGCGCCTCGACCGACATTTCCTTCACAGCCGCCAGCTGCTCGGCGGTATGCGCGACGAACGCCGGCTCGTTCCGCTTGCCCCGATACGGCACCGGCGCCAGGAACGGCGAGTCAGTCTCCACCAGCAGCCGATTGGCGGGAACGTCGCGCGCGATCTCCCTCAATTCATTCGATTTAGGAAAGGTCAGGATGCCGGAGAAGCTGACATACCCGCCCAACGTCAACGCCATCTCGGCCAAACCCCGCCCTGAACTGAAACAATGCAGCAGGAATCGGTAAGAACCCCCCGTATCCCACTCATCTTGCAAGATAGACGCAATATCATCGTCCGCATCCCGCGCATGAATCACCAATGGCAACCCCACCAACCGCGCCGCCCGAATATGCTGCCGAAAAGACTCCGCCTGCATCTCCCGAGGCGCCCGCTTGTAGAAGTAGTCGAGCCCCGACTCGCCGATCCCGACCACCTTCGGATGCCCGGCCAGTGCCGCCAGCGCCGCCGCCTGCACGACCGGCTCCTCGCCCACGCTATTCGGATGCACCCCGACCGTGCACCACACCCGATCCCGTTTGGCCGCCATCTCGACCAACTGCCGCGACTGCCCGAACCGTGTCCCGATCGTGACCATCTCGCCCACCCCGGCCGCGTGCGCGCGAGCGATCACATCGTCCCGCTCCGCAGCCTCGAACATGTCGAGATGACAGTGCGAGTCGATCAGCATCGACTACGCCGCCGCGACGACATAGCGCGGAAAGATCCCCTCTGGCGCTGGCAACACCGTCCCCGCCGGCAGCTCCTGCGCCAAGTCCGCCAACCCTCGCTCGCCCCCCTGCACCCCGAGTTGGTCCAACAGCTTGCCCATGCTGTCCGGAATGAACGGCGACAAGACCGTCGCGATCACCCGCAGCGAATCCGCCAACACCCGCAACACCGCCTCCATTCGCACCGCATCGGTCTTGCGCAACGCCCAGGGCGCCTGATGGTCGACATACGCGTTGGCCGACCGGATCACCTTCCAAACCTCTTCGAGCGCATCTCCCAACGCCATCCGGTCGATCAACGGCCGCAACTTCGCCGCCAACGCGTCCACCGCCTCGAGCAGCGCCCGATCCTCCTCCGTCGCCGCGCCGCGCGCCGGCAGCCGCCCGCCCAGGTTGCGCGCGATCTGCGACAGCGTCCGCTGCGCCAAATTGCCCAAATCGTTCGCCAACTCGCTGTTCAGCCGCCGCACCAGCGCCGCCTCGCTGAAATCCCCGTCATTGCCGAACGGCACCTCCCGCATCACGAAAAACCGCAATGCGTCGACTCCGAACTCCTGCGCCAACGCGATCCCGTCGATCGCATTGGCCACCGACTTGCTCATCTTCTCGCCGCGCGCCGTCCACCACCCATGCGCCACGATCCGCTTCGGCGGCTCCAGCCCGGCCGCCATCAGCACCGCCGGCCAAATCACCGCATGAAACCGAATGATATCCTTGCCGACCAAATGGATATCCGCCGGCCAGAACCGCCACATCGGGTCGTTCTCGTCCGGAAACCCGCACACCGTCGCATAATTGATCAGCGCATCGAGCCACACATACATGACGTGCGCCGGATCGTCCGGCACCGGCACGCCCCAACTCACCCCGGTCCGGCTCACCGCCAGATCCTTCAATCCCGAGCGCACGAAGCTCACCACCTCGTTGCGCCGCGTCGCCGGCAAGATCCGGTCCGGCACCGCGTCGTAATACGCCAGCAGCCGCTCTCCCCAAGCCGAGAGCTTGAAGAAGTAGCTCGGCTCGCGCATCCACTCGACCGGTGCCCCGGTCGGCGCCAGCTTGGTCCCGTCCGGCCCGGCGGTCAGCTCGTCATCACCGTAGAACGCCTCGTCGCGGACCGCATACCAACCCTCGTAATGCCCGAGGAAGATCTCGCCGCGATCCCGCAACCGCCGCCAGATCGCTTGGCAAGCCGCCGCATGGCGCGGCTCTGTCGTCCGAATGAACACGTCGTTCGACAGGTTCATCACCGGTCCGAGCGCCCTGAACTGGCCGGAAACCTGGTCAGCGAACGCCAGCGGCGTCAGTCCCGCATCCAGCGCCGCCTTCTCCACCTTCTGGCCATGCTCGTCCGTCCCCGTCGCGAACAGCACGTCCATCCCGTCCAGCCGCTTCCATCGCGCCACCGTATCCGCGGCGATCGACGTATACGCGTGCCCCAAATGCGGCGCGCCGTTCACGTAGTAGATCGGGGTCGTGATGTAGAACGTCTTATCGGGCATTCAGAAGGTCCAGGCCGGCGACGATCGCGTGCCGCTTGTCCAAATTGGCGCGCTCGGTCTCGTCTTGAAGGCGGCCCAGCGCGTGCCACACTTCGCTCCATTCGCCTAGGGGCCGCAGCCCCGCCAGCCGATCGGCCCCTTCGTGCGCCGATCCACCCCGCGCCGCCCGGCGCAGCGCCACCCCCAGCCGATCCCGCAACAAATCCATGAAATTCGTATACCCCGCCTCGCTGCGAGCCAGCCGGTCCGCTACCTCATAAGCCCGCGCCACCGGGATCGCCGGAGCCGCCAGCAGCACCTCGTCGACCAGCGCCGCGATCGCGATCCCCCCCTCCGCCGCCAGCAACGCCGCCCGGCCCGGCGACCCACCGCTGATCGCAGCCAACCCCGCCCGCGCGCCCTCGCCCTCCTCCGGCAACACCAGCGCCAACGCCCGCGACATGTCCGCATCCCCCAGCGGCCGCAAAGGCAACAGCCGGCACCGGCTCCGGATCGTCGCCAGCAACCGGCCCGGCGCCGCACAACTCAACAACAACACCGCCCGCTGCGGCGGTTCCTCCAAAACCTTCAGCAACGCATTGGCCGCGTTGCGATTAAGATGCTCCGCGCCATCTACCACCACCACTCGCCAGCCCCCCTCGGCGGGTGTCAGCCGAAGGAAACCGGCGATGTCGCGCGCATCGTCCACCACGATCTCGGTCCGCTGCCGCTTCTTCTTGTCGTCGAACTCCCGTTCCACCGTCAGCAGATCCGCATGCGTCTTCTGCGCTACCCGCCGGAACACGGGGTTCGCCGGGTCGTTCGCGTCACCCCTGGTCGCCAGCAACCGCCGCGCGAACCGGAACGTCAGCGTCGCCTTCCCCACCCCCTCCGGTCCCGTGATCAACCACGCATGATGCAGCCGCCCACCCGCTCGCGCCGCATCGAACTCGCGCTCCGCCGCCTCATGCCCGAACAGCGCCGGGTTCTCCCGCGGAGCCATCACGCCAACCGCCCCCGCACCAGATCCCAAACCCGGGCCGCCACCGTCTCCACGTCCGCGTCGCCCCCGATCGCCACGATCCGCCCCGGCTCGCCCGCCGCCAGCGCCGCATACCCCTCCGCGACCCGGCCATGAAACGCCGCATCCAGCGCCTCGTATCGATCCAACCGCCCCGGCCGAGCCGCCACCCGCTCCGCCCCCATCGCAGGCGGCACCACCAACCAGATCGTCAGCGCCGGCAGCACCGGCAGCAACCGCGTTAACCCCGCGATCAGCGCCTTGTCCGCCCCCAAGCCAAACCCCTGATACGCCATCGTCGAGTCGGCAAACCGATCGCACACCACGACCGTCCCGGCCGCCAACGCCGGCAAGATCGTCCGCGCCAGATGCTCCGCTCGCGCCGCGAAATGCAGATACACCTCGGCGGCTGTCGACCAAGCCACCTCGCCGCCCAGCAGCAACGACCGCAACACCTCCGCCCCCGGCGCCCCGCCCGGCTCGCGCGTGCAAATCACCTTCCGGCCCTCGCCCGCGATCCGCTCGGCCAACCGACGGGCCTGCGTCGACTTCCCCGCGCCCTCACCACCCTCCAGCGTAATGAACAACCGCCTCAGGACCCCAACACGTAGCGCGACATCACCGCAACCGCCCGTCCCGGCAGCCCCAGCCTTGGCACGTCCGCGCCCGCCAACAACGGCATCTCCATCGCCGGCACCCCCTGCCCCGACACGATCAGCTTGCCCAACACCTCGCCCCGGTTGATCGGCGCCGCCACCGGCGACTGATACTGCACCTCGATCTTCGCACTCTGCCGCCACTGCCGCGGCATCGTGATCACCAGATCCCGCCCCCCCACCAGCGGCACCGTCGAGTGCGTCCCCAGCCACACCTTCGCGCTCTCCACGGTATCGGCCGCCGTGAACAACACCACGTCCTCGAACTCCCGGAACGACCATTCCAGCAGCCGCTCGCTCTCCTCGCGCCGCGCATGCATCGACGCCAGCCCGTTGACCACCAGGATCACCCGCCGTTCGCCGCGAATGGCGCTGGCCACCAATCCATACCCGCCCGATTCCGTATGTCCCGTCTTCAACCCATCCGCGATGCCCTTCTGCACCAATGGATTACGGTTCTGTTGCTCGATCCCGCCGTACTTGAAAGAACGCTCGTTGTCATAATGGTAGTATTCCGGAAAATCCTGGATCAGATGCTTCGCCAACGACGCGATGTCGCGGCAACTCATCTTCTGGTCCGGATCCGGCCAACCCGTGCAATTCCGATAATGCGTGTTCGTCAACCCAAACTCTTTCGCCTTCGCATTCATCAACTCGACAAACTGATCCTCCGACCCGGCCACCGCCTCCGCCAAGACGATGCACGCGTCGTTCCCCGACTGCACGATCAGCCCGCGGATCAGATCCTCCACCCGCACGCTGCCGCCCAGCGGCACGAACATCTTCGAGCCCTGCATCTTCCAGGCCTTCTCACTGACCGGAAGCTCCTGGTTCAAGTTTAGCCGGCCAGCCTTTAACAAACCGTAAACGAGGTAGATCGTCATCAGCTTCGTCATCGACGATGGCGGCATCTGCGCGTCCGCATCCTTGTCGAGCAACGTCGCGCCACTGTTGAAATCGATGATCACCGCCCACCGCGCCTGCGTATCGAGCGCTCCCATCGGCGTCCCCGCCGGCGACCCGGTCGGTGCGACCGCCTGCCCCCGTCCATGCGCCGGCCGCCGCTGCGCGCGCGCCTCGCCCGCTACCGACATGCCCGCTACCGACAGCCCCGCCACTGACAGTATCGCGGACCCAGCCAACAGCCGCCGACGATCCAGCATCATTCTCTACTCCACCACGATCGCCGCATCGGTTACCCGGCCGCCCGCGCCTGGTCCAGCGCCCGATCCGCATCGCCCACACCCGCGTACGGACCCGCCTCCACCACGAACTCCGCCTGCCCCCCAAACGCCTCCCGCCGCACGCGAGCAGACATCCCCGACAGCCCTGCCTTTAAAGCATTCGCGGACCTCACGGACGTGAACCGCCCCACCCGCACCCACAGCGTCCCCGGCCGCGCCACCCCCTGCGCCACCGTCGCCGCCAACCGATCCGGCACCGCCGCCGCCGCCGACTCCGCACCCCCCGCCAGCACCCGCCCCTGCACTCGCCCCTGCTCTGGCCGCAGACCCGGCGGCCCCAACTCCTCCGCCACCACCGCCGCCACCGGCGCCGCACTCACCCCTTTCGGCCCACCCTGCAATCGATCCCGCAACGCCTCGCTCGGCCCTTGCTCGACCACCACCCGAACCGGCGTCGCTCCCGACATCCCAAGCAATCCCCCGACCGCCCGCGTCACCCCCAACAGACGCCCCGCCCGCTCCGGCCCCCGATCGTTGACCCGGAGCACGACCTCACGCCCGTTCGCGAAATTCGTCACCCGAACCACCGCCGGCAGTTGCAGCGTATGATGCGCCCCTGCCATCGCGCTCCCGTCGAACGCCTCGCCATCCGCGGTCGACCCGTCCCGGTCCGGCAACACCTCCGCCAACCCCGTCTCGTCGCCCGAAAACGACTCGCGCGGATAATACCAAATCCCGCCCTGCTGATACGGCGCCCCGACCAGATACTGTGGCGCCCATGCAACCGGCGCCGGCGCGCGATGCCCGCACCCGGCCAGCAGCGCCACCGCCGCCAGCCCCCAACGCCTCGTCATCAGCCCAGCGCCGAGTCGCCCAGCAGCCCCACCGCCAGCGCATAGAAATCTGA
>JAABUX010002384.1_pt1 | contig 26739 bp, 28 predicted proteins | sample 5561851 | NCBI WGS metagenome assembly JAABUX01 (sample SAMN10711883, study PRJNA513361) | rock metagenome | isolation source: Antarctica rocks | place: Antarctica: Victoria Land, Richard Nunatak red sandstone | collected 2016-01-03 | reverse complement strand
GCCTCGCCCACACCCGTTCCAGCCGAACAGCCCGTCCCGCGCTGACCGACCCGCGCCCATCAGTCCCACCGCGCGCCGACCCCGACAGGGTGGCCCCCCGCCGATCGGGCCGGTCACCTGAAGCGGCCTCCCGGAACGCCATCCCACAGCCCGCTGCACCCGGCCGGGCCACAGCAAGGCGCAAGACACATTGCCCGCTGCATCGCCAGACTCGGTGGGCAGCCGACGGTGACAACGCCTCCCGCGGACCCGCGCACGGCCCCGCCGCAGGCCGACACCGACCGGGGAGCATGCCGTCCTGACCAGGCGCTCCGCCCCAGGACCGCACTAATGCATAATCTTAATTATCCATCACGAAGTGGGCGCTCCCCGCGGCGCGGATCCCGAGGGGTCTGACGGGTGATGTTCAGTCGGCTCGGTGGGTGCTGACGTAGTCAGCCAGGGCGTCGCGCATCAGGTCGCTGACCCGACGGTTCTGCGCGCGGGCTAAGGCGTCGAGGCTTCCGGCTAGGTCGGCCGGCAGCCGGACCTGGCGGAGCCGGGAGTAGTGGAGGGGGCGGCGCCGGGGCCGTTGGCGCGGACCGCGGACCAGCTGGCCCGGGTCAGCCAGCACCGGGCCGGGCGGTATCGAAGCTGGTCGCGGAGCGTGGGTGGCGGCGGGGACGGGGTCGCGCGGGCCGCCCGGTATCTGATGCGGAGCACGGGGGAGTCCGGGGAGGACCGGGAGCGCCGGGAGCGGGAGATCGAACTGCTGCAGGCGTTGATGGCGATGGCCGGGGCGGTCGGGGCGGCGCTGGAGGCGGCCGCGGACCGGCGGCAGTCCCGGGCGTTGCTGGCCACGGTGCACCGGGACCTGGCCGACGTCTACGCCGAGGACCTCACCGCCGCCCGGACACGCACCATGGCGCGGATCCACACGAGCTTGGACCAGCGCCGCGCCACCAGAGCGGCGCCCGCGCCCGGGCAGGGCAGCGGGTCCCGGCCGATCCCGCCACCGCCGACTCAGAGCCGGGGCCGGGGACGCTGAGCCGGTTCCCGTGATCGGTGACCTCGGCGCCCACCCCCTGCCCTCGTTGGACTCCGAAGAAGTACAGTGAAGTCCGTGTCGCGTCCTCGGTTCGGGCGCCCCGGGAAGCGCGGTCGCCGGCCTCGATCGTGCGGTCAGTCGATGTCGGGCAAGGACGTCACCCTGGGTCGGTCGACGACCGGTAGCGGCGCGGTAGCCGACGCAGGTCGACGCAGACGACGTACGGGTCGTCGAGGGTCGCGTTCAGGGTGTCGATCGCTGGTTCGTCGACGCCGGTTAGGTAGATCTTGACCAGGTTCCTATCCGGTGACGCATAGGTCCTGGCGATCGCGGCGTCGCCAGCGAGGGCTGCTTCGGCGGTGACCAGGGCAGCGGAGAGGTGTGTGCTCAGTTCCGCCATGGACAGGTCCACGACCAGGACCGTGATCGGCCGTTCCGGGACGTCAGCCTCGGCCCACGACGCTTGGAACTCGCTGGTCCCACGCACGACCACGCCGTCGGCCGTACGGAGGACGGAGTAGAAACCGGGCCGATCAGCGAGCTTCTGCTCGTAGTCGCTGCGCAGCAGGTCCTCGGTAGGGGCGTTGGTTCGGTTAATCGGACCAGCCTATGGAGGAACGACGTACTCGTCGGCCATGACGAGACTGACAGCCAGCGGACCAGGCGGTCCCCCGACCCCAAGCCTCGTTATAGTGCATAATCCTCATTATGTATGACAGGTACAGGGAACCGGTGAAAGAGGTCAAGTTGCGCCCTGACGAGGAGTGGTGACCGTGCGCGGTTAGCTGCCCGGCCCGGCGCCGGTACACCGCCGAGGGCGCTGGCCTGCCGCTGATACGGGTAGGACACCGTGAGGATTCCGGTGTCAGGCGAGGGTTACTGTCGCCACTGTCTCGACCGTGTGACCCGGGGTGTCGAGACCGCGGACCGTTGTTCGCGGTCCTCGACCTGGCGGCTGCCAAGCGCGGCTGTCCCCTGCTGTTGGAGGCACCGATGACGCTGCAGACCCGCCCGCGGCCGCCGTTCGACCCGGAGCTGGCCGCGGTGCTCGCCGTCATCGGTGAGCAGCTCCCGTCGACGCTGACCCCGGAGATGATCGCCCCGATGCGCCTCGGCATGATCACCCCGCCGATCGAGGAGGTCCTGGCGTCGCGTCCGGGCGTCAGCCACCGGGAGCAGACCGTGCCCGGGCACGAGGGCGCGGACATGGTGGTGTCGATCTTCGCGAGGACCGACCACACCACGGCCGGTCCCGGCTTCGTGCACACCCACGGCGGGGGGATGATCATCGGTGACCGGTTCACCGGCATCGATGTGATCCTCGACTGGGTCGAACGCTTCGACGGGGTCTGCGTCTCGGTCGAGTACCGCCTCGCCCCGGAGTTCCCCGATCCGTACCCGGTGGAGGACTGCTACGCCGGGCTGGTCTGGACTGCGGAGCACGCCGGCGAGCTGGGCATCGACCCGGCCCGGATCGTCATCGCCGGGGGCAGCGCCGGTGGTGGACTGGCCGCGGGCACCACCCTGCTGGCCCGTGACCGCGGGACCCCGTCGCTGTTCGCCTCGGTCCTGATCTACCCGATGATCGACGACCGCAACGAGACCGTCTCCGCCCACCAGATCGACGGGGAAGGCGTGTGGGATCGGACCAGCAACTTCACCGGGTGGGACGCGCTGCTCGGTGACCGCCGCGGCGGGCCGGACGTCAGCATCTACGCGGCTCCCTCGCGCGCGACCGACCTGTCCGGGCTGCCCCCGACCTTCATCGACGTCGGGACCGCCGAGGTCTTCCGGGACGAGGACGTCGCCTACGCCAGCGCGATCTGGGCCGCGGGCGGGATCGCCGAGCTGCACGTCTGGCCGGGTGGGTTCCACGGCTTCGACGTGATGGCCCCGCAGGCGGCGCTGTCGCAGGCGATGACCGCGGCCCGCACCGCCTGGATGATCAGACTCCTCGACCGGTAGCCGGCGGTCAACCACGACCGCCGGACCTTCGGCTCCGGCGATCGCGTCCCTGGTCAGTACACCTAGCCGCGCTGATCGCCGTCGCTGGCCGGCGGACCCAGGTGGTCGTGGTCACCCACTCCCAGGCGCTGATAACCGACCTGGCCGCCGCGACCGACCCGGACGCCGGACCATCGGTGATGGTCGAGCTGACCAGGACCTCGGCCAGACCGTCGTCACCGGGCAGGGCCTGCTCGACGGGCCACCCTGGCACTGGCCCGACCGCTGAGCCGCCGTCCTCGACTGGACTGTCAGCGCCTGATCCGGGCCGTCCAGGCAGAATCAGAATGGCCGCGACCTCGAGAAAGCTCCGACTGATCTGTGATCAGCCAAAGGACTGCGAGGTGGCTCGGTGGGTGGCGGAACACCGCCGCTTGTCACCGCCGGCCTGGAGCTTCGATCCCGTCAGCCGCCGCTCGGGGGCTGGGTAGGGCAAGACGAAACCCCGGCCGTTTGGCCTGCCCTCGCGAGCTGCACAGGGACGGTTCCGGGGTCTTCGGTGGCAACAGTACGGGGAAGATGACCTGATGGCGAGGGTGGCCGGGGACCCGGTGCGGGAGCAGCTGCTGCTCCGCCGGCTGGGTGGGGACCGACTGAGCACCTACTTGACCGCGTGCGGTGGGTCGGTGACCGAGGCTCTGGTGTTGTACCAGTGGAACAACGAGGTGGCCGGCGCGTTTTGGGAGACCCTCGGGCAGTGGGAGGTGCTCCTGCGCAACGTCATCGACGGGCAGCTGCGTGCGCGGCACGCCACCCGGGGCCGGGTAGGGAGCTGGTTGGACGATCCGGCCGGTGAGCTGAGCGCACAGGCCCGCGTCGACATCAAGGTGGCGGGGGACCGGGTCCGGCGGAAGGGCAAGACGGTCACCGACCCGCAGACGGTGTCGGAGCTGTCGTTCGGGTTCTGGCGGTTTCTGATCAGCCGCCGCTACACCAATCTGTGGCCGGACCTGGCCAGCGGCTTCCCCTACGCCCCGAACCGGCGGTTGAGCACAGTGGAGGACCGGGTGGCGGACCTGCACGAGTTCCGCAACCGGCTGGCCCACCAGCAGCGGATCTGGGCGCAGCCCCTCCACGACCGGTACACAGAGATTCTCGAGCTGGCCGGGTGGGTCAACCCCGTCCTCAGGGAGTGGCTGCAGGAGACAACCCGGGTACCGGCGATCCTCGCCGCACAGCCCTGACCGCCCGCGTCGCACCGCTCGCATCCCGTCGGCGCGCGGACTGGGCCGCCGGCCGGCACCTGTCGGGGTGAGTGGCCGCCGGAAATCGGGCATCATGGTGGATAATACTGATTATCCACCAAACATTGCCCGGTCCCCCGGGTCGGCGTCCGACCACTCGGTGGCGGCGAGATCTTAGAACGTTGTGCGCTGGGGGCCCAGTCGGCGACTCCCTCTAGTCGGTGCGCGCCGGCTGGTCCATCTTGGATGAGTCGTGATGCCGTCGGTGCTGTCGAATCGCATCGCCAGTGGCGGCCGGGGTCGGCGGTGAAGGCATCGGCGTACTGCTCGAAGCCGCTGCGGGCGGCGACCTGGTTCTTGGTCAGGGTGGCGGGTGAGCCTCGGCGAGAACTTGCAGCGCGAGCCGTGGCGTCCCGAGCTGCGCGGCCCAGTGGGTGACCAATGCTTCCCCGGTCGGGAGTGGGCTGGTAGTTACAGCTGGTGGCCGCTACCTGGGCGCTTCGGAGCCTGCACGCAGCGACACCGCCCAGGACGCCGGCGCGAGCGGCGGAGCGGCCGCGCGTCCGGTCACTCGGCCCCGATCGCTCGCGGGAACATCGGTGGGGCCGGCGGCGGCGGGCCTGCTGACCTGGAGCTGCTACGACGCGGGGGTCACGAACCGCGCAGTTCGAGGCTTCATTCGCCGCTCGTGACCCCGAGAGGCGACTTCCCTGGGGTGGTTCCTCGCCGGTAGAAGGACGCTTCGGCGTCGGCTTGATTCGCGTCGGGGGTCCTCGCAGGAGCCAATCCCGAGATGGGTGGGCCGGGAGTGGCTCCTGCGAGTTGACGGCGCGAATCGGTTGCCGGACTGCAGCGGGCTCAGGCCTTGTAGGTGTAGTTGACACCCGGCTTCCAGTCCGGGAACGCATAGTCGCTCAGCGAGACCTTCGCGCCGGCCTTGGTGGCCACCCCGATCGCCCGTTCGCGGTCCGCGGTGAAGGAGGCGCTCAGCTGCTTGAGGGCGGCTCGGAGGTCGGTCACGTCGCCGCCGAGGTAGCCCTGGATGATGTTCCCCAGATCGGGGCTGATCGGCTTGGCCGCGGCCTGCGCCTTCGCGACCTGCGGGTTGCGGACGACCGCCTCAGGGCCCCGCCGGACGGTCGTGGAGAACCAGCCGACCAGCTTGCGGTAGGGCTCGATGACGTCGGCGGTCTTGACGACGGACAGGTCGATGGGCGGCTGGTCCATCCCGGCGGCTAGCCCCTTCCGGTACTCGTCGGTGGTGAACGAGCCGACGAGCTTAGAGGCGGCTGCGGCGTCTGAGGTGGTCTTGGACACGAAGAACTGGGCGGTCGGCGCCCCGCGGTAGGTGACCGGGGTGGTACCGGCCTGGGGGACGAGGAGCGGCCCTACGTCGATCTTCTTTTCGAATCCGGGCGCGACGTTGCGGACCCCGCCGGCACACCACGGGCCGTCGGGAAAGAATACCGCGGCTCCGGCACCCCAGCGGCTGCGGGCGTTGGCGACCGTCAACGACCCGCTGCCCGCCAAGATGAGCCCGGACGAATTGAGCTCTTTCCAGAACTCGATGGCGTTGACGTACGTGTCGTCGTCGTAGGCGTACTGGCCGTCGCGGAACCGCATCCCCTGGTAGCCCGGGAACCCTGCGGCCTGTGCGAGGTCGTCGATCTGCTCGCGCATCCGGGCTGTCCCGCCGAGCGCCAGGATCATCGGTGCTACGCCGCCCTTTGCGGACTTCAGCTTCTCGAGCGTCTGGCGGTACTCGTCGTACGTCTTCGGCGGGGCAGCCGGGTCCAGACCCGCGGCCTTGTAAAGGTCAGCGTTGAACCACATGGCCGCCGCGTACTGCTGCCAGGCAAACAGCGGTAGCGAGTACACCTTGCCGTCGAGCATCGTCAAGCCTTCGGTCAGCGTCCCCTTCGGGAGCGCTGCTCTCTCCTGGTCGCTGATCTGGAGTTCACCGAGCCAGCCGCCCTCGACGAGTGCGGCCAGCGGGAGGTTCAGGACGTTGGTGAAAACGTCGGGCAGCTGGTTGCCCTGCTTGGCCAGCTGGAGCGCCTCGGGCAACTTCGACGCGTCCGTGTAGGTGTAGGTGACCGTCTTGCCGATCGCCGTGGACTGCTTGGCGGCCCAGTCCTTGTTCAACTTCTGCAGGGCACTGAAGTGGTCCCACCACCGGAGCTGGCCGCCCGCGGCGGCAGATCCGGCGGTGCTGTCGGACCCGCAGCCGGCGAGCGCAGCGGCGGTCAGGGCGGCGCCGCTGCCGATCAAAAACGAACGTCGGTCGAATGCGGACATCGGAGATCTCCTCGTTGAGAGCGGTGGGTCGGGGGTCAGGACTTGACGGCGCCGGCGATGCCGTCGACGAAGTAGCGCTGCAGGAACAGGAAGAGCGCGACGATCGGGAGGATGGAGATGACGCCTGCCGCCGCCATACCGGACCAGTCGGTCGCGTTCTCGCCGACGAAGGCCTGCATGCCGACCGACAGGGTCCGCAGCTCTGGCCGGCTGAAGGAGAACACCAGCGGGAGGAAGTACGCGTTCCAGGTCGCGAGGAACGTCAGCAGGCCGACTGTCGCCGTGACCGGCATCGACAGGGGCAACATGATCGAGGCAAAGACGCGCAGGAAGCCCGCCCCGTCCACGACGGCGGCCTCCTCCAGTTCCTTGGGCAGCTGCCGGAAGTAGCCCGCGTACAGCAGGATCGCCGAGACGTTGGCCGCTCCAGACAGCGCGAGCACCATGCCGCTGAGGGAGTTGAGCAAACCGAGCTCCATCGAGAGCTTGACGACCGGGATGATCGTGTAGCCGGTCGGGACGAACAGCGTCGCGACGAGGACGCCGAGGAAGATCCGCGACCCGCGGAACTGGTAACGCCCCAGCACGTACCCGCACAGCGCCGACCGGACGACGACGATCACGACCGTTGCGACGGTGACGAGCACGGTGTTGACCATGTACCCGCCGAAACCGGCGTCCCGCCACGCACGTGAGTAGTTCTCCCAAGCGAACGTCTCCGGGATCACCCGCAGCCCAGCGGTGAAGACCTCCATCGAGGACTTCAGCGATGCCGACACCATCCAGATGAACGGATAGACCCAGAGGACGGCACCGAGCGCCAGGACGACCACGGCGGCCCACCACGGAGCGCGGTGCAGCGCATCGCGGAACCGGGATGGGGGGCGTCGCCCGGCAGCCTTCCCGTTCACCCGAGCTCCCGGCGCGCGCGACGACCGGCCCACAGTCCCCACGCCTGCAGCGCGGCGATGACGAGCACGAGCACGCCGAACAAGACCGCCGCCGCGGAGGCGAAGCCCAACTGCGGGACCGAGGCGTTGAACGCCCAGCGATAGATGTAGATCTCGATGATCTCGGTGCTGAAGAACGGTCCGCCGCCGGTCATCGTCTGCATGAGGTCGAAGGCGTGAAAGGTGTCCTCAATCGTGAGCACCGAGATGATGAGCAGGAACGGCAGCAGCAGCGGGAGGGTGATGCGCCGAAAGATCTGGCGGGTGTTGGCACCGTCGATCCGCGCGGCTTCGTAGAGGTCGTTGGGGATCGTTTGCAGCGCGGCCAGCCAGTAGATCATGGTAATCCCGAAGAACTTCCAGACGTACACGGCGGCGGCGGTGACGAGTGCTGTCCGGGAGCTGCCGATGAAGTCGACCCCGGCGGACAGGCCGAGGCTGCGCAGCGCGGTGTTCAGGGGGCCATTGGCCGGGTCGAAGATGAACTGCATCACTACGCCGACGATCGCTGTCGTCGTGACGACGGGCAGGAAGTACATCGTCCGGAGCAGGTTGCGCAGCGGGAGCTTCGGCGAGTTGAGCACCACCGCGAGGACCAAGCTCAGGAGCACTCGCGCCGGCGCGACCAGCAGCATGAAGAGCAGGGTGATCTTGATCGAGGACCAGAAGCCGGGGTCGGCGAGGACAGCGCGATAGTTGCTGATCCCGACGAACCGGGTGTGTGCCTGAAAGCCGTTCCACTCGACGAGCGAATACCAGTAGCTGGCGACGATCGGGTAGAGCGTGTACGCGCCGTAGAGCACGACGGTCGGCAGGAGAAAGAGCCAGATCCACAACGTCTGGCCGCGTGCTCGACGGGGACCGCGTGGTGGTGCCGGTCTGTCGTGCGTGCCGACCGGCGGCACCGCGGTAAGCGGTTGCGCCTGGGCGGTGCTGCTCGTCATCGAGAGCCTCCGGGAGCGGGGCGGAAGACCCGGGTGGGTCTACCGGATCTGGGTGAGCGCAAAGGTGGCGGGGTCGCCGCCGATGCGGTTGCTGGATTCCAGAGCAGTGATCGCGCTGACCTCCTCGTCGGTGAGGCGGAGATCGCGCGCGGCCAGGTTTTCGGCGAGTCGTCGGCGCTGGGAGCTCTTCGGAATGACGACGTGGCCGTGGGCCAGGTGCCAGGCCAGAACGACCTGAGCCGGCGTCGCTCCGTGCGCCTGAGCGGCCGCTTCTACGACTGGCGCGGACAGGTCGGCACCCTGGCCCAGCGGGGAGTACGCCTCGATGAGTGCGCCGGCCCGACGGGTCGCGGTGACTATGTCCACCTGCTGGAAGGTCGGATGCAGCTCCACCTGGTTGACCGCTGGCGCCGGTAGGCCGGCGTCAGCAATGGCAGCCAGGTGTTCGGGCAGGAAGTTCGACACGCCGACGGCACGGACCGCGCGGTCGGCGTGCAGCTCGGTCAGGGCGCGCCAAGTGTCGAGGTAGCGGCCACCGGACGGGTACGGCCAGTGGATCAAGTACAGGTCCAGCCACGCCAACCCCAGGCGCTGCAGCGACTCGTCGTGGGCACGACGCGTCTGGTCGTGTCCTTGGTCGCCGTTTCGGAGCTTGGAGGTGACGAACAGCTCATCCCGCGAGAGGCCGCACGCGCGGATCGCCGCTCCCACGCCGGCCTCGTTGCCGTAAGCGGCGGCTGTGTCGATGTGCCGGTAACCGAGTTCGATCGCGTCCTCGACGACACGTTGGGCCTCGTCGGCCGGGATCTGAAAGACGCCCAGGCCCAGCGACGGGATCGACGCGCCGCCGCTAAGCGGCAGCGTGTCGGTCGGCGCCTGAGCGGTCACCGGCGCTCGAGCACGAACAGTGACACCGATGGCAGTGGGAGCTCGGTGCCGAGTGTCAACACACCGTCTGTGGCGACTTCGGTATGCGGCAGTTCGACTTCCTCGAGACCTTGACGAGCAGTGATCTCGGCAAGTTGCTCCGGCGTCGGGTCCTGCGGGCGGCCCAGTTCCGCCCACACGGTGTGCGCGTTGCTGTGGTCGGCGTCGATGCGTGCGTGGGTGACGGTCCATTCGCCGTCGGCCAGGCCGACGACGCGGAGCCGGACGGACGTTGACTGGGTGTCGCGCTGGTACTGATCGTCGGTGTGCCGCCACACCGCGACCGAGACCCGGCCGGTTTCGGGGTCGACCGACGCGAGCGCGTCGACCTCCTCAGGCATGCTCCGCCCGTCGCCAGCGTCCAACAGCTCGGCGGGACTGGCCGCGTCCGAGACGGCGCGGACGCGGCGCGACCCCAGCCGCGCCATGATCCGGTAAGCGTTAAGCAGCGGCTTCTCGACGCCGCCCGCGGTGAGGAACGCCCGGGTCCCTTCGAAGTACCGCTCGCCCTCGAAGTAGAAGCTCCAGGACGTTGCCTGGGCGACCTGCACTGGCTCCGTGGCGCCCAGGTCGAGGATGCGCTTGAACAGCTTCACCTGGAACACGGGGTAGTACTCGGTGTTCTGGAAACCGAAGTTGGCGTTGTCGTAGGCGCTGTGGTGGGCCGGCACCCCGGCGTCGCACTCGTCGACGATTGCGGGTAGCCCACGGTATGCCTCGAACTCACCGACGACCCGCAGCAGCCGGCGGATCTCAAACAGCATCTTGTGCGTCGACGGACTCTGCTTTTTCGGTGCCGCTGCCCCGGTCGGGCCGTAGACCCGCCACGGGGTGAACGCGGAACCTTTGGTGTGGAAGGACACGAAGTCCAGCGGGGTGCCCGCGGACGTGGTGTGGGTCAGGAACTCGCGGAGGAAGTCAACCCCGCCGCCGGTCACCGCGGGCCCGCCAACCTGTCCCTGCGGCAGTACGCGGCGGACCGCCGCCGCGGTCGCGTCGTACAGCTCGCCGAACTGGGCGACCGTTCCCTTCCAGTAGAAGATGTCCGGCTCGTTCCACAGCTCCCACAGCCAGGTCGCGACTTCGTCGGGCCCGTACCGCTCGAGGCAGTGGCGGGCGTGGGCCTCGACGAGCGCGCCCCACTTGCTGAGGTCGCGAGGCGGGTAGGCCCAGGCGCCGGCTTCGTAGCTGCTGTAGCTGGTGGGGCTTGACGTGATCGTGAGCTCGTCCGCTTCGGGGGGCAGCAGGTCGCGCGGCGTAAAGCCGAGTTCGACCAGCACGTGGTGGCCGGCGCCGACTATCGCGTCATAGGTCTGGTCGACGATCGTCCAGTCGTAGCTGACGTTTCCGTCCGCGTCCTCGTGGTAGACGTTCCCGTTGCCCCAATGCGGCAGGCCGAAGCCACTGCCGGAGCAGTAGACATAGTGCGGGCGAACGTGGAACGGGTGCGGCGAGAACTCGCCGAACGTGCGGAGCAGCTTCTTGCCGGTCGGGGTGTACGTCCAGTTGATCTCGTCGTACCCGATCGAGGCCCAGATCGGGGGCAGTGCTCCCCGGTCGTCGGAGACGTCGACGGATACGACCGCCGACGTCACGTGGGGCGCGTCCGGCTCGGACGGCGCGGATCCCGGGAAGTGGCTGCTGTCGGTGTTCAGGCCTGGGTTGAAGCGTTCCTCGACGGTGGTCACAGGGCTCGTCACCTCTTTGTTTGGAGCTCGGGGCTGGTCGGATTCGTCAGGTGAGCGGGGGCTGGCTCGCGACGGCGTAGGACGCCAGGGCGCGGGTCCGGGCCTCGGTGATGTGAGCGGCCATAGCAGCCCGGGCCCGAGCGGGCTGCTCCGTGCGTAGGCCGTCCAGGACGCGCGTGTGCTCGGCGACGCAGTGGACGGAATCGGTAACGCCGATTCCGTTTCCGAACAGCCGGAACCGTTGGATCTGTCCGCCGAGCGCGTTGTAGGCCGACAGGAGGAACTCGTTGCCGGTGGCTTCCGCGACGATGCGGTGGAACCGTTCGTCGGCCTCCCAGTATCTGCGGAACTCGTGGAAGCTCGGGCCGAGCGGCGCGGTGCCGAGGTCGCGGACCGCTTGCTCGAGCTTTTGCACCTGGCCGGCGCCTAGTCGGGTCGCGGCAATCTCGGCTAGGACTGGCTCGACGGCGAGGCGGGCGTCCATCAGGCGCTCGAGCTCGGCCGGCGTCGTCATGGGTGCGACGCGGTACCCCTTCAGCGCCGTCCGACGCACAAGACCAGTCGATTCCATACGGGCGAGCGCCTCGCGCACCGGCGTCTGGGAGACCTCGAACTGCCGGGCCAGTGCATCGATCCCGAGGACCTCACCGGCACCCAGCTTGCCGTCGATCAGCGAGTCGAGGATCGCGTCGTAAACGTGGTCGGCCAGGACTTGGCGCGTTGGCAGCCGGAGCGGCGCGGCGTCCGGTGCTGTCTGGGCGGTGACCACGTTCCTCCTCGGTTAACGTCGATCCTAGATCGTACAGGATCGCCGGTCAACGTTCTCCGGTGCTGTCGCTTTAGAGCCGCTCTCCCGCGGTCGTGGCGCCGTTAGCCGGCGATCTCGTCGACGACGGCTGCGAGAGCGCCGAGGTCGTGAGCGAACCGTCCGAGGAACAGCCCGTCCACCGCGCTGGCGACCCGTCGGTAGGTACCCGGGCCCGCACTTCCGCCGTAGAGGAAGCGGACGCTCCCGGAACGGCCGGCGACCATCCCGCGGAGCCCGTCGATGACGGCGACGACGTGGTCGGCGCCGGCTGGCTCGGCTGCGCCGATCGCCCAAACCGGTTCGTAGGCGAAGACCACGTCTGCGCCGTCCGGCACGGCCTCGAGGATGGCCCCCAGCTGGGGGCGGCAGGCCGCGACAGCGTCGGGAGCGGTGCTCCGCGACACCTCACCGACGCACACCAGGGGCAGCAGGCCGGCTCGGACGCAGGCGTCGGCCTTCGCGGCGGTGCCAGCGTCATCCTCGCCGAACAGCCGTCGGCGCTCCGCGTGCCCGACCTCAGCCACCGTGCACCCCAGCGCGCGCAGGTCCTCGGCGAGTACCTCACCGGTGAACGGTCCGCGCGACTGTGCGGACACATCCTGCGCGCCGTACTGAACCTCCGAGTCGGCCAGTAAGTCCCGGGCGTCGGGCAGCGACAGGTACCCGGGCAGCACGAAGACATCGACGCTGACTCGCCCCGTCCCGGGAGCGGTCGACCCCCACTGCTCCCCTAACGCGGCGACGCCCGCAAGCCAGTTGCGCGTCTGCTCCAAGTCGAGATACGTCTTGAGGCTGACTCCGACCATTCGCTCGGACACCGCACGCCTTCGGCCGGCGCCCGTCGGACCGGTCACGGCGCTGTCGCGGCGGTCGGCCTGCTCACGGTCCGGCCGCCATGAGCTCGGCCATCAACTCATCCAGGTGACGAGTCGACCCACCCGCGAGCACTGCTCCCGCCGCTGTCGCGCACAGGGCGAGCGAGGCGGCCCCGGCGTCGGGGTGGCCCACGCTGCGGGCGGCCAGCGGCCGCGCCCGTCCGAGTCGAGGCTCAAGAGCAGCACTCGCGTGAGCTGCGGCCACCGCGTCCCGTGCGGCGGCCAGCCAGGCAACCGCGAGGTCCTCTCCGGCGGCGGACCGGGTCTCCAAGGTGTCGACGAACGGCGCGAGCACGTCAACCAGGGTCTTGTCACCCACCCGTGCGCCGCCGAGCCGGGTCACCGCACCGAGCCCGGCACGTGCGCCGCGGACGACGTCGCCGGGGGACATCGCACCGTCGGACAGCTCGGCCGCCCAGGCCCGCAACAGTCCGCCCCACAAAGCGCCCGACGTGCCGCCGGCACGGTCGGCCCACGCGTCGGCGGCGCGACCGAGGGTCCACCCCGGTCCCCCGCCCGACACGTCTCGGTCGTCCCCAGCCGCTGCCTCGGCGGCCGTGAGTGCCGCGGCGGACCCGCGCGCCATACCCCGCCCATGGTCGCCGTCGCCGGCGAACGCGTCGAGCCGGCCGAGGTCCGTCTCCGCCGCCGCGAGTGCCGCGGCCACGGCACGAAGAACGGCGACGACGCGGGCGGCTGCGTTGCGACCGCCCGGTTCGACGGATGGCGGGACCGCGCCGTTCTGTTTCGTCTCAACGGGCACGCGCGGCGCCGGGACCGTTCCCTCCGCCGCCGTCGCACCGACTGTCATCGCCGGTGACCAGCAGGGCGCGGACCAGAAGGTCTCGGTCGAGGGGTCTAACCACGCGACGGTCAGGGAGCACCCGGCCATGTCCAGGCTGCTGACGAGCGTGCCGACGCGTGGCCCGACGGGCTCGAGCCCCGCCGCCTGCAGCCGCGGGGCGATGTGCGCCCACAAGACGAACAGCTCTTCGGGACCGGTGGCGCCGAGCCCGTTGACCAGCACCGCGGCGCGACTGCCGGCACGCTCCGGGGCTTCGGCGAGGACACCGTCCACGAGGAGGGCGGCCAGCTCCGCGGCCGGCAACACCTCCCGGTCGGTGATGCCGGGTTCACCGTGGATGCCGAGCCCGACGCCCATGCTTCCGGCCGGCACCGTGAACAACGGCTCGTCCGCACCGGGCGGCGTACAGCCGGCGAAGGCGACCCCGAGGGAGCGCGTCGCATCGTTCGCGGCGCGCGCCGCGCCGACCACCTCGGCGAGGTCGGCGCCTGCCTCGGCGGCGGCACCGGCCACCTTCGCCACCACGACGTCGCCCGCGACGCCGCGCCGCTGGCCGGCGCGGTCCGGCGGCGCGCTGGCCACGTCATCGCTGACCGCCACCACTTCAGTTCTGATCCCGGCGGATCGGAGCCGGTCGGCGGCGAGTCCGAAGTTCAGCACGTCGCCGGCGTAGTTGCCGAACATCAGAATTACCCCGGCACCCCGATCGGCTCGTCGGGCGACGTCGACCACCTGCCTGCTGGACGGGGAGGCGAACACGTCGCCGCACACCGCACCGTCGGCTAGGCCCGGACCGACGTACCCCGCGAACGCCGGATAGTGCCCGGCACCTCCGCCGAGGACCACTGCGACCTTGCCTGTGGGTGTGGCTGTGGCGCGGACGACGCCGCCGTCGACCGCCCGCACCAGGTCCGGGTGCGCCGCGCAAAGCCCGGCGACCGCGTCGCGCGCGAACTCGGCGGGGTCGCCCACGATCCGGGTCATGTCGTCTCCTGCGATGTGCCGGTCCGGGTAGCTAGCAGGTGCGTCTCTGTCAGCGGGTGCGCCCCGGCGCCCGCGTAGCGCGGTCGCAGGCACTGGCTGGAGGTCATCAGTGCGGCGTGCGGGCGGGGAGTACCCCCCGCAGGTACTCACGGTTCCTCGCGCCGACGCCGAGCCCGTCCCCGCCGTAGTGCTCGGTGCAGAAGGCGCCGCGAAAACCGTGCGCAACGGCATGGCGAACGGCCCACCGGTAGTTGACGACACCGAGCTCGAGCGGTGCGGGGGCGGTGACGACCTGGCCGGTCGTCCCGTCCTCGGTCCGCATGTAGTTCTTGATGTGCCAGTAGTTGGCCAACGGGACGGTCTTGACCACCATGTCCTGCCACCGCTCGACCGGGCGGTGCAGCCGGACCAGGTTGCCGAAGTCGGGGTTCAGCCCGACGTGCGGGTGGTCGACGTCGGTGACGAAGCGCACCGCGTCGTCAGCGGTGCCCAGGTACGTGTCCTCGTACATCTCCAGCGACACCTCGACCCCGACCTGCTCGGCGTGGCGGGCGAGCTCGCGGATGCGCTCGACGGCGAGCCGGTACGTCGCCGGGTCGTCGGAGTCGACCGGTCCCTGGACCGTCCAGAACCACAGCGCGCGTTGCTGGTCCGGGGTCAGTTCGCGGAAAAAACCGACCGAGACCACCGACGCGCCGACCGCGGCCGCGACGTCGACCGCCCGGTGCAGATAGGCCATGTTCTCCTCGGCGCCCGCCGGGTCGACCGGACTGCGCCTCGAGGTGGAAACCGCCGGGATCGTCAGACCAACGTCTGCCACGACGTCGGTGAACTCGCGCAGCCGTTCGCGCGTCAGATCGGCCAGCCGAAGCCACGAGTCCATCGGGTCGAATTCGGTGTAGCCGGCCTCGCGCACCTCCGTGAGCGTTGCCGCCCACCGGCCGGCCGACTGGTCCTGGGTCGCGGTCCCGTCCGGCCCGGTCGGCGGGAACTGGTTCATCGCCGCGGCGATCGGCCAGTCCCGCGCGGTCAGGACGTCGTTCCCGGTGGGTTCGCTCATCGTCGTCTCCTGGCGGTGTTCCGGTGGAGGACTGGCAGGTGTCGGCCGTTCCCGGCCCGGCAGAGGTCTTCGTCAGTGCATGTGCTTGCCGCCATCGACGTTGAGGCTCACACCGTTGACGAACCCCGCCTCGTCGGACAGCAGAAAGGCGATGACGGCGGCGATGTCGGCCGGCTGTCCGACCCGCCCGACAGGTATCCCGGCCGCCATCGCTGTCTTGCGCTCGTCGCTGAGCTGGCCGCCCATGATGTCGGTGTCGATCGGCCCCGGCAGGATGCAGTTCACGGTGATGCCGAGTGGGCCCAGCTCGCGCGCCCCGCCGCGGGTCAGGCCGAGGACCGCGGCTTTCGCCGCCGCGTAGGCCGTCTTGGAGAAGGTCCCGCCGCCGTCGAGTGCGGTCACCGACGACGTGTGCACGATGCGTCCGGTACCACGCTCGGCCATCCGGCGAGCGGCGTGTTGGGTCAGTAGAAGCGCTCCGGTCGCGTTGACGCCAAGCACCCGGTCCCACTCGCCGACGGTCAGCTCGAGCAGCGGGGTCGGGCACGCCACGCCTGCCAGGTTCGCCAACCCGGCGACCGGGGGCAGCTGCGCGTCGACGACCTCAAACGCGGCGGCAACGGAGATCTCGGAGGCGATGTCGGTCGCGATGCCGACGGCCTGCACACCAGATGCACGCACTTGTCCGGTGAAGTCGGCGACGCCAGCGGTATCGACATCGAGCAGGGCAAGACTCCAGCCATCGGCGGCCAACCGCTGCGCGACGACTCGGCCGATGCCCCGGGGGGCACCCACCCCGGTGACGACGGCCGTTCGAGGTTCGGGTGTGCTCACGACGGTCTCGATCTCCTCAGTTGACGGCGGACCGGGATCATCCGGACCTGGGGCGAGTTCGCGGTTGCTCATCCAGCGATAGCTGCCCGGACGAGGCCCAACGGCTCAGGCGAAGGAGCACGCACGGGTCGAGCGGCCAGACCGTGAGGGAGGACGCCGCCGGCAGCAAGAGAGGCGGTCAGCCGCTCGGCTGGTGTCCGCCACCTCCTGCGGATGTGGAACGGCATGCAGCGACGGCCTCCCTTAGGTACGGCGCGCACGCGATCATCGGTGGACGCAGTGGGAGTAGCCCTGGTCGGTACCGCGTGTTATTCGTCGATCCTACAGGATCCACGGATGCTGATTGCCGGGTCCGCCCGGGCCGCCCCCGCTACTAGCGGCACTCCCCCACGGCTTCGCTGGCCGTCAACCCGTCGGCGCCACGGTCACGCCGCTTCCCGCGGCGGTCCGCACGCTCATTCACTCCCGGGCAGCGGCGAGGTGCTCATCGCGCGAACACACGGCCGCTGTGGCTGACGCCTTGCTGAGCATCATGCGCTTGACCCGGTGTATCTGGCTGGCCGTAGAGCGGACATCCCGCGCCGAACTCTTCAAGCCGCGCATCCCTCGTTAATGTGCATAACCACACTTATCCATCAGGCGTCGGGCGCTCCCCTGTGGCGTCGACCAGGCGTTTCGCTTAGCCCTCGCCGCCATCGATGTACCCGTCGCACGAGCCGACAGTGCTCGTCATCGTCCTGTTGTCCGCGCCCTCGACCGCCCCAGCTCGGCGCATTTACGCGACGCGGCGATCTTCAAGGGGCCGTTGTCGCCCGCCATCCCGCTGGGACGGGGGCGCCGAAGCCCGGTGGAGACAGTCGCACGACGTCTCGGGCCCCGAGTGCGTCGACCAGCGGCTCCCAGATGACATCGGTCTCGGGGTTGCCGTGTACCAGCACGACCGTCACGACGTGGCCGTGCCTACCGTTGGCGTGGCTCCCTGGCTATTCAGGTGCCGGCGCAGCCAGGCGACGGCGTGCTGGTCGACAGTCGCGGCGTGCGGGGTCTGCGGCGCCGGGGTGACGCCCGGCTCGTCGGTCAGCGCGTGCGCCATGTCGGGGACGACGACCAGGTCAACTCGGGCGGGGTCGTCGTAGCGGGCCGCGAGCGTGGCCTTCAGTCGCTGCGCCGGCTCGAGGAACCCTTCTCGGTCGTCGTCCGCCCCGATGATGAGCTGGACCGCCGGCTGTCCGGCCGACAGCAGCTCGTCGGCACGGGCGACGAAGTCCATCCGCGCGGCAACTGCCAGTGACGCCGGTCGCCACGGGTAGGTGACGCCGAACCGGCGGCCGGTGGCGTCGACGGCAGGGCGCAGTTGCGCTATCGGACTGACCAGTACCGCTGCGCGGGCTTGGACGCCAGCGCTGGGTCCGGTCTCGGTGAGGACGAGTTGCGCGACGACAGAGCCCATCGACCCGCCGAGCAGGCCCAGCGGCGCGGCTCCCAGGTCGAGCCTGTTGCGCAGCTCGGCGAAAGCGGCGGGGAACTCCTCGGCGCCCTGTGCGGCGATCGGGCCCTGCAGGTTCATCACCGCGTCCGCGTAGCCCAGTCGCATCAGCTCGTCCTGCCCGCCGGCGGGCAGCCGGGCGCCGCACATCGGCAGGCCGAGGTAGATCCGCCAGGCGTCTAGCCCGGCCAGCGGCAGCGCCGCCGCGAACGCCGCCTCGGTGCGCGGCGGGTCCATCAGGTGCCAGGCCACCACGACCGAAGCGCCGGGGCGCGTGCCGCCGGGCGGCGGCAAGGCCAGGAACGGCACTCCGGCAGCAGTACCGGACACCGGACTCGGGGATGCGGACACGGCTTCGCCTCACGGAACGAGTTGGACGCCGTCCAATATAGCTGGACGGCGTACAGTACGCGCTATGACCTCGACGACGCGCCGGCCGGGGCAACGGGCCGGGCTGGACCACAGCGCGGTGCTGGCCGGGGCCCGGGAGCTGCTCGCGCAGCATGGCGGCGAAGCGGTCACGATCCGGGCGCTGGCCCGCCGGCTGCATGTAGCGCCCAACACCCTCTACAGCCACGTGTCCAGCCGGACCGCGCTCCTGGACGAGCTTCTGGACGAGCTGCTGGCTGGCGTGACGGCGCCCGCGGCCGACGTCTCTGACCCAGTCGCCGGGCTGCACGCGCTCATGGCCTCCACGTACGACGTGCTCACCGCGGCTCCGGACCTGGTGCCGCTCTACCTGGCTCGGCAGGGCGCCCGCGGCCCGCACGCTGTGCGGCTCGGTGAGCTCACCGACGGCCTGCTGGTGCGTGCGGGTGTCGACCCGCAGTTGGTGCCGATGGCGCGCAGGATCCTGATCGTGCACGCCATCGGCTCGGCCGCCTTCGCCACCGGCACCGCCCCGCTTCACAGCACGGTCGAACCGCTGGAGGCCAACCGGCCCATCTCGGGGCCGGAGAGCCGGGACAACTTCCGGGTCAGCCTGAGCTGGCTGCTTGCCGGCATCGGGCGCAGGGATCGGTAGCGACGTGCCCGAGCTCGCCCGAGACGACGTCGCGCAGGCGCGTCTGGTCGCGCAGCGGCTCGTTGGGCTCATGGCACCAACGCCGGCCGAGGCGGTGCAGTGGCTGACCGCGATGCAGGCGCAGGACTACTCCGGCGCCCTCACCTCGGTCGGGCTGCTGACCCGTGCGCGCCTGCGCGCCGAGGTGGTGGCCGCGCTTGACACTGGCGACATCGTCCGGTCCTGGCCCATGCGCAGCACCCTGCACCTGACCGCGGCCCAGGACCTGTCCTGGATGCTGCGCCTGCTCACGCCCAGGGTGATCAGAGGGTCAGCCGCCCGCCGCCGGGGGCTGGGCCTGGACGAGCCGCAGCTGGAGCCGGCCCGCAAGCTGTCCATCGACGCGCTGTCCGGCGGCCGACAGCTGCGGCGGGCGGACCTGCTAGCCAGCTGGCACAAGGCTGGGCTTGACCCGGACGGGCAACGCGGGTCCACGTCCTGCGCTACCTCGCCATGACCGGCACCCTGGTCTTCGGCCCCACCGCCGCCGGTGAGCAGTTGATCGTCCTGCTCGACGAGTGGGTCCCGCAGCCCCGGGACCTCGATCGCGACCAGGCGCTCTGCGCGCTGGCCGTGCGCTACTTCCGCAGCCACGGCCCGGCCACGGCCGTCGACCTGGCCACCTGGAGCGGGCTGACCGCTGGCGACACGCGGACCGCGATCACCCTCGCCCGACCCTCACTCGCATCCTTGAACATCGCTGGCACAGAGCACCTGCTCGACCCGCAAACACCCGAGCGCCTGGCCGCCGCACGAGAACACGCCGAAGGCGTCCTACTTTTGCCCGGCTTCGACGATTTCCTGCTCGGCTACCGCGACCGCAGTGCCCAGCTCGACCCCGCATGGGCCGACCGGATCGTCCCGGGCGGCAACGGCATCTTCCGGCCCACCGTCGTCAGCGCCGGCCGCGTCGTGGGCACCTGGACCCGCACCGGCCGAGGCGCACGACATGAGATCGCCGCGACGCCCTTCACCAACTTCCCTCCTCGCGTCGAAAGCGCCATCGCCGAGCGGTACGCCGCGCCCTGCCCTGAACGCGCTGGAGGCCGTCCCGCAAGCCGAAGGCCTGTCGGACGCCCGGCCGGACGGGGTGCGCGGCCGCGATCTTGTGTCACAGACGATCGGTCCGCGGTACGGGGATGGGACTAGGAGGTGGGCCGCACTATTGACGCGGCCCCACCGTCGATCACTCAGGCGCTCTCGCTCTGCTGCCGCGCCCACTCCGCAACCCGCCGCGCGCTCTCCTCCTCCGACAGGTCCTCGACGCGGGTGATGATCGACCAGCGCACGCCGAAGGGGTCGCGGATGCTCGCGAAGCGGTCCCCGGACACGAAGGTGGTCAGCGGCTCGCGCACCGTCGCTCCGGCCTGCTCGGCCCGGGCCACGACCGCGTCCGCGTCGTTGCAGTAGAGGCCGATCGAGCAGCAGTCGTCGTCTCCGGCGGGGGGAGGCACGAGGTGGTAGTCGGGGAGCGGCTCCCCGAGCTGCAGCTGGCCGTGTCCGAAGTCGAGGACGGCGTGGGCCACGACGCCGCCCATCTCGGTGACGTCGACGACTCGCGCGCCGAAGACGTCGCGGTAGAAGGCCAGTGCCTCGCGGGCACGGGGCACGACCAGGAACGGCGTCAGGCTCGTGACGCCGTGGGGGATGCCGTCCGTCGTGTGCGCGCCGTGCGCGGCGCGGACCTGCTGCGTCGTCTCGTCCATGGGCTGGGACGCTAGGGGCGGGACGGGTCCGTCGGCTTGGAGATTTGCGACAGGGCCGGGTTGGCTCCTCGCATGACCGGCGACGGGCGGGGCGTGCTCTATCCCGCGGCGATGCCGGCCTTGCACCGGCTGCCCGCGCCTGGGCGGGTGTCTTCGCTGGTCAGGTGGTTCTGGATCCCGGAGTGGAACATCGTGCCCGGCCGCGTGTCGCGCCAGGAGCTGCTGGCCTTTCCGGCCTGCAACCTCGCCGTCGAGCCCACGCTGGTCGGCCTCGCCGGCCCAACGACCAGGCGATCGCACCGCGACCTGACCGGACACGGCTGGACTGTCGGGGCGCTGCTGCGACCGGCGGCCGTGCCGCACCTCACGACCGACCCGTACGCACTGCGGGACCGGTACCAGTCCCTCGACCTGCCCGATCTGCACTGGACCGTGGCGGCGGCAATGACCGGCCAGGGAGAGGGGGACCTTCGCCGCGCCCGTGCCGTCGAGGCGTTCACCGACTGGCTGGTCGCGACGCTGCCGCCCCCCGACGCCGACGGGCTGCTCACCAACGCTCTGGCCGAGCTCATCGACGGCAACCCGACCGTGCTGCAGGTCCAGGACGCAGCGTCCCGCCTGAACGTGTCCGCCCGAACCCTGCAAAGGCTGGCCCGGCGCCACGTCGGGCTGTCGCCCGCGGCGATGATCCGCCGGCGCCGGCTGCAGGAGGCCGCCGAGCGGCTGTGCACCAACCCCGACGCCGACCTCGCAACGGTGGCCGCGGAGCTCGGCTACGCCGACCAGGCCCACCTCTCCAGCGACTTCCGTGCCGTGCTGGGCTTCACACCGAGCTCCTACCGCGCGTCCTGCCGCACCGTTGGCTGAGGCAGTAGCCCCCCGAGACCCGTGCGGACCCGGGAGTAGCGGTGCCGCTGTCTACACCGCGCCCGCTGCCCATGTCACTAATGCGAAAGCTACATCGGCGGACCGAGAAGGTGAGGCCGTCGGCTGCCGGGCATGAACCGGGCGGCTGCTCACACCGCTTATGGTCCGCGACCGGAGCCCCGCGAGGCCTTTTGAGTATCGAGAACTCGTCCTCCCAGGGTGTCAGCCCCGCTGCCGCTCCAGCGGAGAGTCGACCGGTGGACGTGAACCGCGTCAGCGGCGATCGCGGCGATCACCACCGCGGTCACAGCCCGAGGGGTGACCGCCCTGCACCGAAGGACCGTTCGGGAGACCCCTGCTGGGCCGATTCCCCGCGAGGTTGCTGTTTCGTAGATAATTCTCATTATCCACCAAAATTAGGGCCTCCCCCGACCGGTGGAGGGTCACCGCGGTCACCATGAGCACGGGTCCCGTGCTCACCAGGAGATCTTCACGCTGCAGCCCCCGGCCCTGGCAGGACGTCGACGTCGCGTGCCCCGATCGGTCGGTCACAGTGCGAGCAGCGCAACTCAGCATGGCTGATCTCACCGCAGTCGTGGTGGCGGTAGACCACCGGGGCCCCGGCATCACCGGCGAGCCAGCGATCACCCCAGCGGGCCATGACGAGCAGGACGTCGCACAGCTGCTGACCCCGGTCGGTGAGGACGTAGTCGAAGCGGGCCGGCTTGTCGGAGTACTGCTCTCGTTCGAGGACGCCGGACTCGACCAGCCACCTGAGCCGCTCGGTAAGGACCTTGCGGGAGATGCCCAGGTCGGCCTGCAGGGCGTCGAAGCGCCGGATGCCCACCCACACGTCACGCAGGATCAGCGGGGACCAAGGCTCTCCCACGATGTCGAGGGTCCGCGCGATCGAGCACGTCAGGTCGGCGAACTGGGTGCGCTGCACAGGCCCAGCATAGCCAGGTGGGTTCCCTGAGGGAACGGGACGCTGTTAGCCTCCGACTGGTAGTCCCGTAAGGGATCCACTGACGAGCGGGAGCACCGATGAGCGCGTCGACCGCCACGTACCCGCAGGGAGACACCGCTCTGCTTTGCACGGATCTGGCGCAGGAGCTGCTGCACTCGACCATCCCGGCCCGGCTCGCGTTCGTTTGGCCGGACGGGACGCCGCGGGTCGTGCCGACCTGGTTCCACTGGACTGGCGAGGACGTGGTGATGGTCACCTACACCGCCGGCCCCGCCATCGGCATCCGCCACCCAGCAGCCCGGCTCACCGCGCTGCGCGCCAACCCAGCAGTCGCGTTGACGATCGACACCGAGAACAACCCGCCGCGCAGCCTGGCCATCCGCGGCGTCGCGCGCATCAGCGAGGTCCACGGGATCGCCGCCGAGTACGCCGCCGCCGCTCATCGCTACCTCGGTCCCGAGGCCGCTACCGAGATGCTCGCCGCGATCGACCAACCGGGCACCGCACAGGCGCGGATCAGTGTTCGCCCCACCTGGGTGGGACTGCTGGACTTCGTCACCCGGCTGCCCGACGTGCAGGGCGGCGTCAGCGGCGTCGCGAAGGCGTGAGGCGAGGATGACGACGATCTTCAGCGCCATGGCCGCGTCAGTCGACGGGTACATCACGGGTCCGGACCCGAACCCGGATCAGCCGTTGGGCAACGGCGGCAACCAGCTGTTCGACTGGTACACCACCGGCGACATCCCGAGCGCGCAGTTTCCCGGGTTCCGGATGTCGGCGGTGAGTCGCCCGGTGTTCGACGCGATCGCGGCCCGCACCGGCGCTGTCATCGCCGGACGCAGGACCTACGACGACTCAGACGGGTGGGGCGGCGGAAGCCCGCACCCGCACGCGCCGCTGGTCGTGCTCTCCCACCGGCCGCCGCCTCCCGGCAGGGGCGACCAGACCTTCGTCGCGTCGGGAATCGTCGAGGCGATCCGAGTCGCCGCCCACCTCGCAGACGGACGAGACGTTGCTCTCATGGGGTCGGCCGTAGTCGCCGTCGCTCTGCGGGCCGGACTGCTCGACGAGGTGACCATCCACCAGGTGCCGGTCCTGCTCGGCGGCGGCACCGCGCTCTTCGGCCGCGCTCCGTCGCCGGTCCGGCTCACCGCGGTGGACGTGGTGGCCGCACCCGGCGTCACCCACCTGCACTACGTCCTCCACTACGCCGCCGAGGGGAAACGAGCGAGTACGCCCGCCGAGCACGGACCAAGAGGCTGACGGGCGGAGCGGAGGCAAAGGGACATCGTGACCAGACGCGTAAACCACAGGGGTGCGCTGCTCATGCCGCCCCGCCGCCTCGGCGGACCACCCTGGTGCAGCAACGGGAAACTTGTCTAGTGGAGCCAGCCCGCCTTGACGAGCGCCTCGATTGTGATGTCGGCGAGGAGCGGCAGGAGTCACCGCTTCCAGCTACTAGCCCCGTCCCAGATGCGCCCACCTTGACCGGTGCTGCGTGGCCCGCCCACCTGTGCCGCACCACTGGCACCGACCGACCAGGACCGACCAGCCCTGTGAGCCGACTCGAGGAGATAGGCCCGACATGACGCACCCGACCGGATTCGCGGACATCCCCACCACCATCCTCGCCGACATCCTGGGGGCCCAGCAGGTCTATGGACGCTGGCATCCGCTCGCTGTAGCCGGGCGCGCCCCGAGCCGCCGGCCCGGCATTCACCGTGCGCTGCCCACCCGGGGACAACCTCATGCTCCACGCAGCGATCCACCGCGCCGAGCCCGGCTCGGTGCTCGTCATCGAGTGCGGTGACCTCCACCACGCCCTCGCCGGCGGGAACGTATGCGCGGTCGCCCAACGCCGCGGCATCACCGCGTTCGTCGCTGATGGGCTCATCCGCGACGTCGCCGAGGTGCGTTCTATGGGCTTCCCGGTCTTCGCCCGAGGCGTCATCCCGATTCCGGAGCCAAGGCAGCAGTCCTTCCGCTCAACAGCCCGGCGCGGTGCGCCGGGGTGACCGTGCACGCCGGTGACGTCGTCGTCGCTGACGAGGAGGGCGTCGTGGTCGTTCCCCACTCATGCCAGCAACAGGTGCTTCTCGACGCTCAGGCAAAACTCGCCGAGGAAGCCGGCGAGACCCTTGACGTTTGGGAACAGGCGCACCGAGCCCGCATCGACGCGATACTTCGCGACAAGGGATTCCACGGATGACCGGGTCCTGGCACCAGGGCTCAAGCGCCGGACGGGGCGCTGCCGCATGCCCGTAGGTCTAACCTGCCGCGCACGCCCGTGAGGACGTACGGCCGCCGGCCCTCGCGGCACGCACCACCGAGGGCACGACACCGGCTCGACCTCCCGGTCGCCCGACCTGCCTGAGCCAGTCAGCCACTCTTGAGGTGAGCCGACCCTCCAGTGCAGTTCGGCTACTAGGGAGGTGGTCGAGCCTCGGGACCTGCAAGGTCGCTGAACCAGGTTCGGCGGGCTGCCGTGGGCGGCGAGGACTTAGCCGCTTCGGATAATGGTCAGGATGCTTCCGGCCACTTTCTGGACGTCACCGTGGGGCAGGCGCTACCGCGCGGCCCGCGGACGTTCACGTCACTTGCCGGGCGCTCTCGTGCGCTCCCGGTACGCGGGTGGCGGCGTCGTGCTGGCACGGGTGGCCGTGTCAACGTCATCTGGCCCCAGGGTGACGGCTTGATCTGGCCCCACCCCAGCCTTGCTGAGGGCCGAACTCCTTTGCCACTGCTGGAGGACCTGCGGGTGCGGGCGGCTCTAGCGGATGTCCCGTCGCTGACTGCGTGCCGGAATGACGTGGCAGACCCGGTCGTCGTTGCAGTCGGCGGGGTCGAGGCCACGGGCGCGCTCACGCAGCCGCTCGACTTCGGCCCGGGCGGCGGTGAGTTCGGCGATCCGGGTGTCGAGATCCATGGCGTGCCGGTTCAGCAGGTCGACGACGTGTCCGCACGGGGAGCCCTGGGCCTCGCGGACCGCGACGACCTGGACGATCTCGGCCAGGCTGAGCCCAGCGGCCTGCGCGGCCTTGACGAACTGCAGGCGGGCCAGGGCTACGTCGTCGTAGTCGCGGTAGCCCGACGGGGTGCGAGCGGGTGCGGGTAGGACGCCGGCCTGCTCGTAGAACCGCAGCGCCTTGGTCGTGACGCCCGCGCTGGCAGCGAACTCGCCGATCCTCATGCGGGGCACGTTACGGCTTGACCTTCCACCGTGCTGGAACCCCTACCGTCCGGTCCATGAGCGCTAACGAGTGGGACCTGGTCGTGATCGGCACCGGAGGCGCCGCGATGGCCGCCGGGATCGAGGCCCGCGGCAGGGGCAAGAACGTCCTGCTCGTCGAGCACAAGATGTTGGGCGGGACGTGCCTGAACATCGGCTGCGTCCCGTCCAAGAACCTGCTCGCCGCCGCCGGCCAGCGTCACCGCGCCCTGACCAACCGGGCCTTCCCGATGGTGCCGACCAGCGCGGGCGACGTGGACCTGCCGGCGCTGATGGCGCAGAAGCAGGACCTGATCGCCTCCATGCGGCAGGCCAAGTACGCCGACGTCGCCGACGCGCACGGCTTCCCGATCCGCTACGGCCACGCCCGCTTCGTCGACGAGGAGACGCTGACGGTCGACGGGGAGCGGCTCCGCGCTCCCGCCTACGTGGTCGCGACCGGCGTCGCGCCGCACGTTCCGGACCTGCCCGGCCTGGACACCGTCGACTGGCTGACCAGCACCACCGCCATGGAGCAGCAGACCCTGCCCGCGTCCATGGCCGTGATCGGCGGCGGCTACGTCGGGCTGGAACAGGCCCAGCTGTGGGCGCACCTGGGCGTGAAGGTGACGCTCGTCGGACGCTTCGCTCCGCACGCCGAGCCCGAGATCGCCGACGTGCTGGCCGGGGTGTTCGCCGACGACGGCATCACCGTGACCGAGCAGCGCGCCACCTTGGTCCACACGACCGACGGCGGGGTCACGGTCCGGACCGCGGACGGCACCGAGGTGACCGCCGAACGGCTGCTGGTCGCGACCGGCCGGTTCGCCGACACGGGCGACCTCGGGCTGGACGCCGCGGGCGTCAAGACCGACGAGCGCGGGTTCGTGGTCGTCGACGCCAACCAGCGGACCAGCAACCCCCGGGTGTTCGCCGCCGGGGACGTCTCCGGCGCCCCGCAGTACGTCTACGTCGCCGCGCAGACCGGGCACGTCGCCGCCGCCGGCGCGCTCGGCGACCCGAGCACCGTCGACTACCGCGGGCTGCCCGCGGT
>JAABUX010002383.1_pt1 | contig 26749 bp, 27 predicted proteins | sample 5561851 | NCBI WGS metagenome assembly JAABUX01 (sample SAMN10711883, study PRJNA513361) | rock metagenome | isolation source: Antarctica rocks | place: Antarctica: Victoria Land, Richard Nunatak red sandstone | collected 2016-01-03 | reverse complement strand
CCGAAGCTCAAGGCACTATCGACCGCCGGTCAGAAAGGTGAGGTTGCCATCGCCATCTGCGCCCTCAACCAAATGATCCGGATCGTAAAGCCAATCTCCATTCCCGCCGTCTGACGCGATCACCGGGTAGGGCAAACTCTTGCCTCCAGCCCGGTCCATGCAACAACGCCACGGCCGTGGTCAGGACGACCGGGGCGTCGTCTCTGGAAGCCCACAAGCTGACGACCCGGCCAAAGCTTTCATGCGGACCTCCAAACGGTAAGCAGCAGGCTCTCCCCTAATGCTCACCCGTCGCGCTCGTCGATGCAAACTTCGTTCAGTTCGACATGGTATCGGATAAAGTTCCGTCGCCCATCACTCTACGATATGCAGAGTAGAGGCTATCCAAGACGCTCGCATTTGGATCTAATCTGCTGCCTTCGGTCCTTAATGACCAGGAAGGAAGCTCTATGGACGACCAAGTGACCCAGCTCGCCCGACAATTACTGGATAATGGTCTGACCGGCCTATCCGAACGAGAGCAGCGAACTATCATCCATATTGCCAGGCGACAACATATCTCACGGGATGTAAACGCTATTCTGAACGAACAGCAGACAGTCGGAGAACGCCTGGCGGATAACGTAGCTCAAATTGGTGGTTCATGGAGCTTCATCACCGTATTCACGGGTATGCTCGTCACATGGATTGTATTGAACAGCTTCGCGATGGCAGGCAATGGGGGAGGTTTTGATCCATATCCCTACATTTTTCTTAACCTGATCCTGTCGATGGTTGCTGCACTACAAGCGCCGGTGATCTTGATGTCCCAGAACCGGCAGGCTGCTCGGGATAGAGTGGCAGCCAGCCTGGATTATGAAGTCAATCTGAAAGCAGAAGTTGAGATCATGGCCCTCCATGACAAGCTCGATCGTATACGCATCGAAACTGTCGAACTTATACTGAGAGGTCTGGCTGAACGAATCGATGAAACAAACAGGCTGGTGCATTCGCTTGGTGAAGGCTGAAATGTCGAGGACCACTCCGGTAGGTCGGAGGCAACGATCGCCGGCTTTTGCTCAACCCGCACCTTCGTTCTAGAGATTGCTGTTCCGAGAATTGCCTGTAAATACAACCGATCCTAGCGATCAGCCATAAAGTCTAGCTGCCCACGAGATGAACGTTCACACGGGTCAGTCGAGACGTTGCCCTCCGCCTGGCATCTGGAGATTGAGGCCACTGTCGTTCTGTTCCCGCACCATGGTCTGACTGAGCATCCACTCATCGGCTTCACGCTGACTGGAGAAGACACCAACCACATCATTCAATGAACGGCCGCTGCTGTCGCGAACGGCAAACCGCCCGTCACCTTGTTGAACGACTTCCATCATCAAAACTACTCCGGTCCAGTTATTCCAACGCGAAATGTAGGGCCTGCTGGAAGTTCACGGCAGTCGCTTCTGCATTCGACGCTGGCCGGGAAGGTCTCGACAAAAGAGCTCCCGCCATCACCGAAGCAGCAGATCGCAGCAAAGCGTTGATCGAGCTCCACCGTGCGCATCATGAGCATGATCAACGGGTAAGCCCATGATGTAAATTCCTCACGAGCGGCGGCGTGCCGGCTTCATGGCAACCGGGATTCGTTGAGGAAGACCCTGCATCAACGCAATGGTCAGCAGGCCGATGCAACCAACGGCAAGATATATCCAACTTCCTGACATGTTCCTCTTCCTGAAGAAGCCTGGGCAATCAGTAGCATCGTGGTCTTCGATATATCAGGTTCGGAAACTACTCATGACCTTGTCGAAGCTGCTCTGCGCATCTCCATGGACCTCACAAAAATACAACCGGTAATAGCACCCAGCCGAGCAGGTCTCGCGGAGCCGACCATACACACGACGGCCAGATCAGGCGTTGCCGAAGTTGGCATGCAGAGTGTCGCTCTGGGTTCCACTCATCGGGTTCTGTCCCGCTGGCAAAGTATCGTCGTTGGGATGCAGATAGGCGCCGCCGGTGCCAAGCGCGTTCTGCATATAGGCGGCACCTGTCTGCATCTGCGCGGTCGAGCCATCGTAGAAGCCGGCGATGGTCTTGTTGCCTGCCGCGTCGGACTGGACGGTGCCGGCAGGGGCGCCATCGGCAATGCTCTTGGTATCGCCCTTGTTCAGCCCCTGGCCATCGCTGAGCGAGATCGACGCGTTGCGGCCATCGATATAGCTGACGTCCGGATACTTCATCTTTCCGTTGCTGTCGGCCTCGTATTCGAGCCGACTGGCGTTTGCCTGGAAGTTGCCGCTGGCGTCGGCCTTGGCGGCATAGCCCGCCTCCCCGTTCTGATAGAGAAGCGTACCCGTCTGGCCGGGCTGGATGGTGATCTTGGCCGACGGGTCCGTCGTGGACTCGCCGTTCTTGAACTTGCCGATTGTCATCGGCTCGTTCGTGGTGTTGGTGATCTGGATGGCGTTCGGTCCGCCTCCTGCGGACGTGGTCGACGTGCCGGATGCGGCACCGGAAGCCGGATCGGATGCCGTCGTCCCTGCGCTGGGCGATGCCGCCGCCTGACTGGCCCCGACATCCTGAGGAGCATCCGAGCCGACCTGCGGCTGCTGCGCTGCGGATGGGCTCGCGGGCTGCCCACCGGGGCCTTGCTGCCCGGCGGAAAGTTCCTGCAGCAATCGCTCGATCTCGGCCTCGAACTGCTGGATCTCCGCGGCCTGTCCGGACGCCGTGTCTCTTGCCTGCACGCCGGGCGGGTTGCTGTAGATCTCGCTGTTCTGCAGTCCGTTGACGCTGAGGTTGCCGCTCATGTGACCGTTCTCCGATACCGGGGGCCGTTGACCATGAATGCCGTTCGAGTTTGTCGCATCTCCAGGGATGGTTGTCTCGTGGAAATATCATGAAGAACTCAATCGCGCCCGTCTTTCCTGGCGTTGGCGTGATCAGCCGTTGAGCATACCGAGCCGTTTCATGCACATGATGACGGGTTGGAACAATTCGCGCGGGATCGTATGGCCGATCGCCACCGTGTCGAACAGGCAACGTGCGATGTCCGGCTCGTGCAGCACCGGCAGCTTCAGCCGGCGGCTATCCTGGACGAACCGCGTCACATCGTCCGCCTCCGCTCGTGCGACGGACATCGGCACGCGGGTATCGATCGACGAATATCGCATCGCCACCGCGATGCGTGTGCCGGTCAGCAGGAAGGTCGCCTGGTTCAACCCGGCCCGCTTGCTGGCCGCTTCGCGTCGCTCGCGCTTGTGCGCGCCCTTGATCAGCGGGTTGCCCTCGCTGTTCTTGTGCTCGTTCTTCTTCTCGGTATGGCTCATCCGCTGGTCGCGCATGAACAGCCAGCGCTGGAGGAACGTGTCGGCCAGACCGAACACGAGGAAGATCAGGGTCCCGGCCGCGGCGAGCGGCAGCATCGCCCCGCGCAGCACGTAGCCGGTGCAGCCGAGGCCACAGGACGGCATGTCGACCAGCGCCTGCAACGCACGGCGAATGATCTCGAACGCGACGGTTCCGACCAGGCCCAGCTTGAGCAGGCTCTTGGCAACCTCGATCAGACCTTTCGCCGAGATGAGCTTCTTGACCCCCTCCGCCGGATTGAGCTTCTGCAGCTTGGGCAGCAGCGGGTCGAGCGACAGCACGAGGCCACCGGTCGAGACCACGCTGGAGAAGATCGCCGCGAGTACGACGAACAGCAGGAAGGGCCCGATGATGTAGGCTGCGGTCTCGCCGATCTGCGAGGTCATGACCGGCAGGGCCTGGGACAGAGGTTGCCCGGACAGGTCGCCCGCACGTTCCACCAATGCGGTGGACCGCACGACGATGCTGTCCCACTCGGCGACCAGGAAACCCACCGCAGCCAAGGTGACGGCGGCGCTCACGAGGTCCTTGCTCTTCGCGACCTGGCCTTTCTTGCGCGCATCGCGCAGCTTCTTGGCGGAGGCGGGAAGGGTCTTGTCCTCGCTGCTCCCGCCCACGGCTATTCGACCGCCTGTCCGGTCGCGGACGGGGCCAACACCGGCGCCAGGACATGAAGGCTCTGGTCGATATGGGCCTCGTTGCGCGCCCCGTAGAGCAGCAGGAATCCTGCGTAGAGCGGCATGAAGATGAAGAAGACCAGGTTGCGGACCGCCAGCGACAAGTCGTCGATGCGAAGCTGCGGCGCGATCCGCGCGATCAGCAGCATGGCGGCGTCGCTCAGCAGCATGACCAGCACCAGCGGCATCGCCAGGCTCAACGCCATCGCCTCGAGCTGGTCGAGCAAGTGCAGCGCCAACACGCCGGCCTGCTGGCTCGGCAGCGGCAGCATCTCCAGCGGGCGCCAGACCGCCCACGAGGAATAGAGCGTGTCGGCGATGACATCGAGGCGGCCGCCGCTGATCAGGATCATGATGCCGCAGAGCAGCAGCAGCGTGCCGGTGACCGACATGTCGCCGAAGCCGGCCGGATCGTTCAGCCGGCCTTGGGTGGCGCCGCGCTGCTGGTCGACGATGTCGCCAACGGCGAGCAGCGCCCAGAACGGCAGGCCGAGCGGCAGGCCGATCGCGGCGCCGATGAGGGACTCCTTGATCATGAGCAGCACCAGCGCGATCGTGCCCGGATTGTTGTGCTGGAGCATATCGACCACGACGGGCCACATCGGGAAGATCAATCCGGTCGCGATCACACCCTTCAGCAGGTTGGACAACTCGACGCGGGTGAAGATCGGGTTGATCGACAGGATTGCCATCGGTCGCGCCAGCAGGATCGCATAGGCGATCAGCCAGCGGCTCGTTACCTCCATTACCGGCTGGAGCTGTGCCAGCAGATCCTGATGCGGTGTGACGGTAGTCATCGTGTCATGAGCGGGAAGTTGTCGAAGACCGAGGTCGCCTCCCGCATCAACGGAACCGTCAGCGCCGGTCCTGCCAGTGCCAGGATCGCTATGACGACGAGCAGCTTGACCGCCAGCGGCAGCGACTGGTCCTGGATCTGCGTGACCGCCTGCATGACACCGACCAGCAGGCCGACCACGACGGCGGCGATGAGCGGCGGCAGCGACATGTAGAGCACGATGCCGAGCATCGAGTGCAGCTGGCTGACGAGCGCGTCCTGCTCCATGCCCGGCGGCCGCGCTAGCTCGCATAGCCGAGCACGAGCCCATGGATCAGCCGCGTCCATCCGGAGACGGCCACGAACAGGAACAGCTTGAAGGGGACCGAGATCGTCGTCGGTGAGACCGACGACATGCCCATCGCCATCAGGATCGCGGTGATGACCAGATCCACGGCGATGAACGGCAGGTAGAGCAGGAAGCCGGTCTCGAAGGCACGACGCAGCTCGGACAGGACAAAGGCCGGAATAACCACGATCATGTCGTCCGGTGTGACGTCCATGTGCGCGTCGGGACCCCAGACGCGACGTGTGGCGCTGGTGAAGAATTCCCGCTCGCCCTGGCTGGTGAAGCGCAGGAGGAATTGCTTGGCAGGTACCTCCGCGCGCTGCATCGCCGCGGTATAGTCGCTGAACGTGGATATCGAGGCGTTGTTGCCGATGCCTGCCGCGTAGGCATTATGAGCCACCGGCGCCATGATGTAGCTCGTGAGCAGCAGGGCTATCCCATACAGCACCAGGTTCGGCGGCGTCTGCTGGATGCCGAGCGCGTTGCGCAGCAGGAACAGCACCACCGAAATCTTGATGAAGGACGTCATCGTCACGGCCACGAAGGAAAGAAAGCCGAGCGAGGTGATCCCGACGATCAGCTCGACGATATTGGGTTCCACGCCGTTCATGCCCGGACCCTCACGAGGCGGGACGCCCGTCGATGTCGGGAGCGAAGGCGGTGATCCGGACACCGGCACGGCCGTCGATGCTGACCAGTTCGCCGTCCCCGATCCGCCGGCCATTGACCATGATCCGAACCGTGCCGGGCACGGCATCGATGTCGAGCACGGAGCCGGCACCCAGCTGACGCAGGCTGCCGAGCGGAAGCTCGAGACGTGCCGCCTCGAACACCAGCCGGATCGGGATCTCGTCCAGGTCGCCGGCAAGCGGCATGTCGTCGCCCGGATCGGATGCTGCGGTTTCGCTCATGGTCTGACCCGTTCTTCTGGCGGGCCGCGGCGGCGCGTCGAGACGCCAGCGCGTTCCGGCGATCCGCGCGATCGCGGTCAGCGTATCTGCCACGGTCAGGTGGAGGACGGAAGGCGTGCCGTCCGCTGCGAACCCGATGGCCCCGTCCTGGATCAGCACGACGTCACCGGCGCGAAGCGACCGGATCAGCCGGAGCGTCAGGACGCTGGCGCCCGCGACCAGCGACACCGGGATCGGCAGGGCGTGCATCGGCCGGGTCCCGCCCGGCCAGGGGCGTAGCAGCCGTTCGACCTCGTCGGTCATCGCCTCGACCATCAAGGTCTGGCGCAGACCCGGACCGCGGATGCCGACGAGAATCTGCATCGCCGGCCGGGCGGCATCCAGCGTGCCGGCAGACGACGAGGCATCCCGGCCGAACGCCGCGACCGTCTGCACGATGACCCGCTGACCGGCAGCGCGCTCGAGGACCTCCAGCAGCGGCAGCAGGGCAGCTTCGAGCAGCAGCGCCATGAGGTCGGGTGGCGGCAGCGGATCGAAGCGCAGCGCGTTGTCGAGCGACCGGAGCAGGTCGAGCAGCAGCGGCCGCGGCATCGTCGCCTGCAGCCGGTCCATTCCGATCGTCATGGTGATCAGCAGCCGTTCGGCCGCTCGGCCAGGCTCATCATCCGGCCTGTCCAGCCGATGCAACGCGTAGGTCTCGTTGCCCGGCAGCGGCAGCGGCATGCGCCACTGCGCGATGCGGTTCAGACGGTCGGCCGCCCCCCGGGAAAGCTCGGGCAGCGCGAGCGGAACTGCGACCATGGCGTTCAAGGTCCGGCCACCGCGCCGACACGATCCATCAGCTCGTCCGCCACGGCTTCCTCTTCCGCCGTCATCGCGGCCAGCACGTCGGCGCGTCGCAGCGTGTCGGACAGGCGCGTGCGGCGCTGGCTTCTCTGCGACACCAGCCGCAACGCGGCGTGCGCCTGCTCGAGCAGGGCGAGGGCCTCCTGCGCAGCCTTCTCCGTGGCCTGCTGCACCGCCATCGCGGCTGCGTGCCGCGCGGCCAGCTGCAACTCGACCGCACGCAGGGACTGGATGTCGCGAGCCGCATGCAGCCCGAGAGCGGCGCCGTAGTCCCGCCGCAGTGCGGAACGGCACTCGTGGCGCGTCCGCTCCAGTTCCGCCGTCGCATCGCGCGCCTGCCGGTCCGCCGCCGCGAACATCGCCTCCGCCTGCTTCCAGACAGCCCGGCAACGGCTCTCGCGCGCGGTCTCCACCCGCGCCAGCAACTGCATCCTGCCGGCGCGGCTCCGGGTTTCTACCAAGGCATTTCTCGACGCTGCATCACGACGTCAGGCGCTCGAGCTGCGCCAGCATGTCGGGGAAGGGGGTGTGATCTTCCGACGCCTGGCGCAGGAAGGCGCGGATGTTCTCGATCCGCTCCAGCGCCATGTCGTTCATCGGATCGACGCCCTTGCGATACTCGCCGACCTGGACCAGGAACTCGATCTCGGCATGACGGCCGAGCAGGTCACGCAGCTTGCGGGCCGATGCCCTGTGTGCCGGGTCCGCGACCGCCTCCATGACGCGCGAGCGGCTGCTCAGCACGTCGATGGCCGGATAGTGGCCGCTCGCGGCGAGCCTGGGCGACAGGATGATATGGCCGTCGAGGATACCGCGCGTCTCTTCCGCCACCGGGTCGCCGGACCCGTCGCCTTCGAACAGCACGGTGTAGAACGCGGTGATCGAGCCGCGTTCCGCCGGTCCGGCGCGCTCCATGAGACGCGGCAGCTCGGCCATGACCGAGGGCGGGAAACCACGCCGCGTCGGCGGTTCGCCAGCCGCCAGTCCGATCTCGCGCAGCGCGCGGGCGTATCGCGTCACGCTGTCCATCACCAGCAGCACGCGTTTGCCTTCGTCCCGGAAGCCCTCGGCGATCGCGGTCGCGGTCATGGCCGCCTTCATCCGCTCGACGGCCGGACGATCCGATGTCGCGACCACCAGCACGGTGCGGGCGCGTGCCTCCTCGGAGATCTGGTTCTCGATGAAGTCACGTACCTCCCGGCCGCGCTCGCCGATCAGCCCGACCACCACGACGTCGACCGCGGCACCCCGCACCAGCTGCGCCAGCAGGGTCGACTTGCCGCCGCCGGGCTCGCCATAGATGCCGATCCGCTGGCCTTCGCCGCACGTCAGCAACCCGTCGATCGCGCGCAGGCCGAGCGGAAGGGGCCGCTCTACCAGCTGGCGGCTCAGCGCGTCGGGCGGCACGGCCTCACAGGGCCGCATGGGGCACGGTGGAAGTGGTCCGGCGGTGGTGGTATCGAGAGGCCGGCCCAGCCCGTCCAGCACCCGTCCCAGGACCGCCTCGCCGCAGGGTACGCGCAGTACGTCGCGTGTCGCGGTGACCTCTGCGCCGATCGACAGTCCGCGCACGTCCCCGATCGGTGCCAGCACCGCCTCGTCGCCGTCGAGCCCGACCACTTCCGCCATCAGCGGCTGCGCCAGGCCAAGGTCGTCCAGCCGGCACAGTTCACCGACTCGCGCCTCCGGCATGACCGCGCGCAGCACCGTGCCGATCGCACGAACCAGCCGTCCGCGCAGCGGTCGCGGGCTGCCGTCGCGAAGCGCCAGCGCCAGACTGTCAAGGCTGCCGAAATTCGGGTGGAGCCTGTCGGGCGCACCGGCCGGAAGCCCGTCCGGCAGCCGCGGCACCCGTGCCTCGCGGTCGTGTCCGGCCATCACGATGCGCTACTCGGCGAGGATACGGCGGCGGCCCCGAACAAGGCGCGCAACTGGTCGATCGGCCCGACCGAGGCGCGGCCACGCGGGTGCATCAGCACACAGCTTCCGGGCGATGCCGCGTCGTCCACGTCCACCACGACGTGGTCCGTCCTGTCCGCCCGGCGCAGCGCATCGCGCAGCCTGGATGCCGTGTGCGGATCCGCGCGCAGACGCAGCCCGCTGGTGCCCTGATGCTCATCGAGCGCGGTCGTCACCGCGCGCAGGAGGCGGTCGTCCTTGGGAAAGGTGCCGAGGATGCGATGCGCGATGGCGAAGGCGAGCGGCACCAGTTCGCTCTCGCTGGCGCGGCGATAGGTCGCCACCGCAGCATCCGTCTCCGCGATGAGGCGGGCGGCGGCGGCGGCGCCCTCGCGCATACCCTCCTGGCGCGCCGCCTCCCGGATCGCATCCGCGTCCGCGCGTGCCTGCGACACCATCTCGGCCGCCCTCCTGGCAGCTCCGGCCTCGATCTCGTCCGCCCGCAGCAGCGCGACGCGGACCTCGTCGCGCACGATCCAGGGGCTGCACGGAAGCACCGGCGTCGAGGGCACGGAACATCCGGTCGCCCCGTCGGCCTCTTCGAGCAGGCTCATGATTCGGATCCGAGCAGCGCCTCGACGATCCGCAAGCCGTCCGTCCGATGCAAGGTCGACGGCTCGTCGCAAGTCGAGAGCCGCAGCACGAGCCGCCGGCCGACCGGCTCCTGCTGCGCGTCGCTCCAGGCTACCAGGCAACGTGCGCCATCGGCCCGGATCGCCTCCGGCAGCGCGGGGACGGACATGACGGGCGCATCCATGGGCGCGAGCGCCGCATGCCTGATGGCGAACGTCCGGCCGCCTGCGCCGATCATCTCGATCAGGGCGCGCACGTCCGGACCGTCAATCGCCCGGACGATGGTCCTGGCATGCCAGATCAGCCCAGCCTGCTGCGCCAGACCAAGCAACGCGAAACCATCAAGCGACAATGCCCGCATCTGCATCGCGGAGCCTGCCGGGCTGCCGAGCCGATCCCCGATCAGGCGGCCAGTGCGACGCAGCAACCTCGGTACACCGAGAATACGCGATACGAGCTCTGCGTCGACGCCATGACCGAGCCAGTCTGCGAGCCGCTGGGGGTGTGCCCACTCGGCCGCCGATCCGCTCATGGGCGGGGGCCTGTCAAGCTCTCGATGTTCGTCGCCAGGGCGATGTCGGGCTGCCGTCGGCGAAGCCAAGCGCGCGTCCTGTCAGCCAGCGGGAGAAGCTGCCGCTTGAAGACGAAGCCGCCGATGCCGAGCATCGCGACCAGCAACCCTCCGAAGGCCGCCGCCAGGATATCGACCAGCACCCCACTGCCGCTTGCCACCGCGACCGGCGGCAGCACCGGACGGACCGCGGGAACCAGGATCACCGAAACCTTGTCGTAGGCCAGGCCTTGCACACTGTCGGCGACCAGCATCTTGATCTGCGGCACGAGGTGATCGACGTTCGAACCGGCTTCGTAGCGCACGAAGACGGATGCGGAGGAAGGCGTCGGGCTGCGGTCGAGAATGTCGTTCTCCGGCAACACGACGGCGACGCGCGCCGAGAGGATCCCGTCGATCTGCGAGATCGTGGCGGACAGCTCCTGTCCGAGGGCATACAGGAACCGGGCGCGCTCCTGCATCGGCGACGCCACCAGGCCGCCGGACTTGAAAACGTCGCCCATGCTCTCGAACGTCTTGCGCGGGAATCCGGCATTGCGCAGCGTGTCCACCGCCTCCGCGAACCGGCTCTTGTCGACCATGACGGTATCGCTGCCGTCCTTCGCCATGACCTTGTCGGCCACGATGTTGCGCTGCATGAGCAAGGCGATCATCTCGTTCGCCTCCTGCTCGGGGAGCGAGGAGTACAGCTCGGTCTTGCAACCGGCGAGCGTCAGCATGCCGCATAGCAGCAACAGGCGCGCCTGGCCGGCGAGACCACGTCGCGACACGTGCACCACTAGCTTCCCTTCATGAGGCTGTTCATCGTCCCCGTGCTGGTCTTCGACACGTTGCTGGCAACCTCGCCCTCGATACAGAATATCGCCGAGGAGCGATAACTGCTTATCGCCTCCCTGATCGTGTCGTTGAAGCTGTCCAGTGGCGTCGCCGCCGCCGCCTGGTGGGGCGGTCCGGCCGAAGCCGGATCTCCCGAGAACAAGGCCTGCTGCCTCGCCTGGTCCGCGTCGGTGGCAGGGTCGGCCTGAAGATGATTTGCGATCGTATCCAGACGGTGCGTCATGGTCGACATGACGCCGTTTCCCGCGGGTGCGGCTTGCGCATCCATCTGCTGAACCGGAGCACTTCGCTGAACCGCGTCCGCGAACGCCTGCTCGTGGGCCGCATCGGCGTGAGTGGGCTGACTGGCCTGCTGGAACGCAGACGGGTCCGCCTGCATCGGCATCCCGACCGAGGGGAAAGCGGTCATCCGACATTCTTCCGCTGTTTCGACGACTTCAGAGGCAAGCAGCGAAGGCCAGGATCGTGGCGTTCATGAGGTCGTATCGACGGCATCGCGCCTGATCCTGAAACGTCGTCCGGGCAACTAGCGCGGCGACAGGCGCGGTTGGTTGTCCTGATACCCATCGCGAAGCTTTCTGCCTCGGACACACTTGCTCGCGCAAGGGATTTTATCATAGGCGTCTACGGCGACGCTATTTGGCGGCCGACGATGATTTTGCACCGCAGTATGATGTTTCCATGAACGCAGGGTCTTGATGGAGAGGGAAAATTCTACAGCAGCCCGGCAGGACCCAGGCGACAATCACGGCAGTGCTCCGCCGCCGTGTTGCATAATGGGCGTCACGCCTTCCGCGCAGCTCACGCGTATCGTGAACTGCCTCGGTACCGCTCACTTGATTGTTGGCTCGGAACCGCTTGCCGAAGCAAGTGGTTTAAGCATATGCGTTTGGAAAGTAGCTATCCCGGAGACCGCAAAACTATTGCACCGCAAAACGATGTTTCGGAAACGCACTGTATGCGGGACCGGGTCGATCGCGTCGCGCGTCGATGGAGCTCGGCGATGAACCTGTCGCACTGCCCTATTGCGCCGGGAGGGTGGCGCCATCTGCTCGTCGGGCTGACCGTCCTGGTGTTGACCAACGCGCACGTGGATGCATCATCGGCTCGCGCGCCCGAGGAATGGGAGAAAAGGCCATATCCGTACAGCATCGTCAGGCAGGACGTCGCCGACGCCCTGCGGAACTTCGGCTACAACACTGGGGTCAACGTCTCTCTGGCGCCGGACGTTCAGGGTGCCGTACAGGGACGCATCAAGGCGGATACCGCGCGCAAGTTCCTCGACCAGATCACGCGCAGCAACGGCCTCGATTGGTATTTCGACGGCGCGGTGATTTACGTCTCGCCGACCTCGCAGGAGCAGACGGCCGTGATATCCCTCAACGGCATGCCGTTCGACCGTGTGAAAAATCAAATTACGCGTGAGAAACTCTTTGACTCACAATATCGTCTGTCGCAACAAGGAGCCGGCGACACTCTGGTGGTGTCCGGCCCGCCGAGTTATGTAGCCGTGATGAAGCAGGCCGTCGATGCGATAACCTCGAACCGAAAGAGTCCAGTTGCGGGAGAACCAGGAAGTCTGATCATCCTCAGGGGAAATCAGACGTCCAGCTTGAAACTACCGTAAGACTTTCCAGCAGATAATCTGCTCCGGAAAGAGTTTCGGTGGACGCGGGTCGATCGGTATTCGACCTTCTGTAGCTCCGCTGAAGACGGTAGCCAAAGTGCGGAGGTCACGAGGCTTCCGCCAACCTGGCGTCGTTGGCGCCAATTCAGGAGAGAGTGATGTCAGGAAGTACAGGAGCTACAGGAGCTACAGGTGGTGTCAGTTCCGACGCGGCCTCGGGAATGGCTCAGTTCGCGGCACAATCGAAACAGACCCAGGCCGACGAGATGGCCTTCGAGGAGTTGAAGGACAAGGAAGGATTCAAGAACGAAGTCGCCAAGTCGGATCCGAGGCAGGCCTAAGGTGGTGGGGTGCGGTCCACAACTTGGCCGCACCCTGTTCACCGGCAGGGCTAAGCTTTGCCGCCCGGACCATGAAATTCGCATGAAGCGCGGGAAGCAGCGGCCAGCATGAGCGGGACGGTCCTTACTATTCTCGAAGGCTTGCAGGCCGGATCGCAGATGCGGCTGTCGCACGGTCAAAGCCGAGTGGGCAGTGGGATCGACTGCGCCGTCGTGGTGGCGGATGCGGTCATGCAGCCGGACCATTTCGAGGTTGTCGTCGGCGACGTCACCGTCGTCCGGGTGACCCGTCCCGTCATTCTCCACGATGGAACCTCGCTGACGGCTGGATCGGAATTCACGATTACCGCATCCACGTCATTCAGTGCAGGCTCCACGCGGTTTCAACTGGATGTCCCGCCGCCGGTGTCGGCGCAGGTTGGGGCGGGACCATCGCATGACAAGGCGCACCTTCGCCGTCGCATCACGATTCTATGTGCCGCCGTCGGAAGTACGGTCATGCTCTGCGGGCTCGGAATGCTCTTCGCGGGTATGTCGTCGGTGCGTCATGCCGATGCCAGCACGATGGCCGTGCCGCACGTGGCCGCGCGCGCGATGGACCGGACTTCGGCGGTTTCCCTCCTGCGCAATCGGCTGACGGGCGCAGGACTGACCGGCGTCACGGTCGCGGTGCAGTCCGATGGAAGCCTGATGGCTGGTGGCTCGTTGCTGCCGAGCGAGCAGCCTGAATGGGATGCTGTCCGTAAGTGGTTCGATGGACGTTTTGGCAACGATATGGTTGTCATCGAACGATTCGCGCCAGTAGGGTCGTTGCCGTCGTTGCGGCTCGCGGCGGTGTGGAGCGGGGACGATCCATACGTCGTCGACGAGCGCGGTGCCCGGCTGCACCCGGGAGCCAGTCTCGATGACGGGTGGACGATCGACCATATCGACGACCGTCACGTGGTCATGCGCCGTGGCACGCACATCGTGTCGCTGGGATATTGACGATGGTCGCGATATTGCTCAATCCTCCGGCTACTCCGGCGCGGGCCGTCAGTTTTCGTGGCGTGCTTGGCCGTTTGCCGATCGGGCAGGACATCGCGCTCGTGCTGCTCATCATGTGCACGTTGGCGATGATGGTGCTGCCGATGCCGACGGTGGCGGCGGACATCCTGATCGCTGTCAACATCGGCATCTCCGTGCTGCTGCTGATGGTAGCCATCTATCTTCCGAGCCCGTCGGATTTCTCGACCCTGCCGACCGTCATCCTGCTGACGACGGTGTTCCGCCTGTCGATCTCGATCACGACGAGCCGGCTGGTGCTGAGCCAGGCTGACGCCGGCGAGATTATCCGGACGTTCGGCGACTTCGTCATCTCCGGAAACGTGGTGGTCGGGCTGGTCGTCTTCCTGATCATCTCGGTGGTGCAGTTCCTGGTCATCACCAAAGGCGCCGAGCGTGTCGCCGAAGTGGCCGCGCGGTTTGCGCTGGACGCGCTGCCCGGCAAGCAGATGAGCATCGACAACGATGCCCGCAACGGCACCATCAAGGCGGACGAGGCCAAGCGTCGCCGCAAGGCACTCGAGCGCGAGAGCCAGCTGTTCGGCGCGATGGACGGCGCGATGAAGTTCGTCAAGGGCGATGCAATCGCGAGCTTGCTGATCATCTCGGTCAATCTGCTGGGCGGGATCGCGATCGGCTGCGCGCAGCATGGGATGTCGTTCAGCGAGGCTGGGGCGACCTACTCTCTGCTGGCGATCGGCGACGGGCTGATCGCGCAGATCCCGGCCCTGTTGATCTCGCTGACGGCCGGCTTGGTCGTGACCCGCGTCGGCGCGGACGGGGAGACCAATCTCGGCACCGATATCATCGCGCAGATCTCTGCCGACCCGAAGGTGCTGATCGTGGCTGGCGTGATCATGGCGACGTTCGGGCTGATCCCGGGATTTCCCACCATGGTGTTCTTCGGGCTCGCCGGCGCTGTCGGCAGCGGTGGCTGGCTGTTGCTTCGCAAGCGCCGACGGGGCGCCGCTGCGGACGAGGCCGCGATGCGCGACGCGATCGAGGACCTGCGCGGCCTCTCGGTGATGCAGGTCTATCTCGGCGCCGGCCTGATCGCGCAACGGGCGCAGGTCGAAGCCTCGCTCTCGCTGCTGCACAAGGAGATGGCGGACGAGTTCGGTATCTCCCTGCCGCGGCTCCAGGTGATCGAGGCCATCGAGCCGGGTGCCCCCGGGCTGAGGCTGGAGATGAACCAGATCCCGCTGCTTTCGGTCCCCTTGCGGGCCGGTGAAGTCTGGCTCGAAGCACCCGGACGCGACGAGACGCGCCGCGTGGGTCCGGGAGGCCGGGAGTGGACCGTGCTGGATGGCGAGGTCGCCCCCAGCCAGGCGCGCGCGCTCGACGCGGTCGCCATGGTGCCGCTGTTCGCCCGCGACACGATCCTGCGGTCGGCCGCCCAGCTGGTCGGCATCCAGGAGACGCAGATCCTGCTGAACCGGATCGAGGTCGCATTCGGCGATCTCATGCGTGAGGCGGTCCGCTCGGCGCCGCTGCCCCGGCTGGCCGAGGTGTTCCGGCGCCTGGTCGGCGAAGGCGTGTCGCTGCGCAACATGCGGCAGGTGCTGGAGTCTGTCGCCGAATGGGCGCCGCGCGAGGCCAACGCCGCGATGCTCGCCGAGTATGTCCGGATCGGTCTGCGGCAGCAGATCTGCCATGCCGCCGCCGGCGGGGACATGACCCTGCAGGTGTTGCTCGTCGAGGATGAACTCGCGGTCGAGCTCCTGGCATCGGTCCGCCAGACCGTCTCCGGCGACATGCTGCAGCCTGAAGGTGCGGATCAGCTCGTCGAGCGGTTGCGGTGGCAGATGCAGGACAGCGTGTTCGCCGGCGGTCGACCGGTCGTGGTCACGACGATGGAACTGCGCCGCCACCTTCGGGAGTTGCTGGTGCGCTACGGCCTGGACGTGTGCGTCCTGTCGCACCCCGAAGTCGCGCCGGGCTTCCGTACCAACGTCATCGGGACCATCGGCCGCCTCGCCGACGGTCAAACAGGTGCTCGCAACCGCAGGACCGGGCTCGGCGTCCAGGCGCCTGCCTTGCGGACGGCTTGACCATGCGGCGCGGCGATCTCGCCCGCCGCATGTGCGTGTTTCATTTCAACCGCGGTCCTGATGGCTCTCGGAGCCAGGATTGCACCAGGAAGGGAGTCATCTGATGTCTGGAAGCGTATCGTCGGTTTCGAATCAGCAGAACTACGCCGTCAGCAACCAGGGAGGCCAGAGCGGCGAGATCCAGGAGCTCGAGCAGGCGGTGCAGGAGCTGCTTGCCGCGCTCCAGGGCAGTGGCGGCCAGGGCAGTGGCGGCCAGGGCGGGAGCGCTCTCGCCCAACCGGGTGCCGGCAGCAGTCCGGCGGGCGCATCGACCGGCGGGACGCCCGCCGGCCATACCTCAGGGCAGCCTGCAAGCGACACGGCCCCTGCTCAGCAGGCTCCGCAGAGCTCGACGAGCGCACCTGCCTCCAGCACCCCGAGCAGCGATGTCGGGTCCGCTATGCAGTCGGCGCAAGGAACGTTGTCCACGATGCAGCAGCAGGTGGGGACATCAGGCGACTCGAGCAGCGAGATCCAGAAGCTCGAGCAGGTCGTGCAGGAACTGCTGTCGGCACTCCAGGCCCAGAGCGGCAGCGCTTCGTCCCCGGCCCCGCAAGCGCCGTCAGGAGCCTCGCAGGCACCGTCGGGCGCAGGCGGAGCCGGTGGTGCTGCGGGCGGCAGTGACCCGGCGGGGGCGGGCGGCGGTACCGCCAGCGGTGCTGCGGGCGGCAGTGACCCGGCGGGGGTAGGCGGCGGTACCGCCAGTGGTGCTGCGGGCGGCAGTGACCCGGCGGGGGTAGGCGGCGGTACCGCCAGTGGTGCTGCGGGCGGCAGTGACCCGGCGGGGGCGGGCGGCGGTACCGCCAGCGGTGCTGCGGGCGGCAGTGGCCCGGCGGGGACAGGCGGCGGCGCGGCTTCATTGAGCGCCGACTACAACAAGGTCCTGTCCGCCATCTCCGCGAACGGAACAAGTCCGCAGGCTATCCAGTCGGCCGTCGCGCAGTTCCAGCAGGACGCCCAGGGCGCCGGCTCGAACGTCGACCCAAACGTGCAGTCGGCGATGCAGAACATCACCAACAGCCTGAGCGACGGCACCTACAGCCAGCAGGGCAGCCAGGGTGCGCTCGAAGGTGCCGCCACCCGCGACGGCATGAGCGATGTGAATACGGTCTCGATCGCCGGACAGGCGGGCGGCGCCCAACAGGCGGCAGGCGTCTTCGATTCGGCATCGAATGCGGGAGGTTCGCTCGGGGCGAATACCGCGATCCTCGAATCCGAGGTCCAGAACGGCAACGCCCAGGGCGGCCAGCAGATCACCAACAACGCCACGGGCCTGGCCACCGAAGCGACCAATGCGGCGAGTAAGGCATCCGCCGGCGGTGACACTGCCACGGCCGCCAAGGACTCTGCAGTGGCTGCCGCGGCGACCAACATCGCCAACAGCGCGAACGGCACCGGCGACGGCACCTACAGTGGCAGCGCCAGCCTTGCCGCTCTCCAGAATGCGCTGCCGGACGCGACCCAGACCACGTCCAGCCAGCCGCAGGCAGCGTAATTCTGAAAACCGGGGCGGCTCGCTCTCGCGAGCCTCCTGCCGATGATTATGACCGAGCGGGTCCCGTGCCTCGTGGCAAGGGGCCCCCTCCCACAACGAAAAAATAAGAGGGAGTTTGGTGATGGCTCTGGGACCTGTCGCGGCTGATGCAGGTGAGGCCGAGCGCGGACTTGGTCAAGGCGCGGAAGCATCCGGAAGCGCGCATGTGGGTGCTAAGCCCGCAGCGCACTTGGGAACGACTTTCAGAATCTTGCTGACAGTCACCCCAAGAGCGGCGGCACGCAGCCGGCTCCGATCACGCACCCCAATACGCCGGGACATGAACCTGCCGGCGCTTCCGAGCAACAGAATTTCGCCAGCAACAATCCATTTCGTCGAACCGCAGCACAGTCCACTGCCGCGCCCGCGGAGCAGGATGCACGGTACGCGCAGACGTTCCGCGCCCTCGACCATCCACCCGAGGGTGATGGTATCGAGATGCAGGTGCTTCCCCATCAAGCAAATCCTATGACCGGAACGGAGCAGCCTGTCGGCCGAATGACGAATGCGGACGCGGAACACGTGGCTGCGCGCATCGACGACCTGAAAGCAGTGAGCACGGGAAAGCCGCCTTCGACGGGCCATTCAAGAAAATACGACGCGGCATTGGAGAAGCGGAACAACGACGACCCGCTCGTCAAGCTTCACCAGAACGATCTCAATCATGCGATTGGCGGAATGGCTGCCGCCCGTGATGCAAGGGATCCCAAGGCTCTGGAGCAGTCGGCGTCACAGGCGTTGGCCAGTGCCAAGGAACTCGATGCGGCGCGGAAGGGCATCGAGTCGAGTGGTGTCTTCAAGGCCGGGAATACATTCGGCAAGAAGGCCGCCATCGCTACCGGCGCACTGGCGACGGCCAGCATCGCGGCGGGTGCCACGACCGGCGGCATCATCTCGTGGAACAATCACATCCAGGGCGAACAGCCGAAGAAGACGTAAGACTGGAAGCGCGGCTGGGTGGAGGAGCAGAAACATGCAGGCAGTCCAGACCATGGCCCCCGGTGGGCTTCAACCGACCTATCCCGGCCTGCCGAGTGGCGGGGGGTCGGGTGGAGATGAGGATGGCTTCGAGTCCGCTCTGACCGGCGGCGGCATGCCTCCCTCGTCGCTTGCAAGCGGCTCGTCTCCGGGTGCCGCGGCTCCGGGACGGTCAGCGGTCGATAACGGGTCGTCGGTTCAGCCTGGTGCGACTGGTGCTTCCGCCGCATCGGCGGCGGCTCCGGGGTCGTCCAGGGCTGTCGGCGATCCGTCCGTACCGGGTATCGACGGTTCGACCTTTCAGTCGTCCGACGCGCTCAAGAAATGGGCGCCACTCGTGCAGGGACTGCCGCCCTCGCAGCAACAGGCCGCGGAGAAGGCACTCAACCGGCCACTCGCGGCGGCACAGATGCTGAAGTCTGGTGACCCGTCGCAGAAGGCGACGGCGAAAGCCTATTTCGACGCCAACCCCTCCCTCAAGGCGGCTCTCGATACTGCCGCGCACGGCGGCAAGCCGGACGGCACCATCTCCGATCACGACATCGACGCGTTCACCTCCAAGATGTCCGATCAACTGGGTCGCGCGGACAACACGGTCCAGTCGTACCAGAAGGATCATCCGGCTGCGGACGCACAGTCCCTGCAGATGGTGCGCCAGACGGCGCTCCTGCAGGCCAACATGCCGATCCTGTCCGGCGCGTCGCCCGACAAGGACGGCAATCTCGGCGGCGATGTCACCCGCAACGGACTGCAGGCGGTCGCCCAGAACAATCCCGACTTGTCGTCGGCGCTTCGCGGAGCAGCCGGCACATTCTCGCAGCCTGGCATGTTCCACGCGCTCGACCAGGGTGGCCTGACCGGGACCGATCTCGCGACCCACAACCCCGACGGCAAGTTCGACGAGCAGAACATCATCAATTGGGTGAAGAACCAGGCGCCGACCACCGGCGGACAGTTCGCCTCGATGATCAGCGACGCCGCAACGCGCAACGCGGTGGCCGGCGTCAACACCTCCAATCTCGGCGCGGACGTCTTTGCCAACCCGCACAACTATACCGGTGCACAGAAGGCCGCCGTCCTGGTGCAGCTGCAGACGAAGCAGGAGCAGCTCGGCGCCGGCAAGTCGCTCCGAAAGAGCGATGATACGAACGCCGCGATCGCGAAGGACATCTCGCAGCTTTCCGCCGATCCGGACGTGCAGGGCTACCTCGGCCAATCCATAGCCGGCAACGAGAAGGCGATCATCGGCAGCGATCCCTCCCTGGCCCAGGCCGTGCAGAACACCTACGCGAGCGACGTCGTCACCGGCCAGGGGCTGCAGAAGGGTCTCGATGCGGTAACCAAGAACAATGCCGACAAGAAGAATACCAAGGAGACCGACGGCAGCGCCGTGAGCGACTTCAGCGCGGAGGCCAAGCTCGACAGCGACCTGTCCGATGGACAGACCGCATCGGCCGCCGACGTCATCGGCGGCAACACCAGGCTGACCGGCGAACTGCAGTCGGACTACAAGCAGGACTTCAGCCAGGGAGGCGAGCTCAAGCAGCTCCAGGGCCAGAAGGATGCCGACCTCGGCACCTCGATGCAGACGATGGAGGGTGACGAGCAGGCGTTCAAGGGTGTGCTCGACCCGAGCTTCGTGCAGTCGCAGCAGAGCAGCTACGCGCAGAGCAACTCCCAGGCCGCGATGAGCGATGGCGGATCCGGTAAGGCGGTCATGGATGCGCTAGGCAGCGGCGGCAAGGCAAGCCCATCGGACATCGCACAGACCATCTCCGAGACCGACCCGCAGCAGCTCTACGGCAGCGCCCAGCCGGGCCTGACGGCGAATGATACGCAGTCCATCGTCAACGCCTTCCTGAACGATCTGAAGGGCGGCGCGTCCGTCAGCGATGCTTCCGCCAAGTTCGATCCGGGCAGCAAGTCGTTCGATCCGAACGCGGCCGACGGCGGCGTCATGGCCAAGCTGCAGTTAAATCCAGCCGCTGCGAGCAACGCGCAGACACTGCTGCGGAACCTGTCGGCGAGTGCGCTCGGCATGCCGGGCAGCCAGTCCACCGGTGCCGGCGCAGCCGCCGATGGGGCAGGTGCGGCCGGACCCGGAGCGACCAGCATGGGCGGAACCGCGGGGCAAGATGCTTCGGTCGACGGCGGCGGTGCCGTCGCAGCCACCGGTGGCGGTGCTTCGCCGGTCCTGGGCAACGGGCCGGTACCTTCGGGAGACACGCCGCCCAAGTCCGCCGCCGAAAAGACCCAGGAGGGGCTGATGTACTCCAGCATCGGCATGATGGGTGGATCGGTTGCCGCCGCCGGCGGCAGCTATTGGAACAAGAAGCGTTCGGGCGTCGACGATTCCACGCGCGAGACGGCGGCGGCCAAGCTCAAGCTCGGCGGCGATATTGCGGGTGGTGCCGGCGGCGTGCTCGGGGCCGCCTTCATGCTCCCCGGGGTGTCCGCGGATCTCAAGGATGGCAACAAGCTCGATGCCGGCTTGTCGATCGCCGGCGGCACGCGCGGCATTGTCCAGGGCGGCGCGCTGGCGCTCAATGCCGGCGAGTCGGTCGCGCGCTACGCGAATGAAGGGCGTTTCGCCTATACCGGCGATGGGCTGTCACGCCTGTCGCGCAACGTGGTCAGCGACGCGGGCGAAGGACTTGGGCGAATGGCGGCAGGCGCCGTCGGGCGCGTCGGCGTGACCGCCGGTATCGAAGCGGCTGGGGCCGCCGGTGCGGCCGTCGGCACTGCGATTGGTGCTGCCGCCGGTGGGGCGGCCGAGGCGATCGGCGCCGCCGCGGGGCCGGTCGGCTGGGCGATCGACATAGCCGTCGGCATCGGATTTGCTTTCGAGGCGATCGGGAATGCGGTTAAGAAGGCGCACGAACGCAAGGACATGGACAATACCGTTGACCCGACCCTCAAGCAGTACGGCATCCCGACGCCGCATTGAGAAGCTCCATGCACGCGGAGTATCCGTCGGATCTCGCGGCTGTCTGGCCGAACATCCCGATAGCAGCGGGATGTTCGAAGGTTCCCCGTTGAGCCGTGTCGGCGATGAGACTGCGTTCACGCGCGATCGAACGATGACGCCCGAGTAGAAAAAATCCAGACCAGGACGTTGCGGACATCCTTGCTCGATGAACGCACCACGATCCGCGGATCGTCTCGCCGGCGCAAACTTGCGGGTGGATCACGCCGTGGATTATCATCATGCACCATGGAGAGATGCGTACCTCATGCTTCGATATCGAACGCATGGCCGGCTTTGTCACGTCGCAGGTCGCTTCGCCGTCGCGCCGGTGCTGGCTGGCCTGATCGGCTCGACAGCGGCAGTGCTTCCGGTGGCGACCATCGAGGCAGCACAGCCTTCGCCGAGCACCGATGCGCCGCCGGCCACGTCGCCGGATCAGGCCTATGCGGATCCGGATGCGATCGCGCCGCCGCCGCGTCCGGTGCCACCGCGCGAGGTGGGAATCGTGTCGCCGCATCGGCGCTTCACACTCACCGTCGGCGCCGGCAAGCTGCTCAGCCTGCCGGTACCGGCGAGCACCGTGTTCGTGGCCGATCCGTCGATTGCCGACGTGCAGCCGCCGAGCAGCAGCAGCGTGTTCGTGTTCGGCAAGAAGCCGGGCACGACGACACTGTTCGCCCTGAACCATGACGGCAAGCCGATCCTGGCCTATAATGTCGTCGTCGAACATGATCTTGACGTGCTGCAGCAGGCGATCAACGAGGTGGCGCCTGGATCTTCCGTCAAGCTGTCGCGAACGCCGCATGGTCTGGTGCTGCAGGGAGCGGTGCCCACGCCGGAAGCGGCGGCGAACCTGCAGAGCATCGCCCGGCGCTACGCGGCTCAGAACGAGGTGGTGTTGAACCAGCTCCAGGTCGGCAGCTCGACCCAGGTAAACCTCCGGGTGCGCGTGGCCGAGGTGTCGCGAAACGTGTCCCGGCAGCTCGGCTTCAACTGGGACACCGTGTTCAGCAATCTTGGTTCATTCGCGATCCGCCTGCAGACCGGCTTGGCGACCGGTGCATTATCGTCCCTGACCGGCCTGGGCGGCAGCTCGGATACCCTCTCGCAGATCTTCGGGTCCGTCGCGTCGCGCCACGTCAACGGAACCGTGGCGATCGATGCCATGGCTGACGAGGGGCTGGTCACGCTGCTCGCCGAACCGAACCTGACCACCACGTCGGGCGAGGCGGCGAGCTTCCTGGCGGGAGGCGAGTATCCGATCCCGGTGCCGCAGGGCCTGGGCAGCGTCGGCATCGAGTACAAGCAGTATGGCGTCAGCGTCGGCTTCACCCCGACCGTGTTGTCGAGCGGCATGATCAGCATGAAAGTCAGCCCGGAGGTGAGCGAACTCAGCCAGGCTGGCGCCTACGTGATCCCAGGTGGTGGCGGTAACGTTCCGGCGCTCATCACCCGCCGGGCCGATACGACGGTGCAGCTGGCGTCCGGTCAGAGCTTCGCAATCGGCGGCCTGATCCAGAACGATGCCCAGAACAACATCTCCAAGATTCCCTGGCTCGGCGACCTGCCCGTTCTCGGCGCGCTCTTCCGCTCGACGCAGTTCCAGCGCAACGAGACCGAGCTCGTGATCGTCGTGACGGCTTACGTGGTCCACCCGACGGACAAGGTCCCGACGCTTCCTACCGATTATGTGAGGCAGACGACCGATCTGGAGAGGCTGTTGCTCGACCGGGTCGTGGCGCGCGCGCCGCAACGCTTCGATCCGGAACGCGCACCGCACCTGCGCGGCTCGGCAGGCTTCATGTTCGAGTAGGGCGGCATCATGCACACGGCATCTATCGGTCGGTGGTCGGCCTTTCTGCTCGTCGCCGGCCTTGCCGGTTGCAATGATCCGGCATCGCAGCTTGGAACGCCGCCCCCGATCGAGATCGGACAGGTCCGGGCCGTCGTGCCGCTGTATCGTCACGGTGCGGCGCGAACCTTGCGCTATCAGGTCGCTACTCTGGCGGCGGATGGCGACGTCAATGGTCTCGACGCGGCCATCGAGACGCTGAGCCGGCCGCAGGCCGAGGCGACGCGAGCCCTGCTGATCCAGATGGGCGTCGATCCGGCCCATATCCGGATCCTGAACCAGGCAAGCGACGTCGCGGTGCTGACCCGCAACGTCGCCGCCGTCGCATCATGCGGCACCGCGCTGCAGTCTCCGGGACTGCGCGGCGTCAATGACAGCATCACCAGCCTCGGTCGCTGCGTCCAGGCCACCAACCTGGCCGGGATGATCGATCACCCGAGCGACCTGATGGTCCCGGCGCAACTCGAGCCAGCCGACGGTGGTGTCGCGGCGCTGGCTATCGATCGCTGGAGGGCCGGCGACGTGAAGCAGCCGCCGCGGACCAGCCTGTCGTCCGGTAGTGGAGGCGATCCGGCCGGCGGCGGATCGCAGGGGGATGCCGGCGCCGCACCGCAAGGCGCGGCACCTCAATCCGCTGGTGCGGCGCCGGCCAACCCACTGCTGTCCAATGCACCGCTCGCCGGTGCGTATTGAGCCAGCTCCGAGTAGAACTTCATGTTCTCGGCCAGCTCCCTGGTGTTCCGGGCGGCTCCGGCCGCGGCTTCGCCAGCCTGCCTCATATTCCCGCGCATCGCGTAGACGAGTGCGAGGTTGCCATCGATCGTCGCGAGGTCGGATGCCTGTCCGCCGCTCTCGGCAACGTGGTTGCGCAGACTTCGCAGCGATGCCAGCGCCTGCATGGTATCGCCCTGTAGCGCCGTGGACAGGGCCAGGTTGTTGCGGGCAGCGATACTTTCCGGTTCCAGCGCGATCGCCTGCCGATAGGCGGTCTGCGCGGCCTGGAAGTCACGGCTCGCATCGAGCGCCACGCCGAGGCCGACCAAGAGGCCGGGTGTTGCCGGCCTGATCGTCAGGGCCTGCCGGAACGCGGCGACCGCCTCGCTCGGACGATGCGCCAGCACGAGAAGCTTTCCGAGTGCCGCCGCGATGCGAACCGCGCTGTCGTCGTTCGTCCGCGCCAGGGCGGTTCTCAGCGCCGTCATGGCCTCGGTCGTGTGTCCGTCGGACGTGAGGCCGCGCGCATACGCCAGAGCTGCATCGGCATTGTCGGGCTGCAACTCCGTCGCGCGCCGGTAGAAGGACGTCGCGGTCGCCATGTCCCCCGAGGACGCGGCGGCGTCTCCGATCCGGAGCAGCGATGCCGGATCGTTGACGGCACGCTGCTCGGCGGTCTGATCTATACGCTCAGGTGGTGAAACGCAGCCGCCGAGCAGGGCCGTCAGCGAGAGCAGCAGCTTCGCCGAGCGCGAAGGATACACGATGCGACGGAGGATCAAGCCAGCTACCTCGGTTGATGTTCTACACCTGATGTCGCCGTGAATTAGCCGATAGTTCGGGCTCGAGGAAGAGTGCGATCGAAGCAGCCTGTTCTCCGTAAGCATCATGATGACAACACGATGTGGCGGGTGGTCCGGTCAGGGACGGGATGCCGCACGCTCATTAGACCGGGCGGTTCGTCGACTTGGACAATACCATGACACTCGATGCGCAACCTCTCGACGCGAGAACTCTTCTCCTGTCGAGCAGGGGAGATGCAGATGTCTGATCTGATGGACGGCGATGGTGACGCCGGAGCCGAGAAGCACGGGCAAGCCCGGGCGCTGGTCGAGGCAGCCTTGCGCGCCCGGCGCGACGGTGCCGACGACCAGGCCGATCTTCTGATGGAGCAGGCGCGCCGGACCGATCCAGAGGCGGTCGAGGACGTCCTGATGGAGATCGAGCCGAATGCGCTTGCTCCAGACGAGCCGCTGCTGGTCGATGCGGCATCGAGCGACCGCGAGATCGAGTTGATGAGTCGCCAGATCGAGCCGGGTTCCGATGCGCCTTCCAGAGCAGGCATCACCGGATCGGGCAGCGGCGCAGACGCGCAGGAGGATTGAGACGAGCCCGACGGCTGCCACCGCGTGACACATGGGTTCTTCAACATGGGCGCCGTGGTCGCGCAGGCGGAGCAGGTGGAGGATTTCACGAGCCTGCGCCTGAAGGCCTCATTCGTGGTGCCCGCGCCCGTCGCGACGGTGCCGGTTCCACCCCGGACCACCCATCGTCGCCACGTCCGCCGAGCCGCGGGAAATTCGACCACAGGAGAGCAGCAATGGCCGATCAGCCGAGTTACGTACGCTACAGCGACGACGTCGAGACGATGACGGACGACGAGTGGAAGGTCATCGACGGCATCGTCGCCTCGATGACCCACGAGAGCTAGGCCGTGGCGGAGCGCGACGGCCGGACCGTGCGCGCCGCCCATGCCAATAGCACCGGCCTGGCGAAGGGCGACCTCACCGTGCTGCCCGACCTGCCGGAGCCGCTTCGCCAGGGACTGTTCGCGGAGGCCCGCAGCTATCCCGTCTTGATGCGCTTCGCCCAGGGTCCGGGAGAGGTGCTGTCGGACAGCGTCTCCACCCATCGCGGCGTCGGCATCAAGATGCTCGGCATCAAGGTGCTCGGCATCGATGGGCCCAAGCTCTCTGGGCATGATGGCGCCACCCATGACTTCGTGTTCGCCACCGGCCCGGCGCTCGCGCAGTCCAACGCCACCACCTTCCTCGCCGCGATCAAGGGCCTCGAGAAGGGCACCGGCATGCCGGAGATGGTCAAGCAGGCTGTGTCCAGCACGTCGCGCGTCGTCAACGCCGCGCTGAACGCCGTGGGCAGTGACAGTCCCACGTTCGGGTTCTTCGGGCACACCAAGCGCAACCCGCTGGCCGACGCGTATTTCAGCCAGGCTGCGCTCCGCTTCGGCGACTACATCGCGAAGATGGGCGTGTTCCCCATCTCGCCCGAGCTGATCGCCATCATCGACGAGACGATCGACACCGGCTCGGACCCGGATGGGTCCCGTCGCGCGGTGGTCGAGCACCTGCTGCAGAAGGGCGCCGAATTCGAGTTGCGCGTGCAGCTCTGCACCGAGCTGGAAGCGATGCCGATGGAGAACGCCTCGGTGCCATGGCCGGAGGATCAGGGCCCCTACGTGGCGGTGGCCCGCATCACGATCCCGCCGCAGGACGCCTACAGCCCGGCCCGGCGAGAGTATTTCGACCAGATCCTGTCGTTCCAGCCGGCGCACTCGCTTGCTGCCCACCGTCCGCTCGGCTCGCTGATACGGGCGCGGCTGAACACCTACAAGGGGCGTTGTTGCATGGACCGGGCTGGAGGCAAGAGTTTGCCCTACCCGGTGATCGCGTCAGACGGCGGGAATGGAGATTGGCTTTACGATCCGGATCATTTGGTTGAGGGCGCAGATGGCGATGGC
>JAABUX010002382.1_pt1 | contig 26750 bp, 26 predicted proteins | sample 5561851 | NCBI WGS metagenome assembly JAABUX01 (sample SAMN10711883, study PRJNA513361) | rock metagenome | isolation source: Antarctica rocks | place: Antarctica: Victoria Land, Richard Nunatak red sandstone | collected 2016-01-03 | reverse complement strand
GGCGGGGACGCGGGATAGGACAGTCTCTACGCAGGGCCGTGGCGTTGCCGCTCCACTGGAGCGGGGCCGGCGTCCGACGGCTGGGGCGCGCCCTCCGCGTCCTGCGCGGCTGGTGGGGCCTGACGCTCGGCGTGCTCGTCGCTGCGGCGGTCCTGCTGGGACCGGCCGGCGGGGCGCGCTGGATCGCGCACGAGGCGACGCTGGTACGCCACGACGCGTCGGTCAAAGCGACCGCCGCCTACCACGCCGCCTACGTCGCGGTCGCCTGGCCGGCCGCCAACGGCGCGCTCTGGCTCGACGCCCTGCACCCGGCCCCCCGCCACGGTGGCGCGGCGCAGCGGGGCAGCCACGTGGCCATGCATCCGCCGCACGGTGTGTCTCTCCCCACTCTCCCCACGGTGTCCTGGAGAGCCTGGTGGCAGCACGGGGCGGACTGGCGCTACAACCTGCTCCAGCGCCGCTCCGGGCGCGCCGTGCGCCACCTGATGCCCCTGGAACTGGGCGCAACCGGCCTCGTCGTCCTGCTCTTTGCCGGGCTGATCGCCGTCGGACGCCGCCGGCGCGGCCTGGCCGCCCGCCCCTCCGTCACCTTCGGCGGGTCGCGCTTCCAGACGTTCGACGAGTTGAAGGGGCGACGGGCGCGGCCCGGCGACCTGGTGCTGGGGACCGCGCGCAACGGGTTCAGGCGCGTGACGGTCAGCGTGCCCAAAGCGTTGCTCGTCGAGGGCGTGGGCATCTGCGCGCCCAACGGCATGGGCAAGTCGAACGCCTTCTTCAAGGCGCACCTCCTGGAGGCGGACCCGGACGTGGACTACCTCGTGACCGACCCCAAGGGCGAGCACTGGGACCACACGGCCGGGGCGCTCGCGCGCACGCACGACGTGTACCGGCTCGACATGATGACCCCCGCCAACAGCGTCACCTGGGCGCCGCTGGCGCTGGAGCGCACGCCCGCGCAGGCCGAAGACTGGGCACGGGCCTGGCTCAAGAACTCCAAGCCCAAGGACAGCGCGCCGGCGGTGGCCTACTTCGAGCAGGCCGTGCAGATGCTGATTGCGGCGGCTATCCCGCATGTCCACGCCGTCGCGCGCGCGGCGGGCCGGCCTGCGGGCACGCTCGACGAGTTGACCGCCCTCCTCCTGAAGCCGAACGTGGACGGGATCATCGCCGCGATGAAAGCGGGGCCGGCCGACGCAGCGATGGGACCGGCGATGGAGTCATTCCTGGCCTTGATCGCCGAGCACCGCGACCTGCGCACCTCGATCCCCTCGGGGCTGGCCCCCCGCCTCACTGCCCTCAATGACCCGGACATCCGGGCGGTGGTCGGCGGCGGCGGGATACTCGACCTCGACCGGTTGGGGCGGCGGGACCGCCGGCCCGTCGCCGTCTACATCGTGACGCCCGTCGGTGGCGACCGCACCCTGCGCCCGCTCGTCGGCGCGATCTTCACCACGGTGTTCCGCGTGCTGATGGACCGGGCGCGCAGCCTGCCGAAGAAAGAACTGGATCGCGAGGTGCGGCTGCTGCTGGATGAGTTCGGGACCATGGGGGCGGTCCCGGACGCGCCCGACCGGTTCAACACGTTCCGCCAGGTGCGCGTGTCGCGCATCCTCTCCTGGCAGCTCCGCTCGCAACTGGTGGAGGACTACGAGGAGGCCGGGGCCGAGGCCATCGTGGAGTCATGTAACGCGTTGGCGTGGCTGGGCGGGACGCGCGGCAGAGACGCGGACGACGCGAGCAAGGCGCTGGGCAACCGCACGGTCCTGGCGCGCAGCGAGGGTGACACGGCCCCGCGCACGCTGCTAGGGCGCCGGCCCGACCGGGGCAATCAGTCGCTGAGCGAGACGGGCGTGCCGCTGTTATACCCGGATGACCTGGCGGCCTCGTCGCGCCGGCGCGTGGTAGTCAGCGTGCGCGAGGCGCGGCCGATGGACCTGCGCACACGGCCGTTCTGGGCTGACCGCGCGCTCAAGCGCCTCTCCCGGCTGCCCGCCCCCGTGGCGTTCGCCGAGGCGCCCCGCGAGATAAGCGCGCCGGCCCTAACGCCCGCCTCGACGCCCAGCCCACGGCCAACGCCACGGGCGGCCCCTGTAACGGCGCCCTCCGTTGCGGCAACCGTCACACTCCCGCCCGCGACGCCCGCGACGGCCCCGCGACCGGCGGCGCCCGCAACCCGGCAACCAGCGCCCGCGCCGGCAGCGCCGCCCGTTCCTGCCCCTGTCGCGGCAGGGTCCGGCACGCCCCCACCGCCCGCGCCGCCCGCGCCGCCGCAACGGAGCGCGGACGCGCCACAAAAAGTGGGACGCCCCTTGAAGTGGACGGGATTACCATGACCACGATGTGGCCACTCATCCCCCTGGATAACGCGATCATAGGACGAGAAGGGAGGGCTGACGCATGAGGGGCAGGATCGCCGTGCGCGGGGAGCATCCATTATGCTGGGTCAGGCCGCGCCAGCGCGTGCAGGGCGGCCGCAGGGTCCGCCTCAGAGGGACGGTGGGGCTGCCCACCCTGCGCGTCGCGGTCGCTCAGGCACGGCGGTGGGAGCGCGAGGCCCTCGCGGCGTACTGGCGCGACCAGGCTGCGGGCCGCGACGAGGACCCATCGGATGTCTTCGAGGCGCGGTACGTGGTGGACCAGGCGCGCGACCGGCTGGCGCGGGCAGAGCTGCGGGCACGCGGGGCTAACAATGAGAGGAGCCGCCCGTGAACGCCTGTGCGGCGCGTCGGGTAAGGCCCGTGAGAGAGGAGTGGGCTGCGCTCACAGGTGTCGCGTTTGCGGCCGGGCAGCTTGTGGGCTACAATGCCCATCATGAAGGAGTGCGCCATGTAGCACGACGCGCGGCCGCTACGGCCGCAAAGATAAGAGGCCCACCGGCCGTTAACCGGTGAGCCCCTTACCCGCCTGGACTGTTTTAATAGTGACCGGCGCTGGTGTACCTGCGCACAAAGCAACCACCAGAGCCACGAGATGGAGGCCGCAGCCCCGAGGAGTTGGACGCTCCGAACCGGGTTGCGGGCCTGCAAGGAGTATTTTCATGCTCGAAAGCACCCCTATGCCCTACACAGAGCATAGCAATCACGCGCGCGCTTGTCAAAGTGCTGCCCACATTCCACCCTTTCCGGGGGCACACACGGTGATCGGGGCCGTCGTGCGCGCCTATCACGACGCCTATCCCGCGGCTGCGGTCACGCCCGACGCCATCCTCGGCCCGAGCCGGGCGGTCGATATCGCCCGGGCGCGCCACCTCTGCGCCTACCTGCTAATGGAGGATGCGCGCCTGACGTGCATGGCTACCGCCAAGGCGCTGGGCAACCGCGATCACAGCACCATCCTGCACAGCCGCGCGCGGATCGCTGCCGCCCTGGGCCACGATGAAGCCCTCAACGACCTCCTCTCACGAGCACGCGCGGCCCTCGCCGGCCGCGTCGACGACGCGCGTCTGCAGGTGCGCTGCGACGAGACGCGCCGGCGCGGCCTGGAGGAGATGTCCCCCCGCGAGTGGGACGAGTACCGCTACTGGCGGCTGCGGGCGCTGCGTTCCCCGCGCCACGGCGCGACGGGAGGTGCGTGATGCCCTTCACCCGCCCAACCACCACCGCCACCCCCGACGAGATCTTCGAGGAGTGGGTCCACGTCCTCTCGCACGCCGAGCTGCTCGCGCTGCTCTACGTCGTGCGCCGCACCCTGGGCTTCAAGAAGGACGCGGACAGCATCAGCTACACGCAGTTCCTGCACGGGATCGTGACCCGCGAGGGTAAGGTACTCGACCGCGGCTGCGGCATCAAAAGCCGGACGACGCTGGCGGCGGCCCTGCGTCGGCTGGAGGAGCGGGGCCTGATCCGCTCCTACAAAACGCAGGACGCCAAAGGGGATCACGCGACCACGCGCTACAGCCTGTGGTTCGCGGGCGACGACGACCAGGGGGCCACGGACCGCGCCGCGGTCGAGGGGCAAGCCGCTGGCGACGACCCAACTGCGGATACTTTAAGGGGTAGTGCGCGGATCGTACCACCCCAGTACGCTGAGCGTACTACCGGTAGTGCGCCGACTGTACCACTGGTAGTACGCGGATCGTACCCACAACAAACAGTCGAGACAACAAACACGAAACAACAAACAGTTCTCTCGAAACGAAAGGGGACCGCGCCCCGCGCTGCTGCTCTCGATTCGACCGATTCGACCGTATCAATGGGAGTCTTGACTCTCACACCGCCGCGACCGGAGAGCCTGTCGCCCGTCGCCGCCGCGGTGGCCGACCTCTCGGACGAGTTCGGTGACGATGCCCCGCAAGCCAGCCGGACGCGCGTGGGAAACATGCAGCGCACGACGGGGTTGGACGACGCGGACCTGCTGCCGCTGCTGGACGAGGCGGCGGCGATCGCGCGGTCCCAGACAGCAGCGATCACCAAGCGGGGCCGCGACGGGGAGATCGTGCGCATGCCCTACCTGCTCGCCACGCTGCGGGACCTCGTCGACGCGCCCGACGCGCCCCTGGCCAGCGGCGCTGGGCGACCTGACCCACGGCTGTCTGGGACCGGGCCGGGATCGGGTGTAACCATCGTGCCCGCGCCGGCCCAGCCCGCGCCGTTGGGTCCCTGTGCTCCCGGCGTGGGTGCGACGGCCGCTGTCGCCAAGGACGATCCGCCGGCGGACAACGCGGCCATGGCGCTGTGGCGGGCGGTGCTGGGCGAGGTGCGAGAGGTACTGACCCCCGAGAACTACGCCGTGTGGTTCGTCCCCGCGCGCCCCCTGGCCCTGGAGGGGGACGTGCTGCGCGTGGCGGTCCCGTCGCCGTTCCACGCGGATTGGCTGGCGCACAAGCTACGCGGGCGGGTCCAGCAGGCGCTGGAGCGGACGGGCCACGCCGGCGTGCGCATCGCGTACGACGTCGCGGCGGGAGGAGTCGCGCCGCCGGGTGCGGGGGCCGTATGGGGAGCGTGCCCCTCCTGCCGCGCCGCGCCCTGTTGTTGCCAGCACGAGGAGCATAAACGGCAGGCAATCCCGCGCGTGGTCGTCACACCGTTGCCGGCGTCACGGGCGGTGGAACTGTGAGGGCCGTGTTAGGGGTCGGGAGACATGCTCGTCTCCGCGCTGGCGACGCGCATCCGTTCGCGTTCCCGCGTGAGCAGGCGACCCACCGTCTCGGAGAGTCCACCGGGCTGGGCCTGCGCCCACTCGACCAGGTGCGGGTCGAGCGTGACGTGGACCCGCGTCTTCGTCGGTCCTGTTCCCGAACCGGGCGGCCGGCCGCGCGCGCGCCGGGCCGGGTGTCTCGTGTCCATGCCCCTCTCCCTGTCCCTATGATAACCCATGATCGCGGGTCGACGAACGCGCGGCGCTGTTCGTGTCCCACACAGCGGGGTATACTGGAGTATAGGACATTTATAATGGGCTCGGATAATAAGCGGTGCGATGCCGGACAGGCGGCATACGACGGATTGCACAACGGAGGGATGGTATGAGCGCCCTTAGCGTGCGTGGCGGGTCTGGCGGGTCTGGCGGGTTTCGCGCCGCGACGGCCGTCGGGTCCGACCTATCGGCGGCGGGCGACGCGGGACGGGCGTGGCCGCTCATCAGCCTGTACAGCGGCGTGCTCGGTCTTGAGCGCGCCTTCCACTGGCACGGCTTCGTGACTGTCGCCGCCTGCGATAGCAGCCCGTACTGCCGTTTCATCATCGGGCAGCATCTGCCCGGCATCCCCATCTATGAAAGCGACGCCGATGTTACATCCGATCGACTCAGGACCGACGGCATCGACCCCGGCGCCGTGTGCGCCATCGTGGGAGGACCGCCCTGTCAGCCCAGTTCACTCGCGGGCCAGCGGCTTGGTGTCGCTGATCCTCGCTGGCGGTGGCCCGACGCGCTGCGCATTGTGGGGGACATTAGGCCCCGATGGGTCGTATTCGAGCAACCAGTTGGCGTTATTTCCCTGGATGGACGACGACCGTTCCGGGCCATCCTCGCCGCCCTTGCCGCGCTCGGGTATCGTGTCGGCTACGACCGATGGACGGCTAGCTCTGTGGGCGCGCCCCACCGGCGTGAGCGAGTCTTCATCGTCGGCTGCCGCGCCGACGTGGCCGACGCCGCTGGCGGCGGACGCGGAGCGGCAGTCCGCGACGATGAGGCGGGGCAACCCGACGTTGAAGGGGGCGGTGGCGACCTGGCCGACGCCCCGCGCGAGCGAGTATGCGCACGGCGGCCCGCGTCAGAGAGGCAGCAAGGGCGACCTGATGCTGACCAGCGCGGCGCATCAGGCGCTGTGGCCCACCCCGACCGCGCGCAATCCCAACGACGGGGAGACCCTGGCGTCGTGGACGACGCGGCGGGAGCGCCTGAAGGCGCGGGCGACGAACGGCAACGGCATGGGGACGCCGCTGGTCATCGCGGTACAGCAGCAGCAGGACCAACACCTCTGGGCGACGCCCGTCGCGTCGCCCAACACCAACCGCGCGACGCAGCATCCGCCCTCGGCCAGGCGGGGGACACACGGCGAACAGCTCGCATCCCAGGTGCACGAGGACACGCGGGCCAGCGGCGCGCCAGCGACCACGGGCCTGATCTTGAATCCGCGGTGGGTCGCGTGCCTGATGGGCTATCCGACGGACTGGCTCACGCGTGGCCGGCCGGTCGGGGACGAGAGCAGCATCTCGGCGAGCCTCCTCGCCTGGTTGCGCGCCCGCCGGCGGGATCGGCGGCGGCGCTCCTCGCGGAAGCCGACCTAGAGGCGCTGGGCAACAGCGTCGTGAGTCTGCAGGCCGAGCCCCTCGCCGCGGCGATCGCCCGTGTCGAGCGTGAGTGCGCGGCCAGGACGGTGACGCCATGGACGCCCTGAGCTCGACCTTCTACGCCACCTACGCCACGCTCGACGCCGACAGCGTGCGGGCGTCCCTGCCCGCCGTGCCGGTGCTGCTCCCCGCCACGGCGTGGGCGCGGCGCGGATTCCGGCCGGTGCGGCTGCCGGCGCACGTCGTCGACGTCGCCGTGGACAGCGGCGGCTTCGTGGCCACGTTCCGTCACGGCGGCGACTATCGCTACATCCCCGCCGCGTACGTCGCGTGGCTGCGCACGATCACGCCGGCGCCGGCATGGGCCGCGACGATGGACTACTGCTGTGAGCCGGAGATTGCCGGCCGACCGGGTGTTGTGCGTGAGCGGCAGGAGCGGACGACGGAGATGGCCTGGCGCTTCTGGCGGGACTATCAAGCCGCGCCGTGGTGCTGGGTCCCCACGGTGCAGGGGTGGGCCGTGGCCGACGACGCGCGCCACGGCGCCGACCTGCGGCCCCTGGTCGAGGAGATGCGCGCCCACTACGGTCCCGACTCCGCCTGGCGCGTCGGGGTAGGGACGCTCTGCCGCCGGGCCAGCGCCCTGGACATCCACGATGTCGTGCGCGCCGTGGCGGCTGTGCTGCCCGGCGTCCCGCTGCACCTGTGGGGCGTCAAGCTGACGGCGATCTCCGCGCGCGTGGGGTTGCCGGCCGCGGTGGCCAGCGTGGACAGTGCGGCGTGGTCTTGGGTGGGCGACGGGTCGACGTCCCACCGCGGCCGGCGCGTGCGCTACTCGGACGAGTGGCGCCGCTCGGGCCTGGCGCGCGCCGAGTGGCGGACGAGGGTGGCTCTGCCGCGCTACCTCACCAAGGTCGAGGCCGGGCTGGCGCGGCCGAAGCAATTGCCCTTGGAATGGGAGGTGCCCTGGTGAGCGTTGCTCCTGCACCCTTGCGCAGCCCCGTGACGTGGTTTGGTGGTAAGGGCCACCTGGCGCGGCGGATCGTCCCCTTGTTGCCGCCGCACGAGTGCTATCTGGAGACGCACGGAGGCGGGCTCAGCGTGTTCTTCGCCAAGCCGCGCGCCCGGCTGGAAACGGTCAACGACCTCGATGGTGGCGTGGTGCGGTTCTATCGGGTGCTGCGCGACCCCGCGCATTTCGAGCGATTCCGCCTGCTCTGCGAGTTGACGCCCTATGCGCGCGAGGAGTACGAGGACTGCCGCGGATCATGGGACAACGACGACGACGAGAATGACCCGGCGCGGCGCGCGTGGGCCTGGTTCGTCGGCGTGCGGCAAGCGTTCGGTGGTGCGACAGGAAGCGTGGCGCGCCACGGGTGGAAGTACAGCGTCCATACACCGGGGGCGGCGGGGGCCTGGGGCTACAGCGCCACGAACGCCAACGGGACGCGCCTGGCCAGCGCAGCGCAACGCTATCTCTCGGCGGTGGAGCGGCTGCCGGAGGTGCATGCCCGCCTGCAGGGGGTGCAGATCGAACGCGGCGACTGGAGGCGTGTGCTCGCCGCCTACGGCCACGCCGATGCGCTGGTCTACGCGGACCCGCCCTATGTGTGGGAAACGCGGCGCGGTGACAAGCGGTACGCGCACGAGGCGCGCCGCATCACCCGGCGCTAGATTCCCGTCGCAGACGGGAGAGGTTCGGAAGGAGGGCCTCTGGGTCAACGGCTTACCCGGCGGCGAAAGCCAAACGGGACCGTAGCATGCCGTTAAAGCGGGAGGGACCGGAAGACGCTTAGGGTGTCGTCCCGCAAGACCCGCGCGATATGGTGAGGACCGTATTGTTCAAACCTCAGTCTCCAGCGATGCAAGCGTACATTCCCCGTCTACAGCGTCTGTTACGGGGCCACGACGATAGGGCGACGATTTCGTGGTCGCCCGAACCTTCCGCGTCGTGGGCGGTGAGGAGTGACCTCACTCAAGGGGACGGACGAGGCACCTACGTCGCGCTCGATACGTCTAGCACCGAGGGAATGTGGGATCGCCCGCCGCGCCGCGAGGCGCAGGGCGACGGAGCCACCGTAGTACTCAGAGGGCGGGAAAGCCGTCCACAGGGGGAAGGGTGGCAGGTGTGTCGATGCCTAGGGCTGAGAGGGACGCGAGATGCGGGACACTGAGACAGTACTGGGCATCATCCGCAACCGCGGCAGCAGGGGGCTGCCGCTAGAGGATGTCTACCGCCAACTGTATAACCCGAACCTGTACCTGTACGCCTACGGGCGGATCTACCGGAACGCGGGGGCAACAACTCCGGGGACGACACCGGAGACCGTGGACGGCATGTCCCTGGCGAAGATCGGACGGATCATAGAGGACATCCGCTATGAACGCTACCGCTGGACACCAGTGAAGCGGACGTATATCCCGAAGAAAGGCGGGAAACTGCGCCCGCTGGGCCTGCCGACCTGGAGCGACAAGCTCGTGCAAGAAGTGATGCGCCTCATCCTGGAGGCGTACTACGACGTGCAATTCAGCGACCGCTCCCACGGCTTCCGGCCCAAGAGGGGATGCCACTCGGCACTCACGGAGGTCTACCACGGCTGGGTGGGCTCGAAATGGCTGATCGAGGGTGACATCCGGGGGTGCTTCGATGCGCTGGATCATACGATCCTCGTCTCGATCCTCGCGGAAAAGATCCACGACAACCGCTTCCTCGGGCTCGTCCGGTCGCTGCTGAAAGCCGGCTATCTGGAGGAGTGGCGGTACCACGACACGCTGAGCGGGAGCCCGCAAGGCGGCATCGTGAGCCCTATCTTAGCCAACATCTACCTCGACAAACTGGATCGGTTCGTCGAGGGGGTGCTCTGTCCGGCCTACAACAGGGGGGAACTACGGCGGATTAACCCGCCGTACCGGCGGCTACGTAACCAGCGGCAGCGCCTGAAGAAACGGGGACGCAGCGAGGAGGCCCGCGCACTGTTCCGACAGATGCAACAGCTCCCCACGGTCGACCCCGCCGATCCGGACTACCGCCGGTTGCGCTATGTCCGCTACGCCGACGACACACTGCTCGGCTTCGTCGGTCCCAAACACGAAGCCGAGGAGATCAAGCGCCGCCTCAAGGAGTTCCTGCTCCAGGAGCTGAAGCTGGACCTCTCCGAGGACAAGACGCTGATCACGCACGCCACCAGCCAGGCGGCGCGCTTCCTCGGCTACGAGATCGCCGTCCTTAACGACGACGTGAGGCGGGACCGGCGTGGCTACCGCAGCATCAACGGGCAGATCGGGTTGACAGTCCCCCGCTCCGTGACGCAGGGCGCGTGCCTGCGCTACCGGCGCCACGGCAAGCCGGTCCACCGTGCGGAACGGCTCCACAATGCGGCCTACGACATCGTGGTGCAGTACCAAGCGGAATACCGGGGCCTGGTGCAGTACTACCAGCTGGCCTACAATCTCCACTGCTTCAACCGCCTGAAGTGGGTCATGGAACAATCGCTGACCAAGACACTGGCGCACAAGGGGCGCATCAGCGTCAACACGGTCTACGAACGCTACCGTGTCACGCTCCAGACGGAGTTCGGGACAACGCCCGGACTGCGCATCGTGGTCGAACGTGGCGGAGGGAAGAAGCCGCTGGTGGCGACATGGGGCGGGATACCGTTGCGGCGGCAGATGAGGGCGATCCTCACCGACCGACCGCTCACGACGTATACAGGTCGAACAGAACTCGTGCAACGACTCTTGGCGGATCACTGCGAACTGTGTGGTTCGCGGGAGTTCGTCCAGGTGCATCATGTCCGGGCACTGAAAGACCTGCGGAAGGCGGGGCGACCGGAAAGACCGGCCTGGGTGCAGGCGATGGCAGCCCGTCGTCGCAAAACCCTGGTCGTCTGCCGGGAGTGTCACGCGGCCATCCACGCCGGACGGCCGACGCGACGAGGCAGCGCGGAATGAGACACTGGAGAGCCGAGTACTCCGAAAGGCGTAAGCTCGGTTCGGAGGGGGGCCGATGGAAAAGTGCCTCGTAAGAGAAAACTCGCCAGCGGCCTACCCTACATGACCACGGAGGAGCACCACGCGCTGACGGCCGCGCTGCTGGCGTCGCCGGCGATGGTGGCGCTCTCGGGCTACCGCGCCGCGGCGATCCACCGGCCGCTGGAGGAGGCCGGCTGGGAGCGCACGGACATGGACGTGCCGATCAGCGCCGCGCGTCACCGGGAGGGGCTGCGCCGCGTCGAGTCGCTCTGGCGGAACCCCGCGGCCGTGGCGGCATGGGAACGAGCACGCGTCCAGCCCTCTTTATTTGAATTTGATGGATGCGATGCGATCGAGCCCGCGCCTCAACCAGGGTCATCATGACCCCGGTTGACGAGGATGAGGATGAGGATGAGGGCGAGAGATGACCAGGGATGACGTGATGGCAGGGACGATGGGGCGGGTGGGCAAGCGCCGGATGGAGCGCGTGGCGTGCGCCGTGGACGACTGCGAGCGCGTGGCGGTCTACACGATCCACATTGAGTTGAGCGCGCCCGGTGTGGCGGGGATCAGCGTGCCGATGTGCCGCGAGCACGGCGACTATGCCTTGCCCGGACCACCGCGCGACTGGAGAAACACCGGAGAGGCCCGATGACCACGCACACGACGACCGTCTCCTTGCCCGTGATCGGCGTGCTCGACGCGGACGGGTTGCGCCTGCCCGACGGGTCCCTCGTCCCGATCAGAGGGGCGATCCGGCGCGTCGGCGACCTGTACGCCGGCGCACGCCAGCGTAGGCTTACCCAACCGTGGCTGATCGATGCCGAGATGCGCGCCGCGCTTCGTCACGGGAGCATGACCCCGACGACGTGGAGGGTTGGCGCACTATGGTAGGCTAGCGACGATGCAGAGGACAGGCGCCTGCCCTCGGGGCGCGCGTGAGCGGCCGCGACGGGGAAGCAACAGTGCCCATGGTGATCATGGACGCTGGCGCCGACCATCGTGCCAACCGTGACCATAATGGTCACGGTTGAGGGCTTGGGACAGGACGTGCGCGGCCGTGCACGGAGGGGGGACGGAGGCATGGTGGATACGGATGGGAGCGGCGTGAGCAAGTCCGGCGAAGACAAGTCCGGCGAAGAGATGGCCCTGGTACCGGTGCGCCAGCGCTACGTGGATTTCTATGGCGACGGCATCCCGGTGGCCGAGGCGCCCGACGGCGAGCTCTACGTGGCGCTGCGCCCGATCACCGATTTCCTGGGGCTGGCCTTCAGCCCCCAGCGCCGGCGCGTGCTGCGCGACGAGACCTTATCCGAGCGCGTGCGCGGGGTGCTCATGACGGCCGCCGATGGGCGCCAGCGCACCCTCCTGTGCGTGCCACTCGACCTCCTGCCGGGCTGGCTCTTCGGGGTCACGCCCGCGCAGGCCAAGCCGGAGGTCCGGGAGAAGCTCAAGCGGTACCGCGCCGACTGCTTCCGCGTCCTGTGGGAGGCGTTCAAGGGCGAAGCGGCGCGCGGGCCGCGGGCCACCCCCTCGACCCCCGCGGCGGCCGAGCCCGGCGTGTCAGGGGCGGTGATCGCGCTGGAGATCGCCACGGCGGTGCAGCATCTCGCGCACAACCAACTGGAGATCGAGCAGCGCCTGGCCGATGTCGCCGGCAAGCACGAGGTCATGGCCGACTACGTGCGCGGCTTCATCATCGAAACGAACCGGCGCTTGACCGACCTTGAGCAGGCCACGGGACAGAGCGCGACGATCACCGACGGACAGGCGGCGGAGATCTCCCTGGCCGTCAAGGCGATTGGGCAACGCCTGCAGGCGGGAGGCAACCGCGAGGGCTACGCCCAGGTGTACTCCGCCCTCTATCGGCGCTATCGCATCAGCACCTACAAGACGCTGCCGGCGGATCGCTACGACGAGGTGGTGGAGTGGCTCCATCGGTGGTACCTGGAGGTCGCGCCACCCGAGGCTGCGGGCGAACCAGGAGAGGGGGTGTAGCATGGCAACCCCGACGACCACGGCGCCCGCGATCGGCGTGCTCGACGTGAAGCGTTACGCGAACTGTGTTTGTGGAGAGGGTTGGGCATGAGCGCGATGGGCGAGCAACCAGGGCCGGCGGAGAATAGCTGGGGCACATATCCCACTGAGCAACGGCAGATCAAATTGAAGGAGATGCTGGACGAGTGGGAGATGAAGGGTACCCTTGATGACCGCCGTGGCCCTTTTGCTGACAAGGCTCTTTCTGGGGCGGACGCTTTTTGGCTAGCAATGCAAGCATTCTCCGATCCCGATAAGGCCAGGGCTAAGGAATGGTTAGACGTACCATCATCATATATGTTGGGCGATTCTGGTTTGTCTATGCTCCCCTCAGAAGATGCCAGCCCCGTGCAGCAACACCTAAAGGATGCCTCCCTCAAGGGAGTGCACCTAAAGAAGGCCATACTCACGAAGGCATACCTGAAGGGGACCAGTCTTAGGGAGGCTAATTTGGAGGAGGCCGACCTTCGGGGGGCCAACTTGGAAGGGGCCAGCCTTAGGGAAGCCAACTTGGAAGGGGCCAACCTTCGGGGGGCCAACCTGCGCGAGGCGGACCTTGTCGACGCCAACCTGCGCAGGACCGATCTCACGAAGGCCGATCTACAGGGAGCCAACCTCTTCAAGGCGGACTTTCGGAAAGCCAATTTTTATAAGGCGGATCTGCAAGGAGCCAGTCTCGTGAGAGCGAAATTGGCGGGGGCTAATTTAAGTCATGCTGTCTTCGGAATGAGAACGGATCTTGGTCAAGCGGAGCTAGGGGATAAGAAGCTTGGGCTTGTGTCTGTCGCTGACACCATCTGGAACGACGTCATCCTCGCATCCGCGGATTGGTCCTCGCTCCTGAAGGGGATGAAATTGGGGGATGACAAACAAGAAGAGGCGCCCGTGGCCGCACGCGCTAACCAGCAACTCGCTCTTGCTCTCCGCGCTCAGGGGCTTAACGCCGAGGCATCGGAACTGGATTATCGGGCTCGTAGGTGGAGGCTTAAGGACTTGTGGCAGAAACGTCGCTTCCCAGCTTTCATGTTTTCGGCGCTCGTTTTCCTTGTCTCCGGCTATGGATATCGACCAATCCGTAGCTTTGGCGCGTATGCAGTCACAATTCTCGTATTCATGGGCCTCTATTTGTTGAACTCTCGTGTTGTCGCCCTTCATTTAACCTGGGATGAAGCTTTAGTCCTCAGCATGAGTAGCTTCCATGGCCGTGGCTTCTTCAGTTCGACTGTTAACCTCGGCGATACCTACGCCCGTCTGTCCGTCGTGGAAGCCTTTATCGGTCTTTTAATCGAGGCAACGCTCATTGCGACATTCACGCAGCGAATTTTCAGATGACGCAGCCTATGCATTTCCTCTACTTCTTACACAAAGAGTGCCATGAGGATGGGTTTCGTCGTGAGCCGCACACACAAGTGACGCGATAGTGCCATTCGGGGGCGTAGACGGATGATTGCGAAGAACGAAGCGACACAAGCCATAATCGGCGTGCTCGACGTGGATGGTCTGCACCTGCTGGGGCAGCCTCTCGTCCCCATCACGGGGACGATCCGACACGTCGGCGACCTGTACAAAGGGGCGCGCCGGTACGGCCTGACGCAACTCTGGCTGACCGACGCCTGGGTGCGCGCGGCCGAGCTGCCCGCCACGCTCGACGCCGGTGGGCGCTTCCGCGAGGTGCGCCACCCGTTCGTGAGCGACGGCCTGGCCGAGTTGCACGCCTTCCCCGAGGCGCTGGGCGCCTGGCTGGCCCTGCGCAAGAAGGGCGAGGCGGGCTCGGGCGTGTCCATCGCGATCCCGCTGTACGACGAGCACGCGGTGTGGGGGCTGGACACGGACGGGGCGACGCTGCTGGCGGCGCTGGTGGCCTACGCGGGGGCAGTGGGCGCGCCGTACTACAGTTCGCCGGGGCGGACGGGGACGGACCTGCTGCAGGAGCTGGGCAAGCGCGGGGCCGGCAGCCAGCGGGAGTACCCGGAGGGGCTGCCGGCGCCAGCGGGGCAGGCCGAGACGGTGACGGAGTTGAGCTGGCTGCGCACGCTCTCCCCCGACGAGCGCCCAAAGCGATACGTTCACAGCTACGACAAGAATGCGCAGTGGCTCTCGGCCGCGGGCGTGGTGGAACTGGGCCTGTCCGGCATCGAGGAGCGGCGCGATCCGGGCGGCAAAGTGCCCTTCGACAAGCGGCTGCCGGGGTACTGGTTGGCCCGCATCGCCGGCGCGGCGGAGACGTGGTGCTGCACGCCGACGGTGGCGTGGGCGCTGGAGCGGGGCCAGGCGGTGGCAATCACCGAGGCGCACGTGTGGACGAAGCACAGCCGGGCGATGGAGACGTGGTACGAGCGGCTGCGGGGGGCGCGGACGACGCTCCAGGGGGACACGACGCCGGCGGGGGCGCTGGCCCTGCGCGCGCTCAAGCTGACCTACAGCCTGACGATCAGCGGCTTCAACAGCCCGTGGCACCGGGAGAAGCGGAGTTCCTTGTACCGGCCGGACTGGCGGCACGCGATCCTGGCGCAGGCCAACGCGAACCTGTCGCGGGCGCTGCACAAGATGGACCAGGCGGGGTACACGCCCGTCGCCGTGCACAAGGACGCGGTGTACCTGGTGAGCGACGAGCCCGATCCGGTGGCGGCGTGCCCGCCGTCGGTGACGCTGGGGACGGGCCTGGGGCACTTCAAGGTGCAGGACGCGGCGATCCCGCTGGACCTGGTGTTGCCGGCGTTCGACGGGACGCGCGGGGGGTTGGGGACGCTGCTCAAGCTCCTGAAGCCGTTGCGCGAGCGGGCAGCTGTGGAAGGGGCGGCGTAGCGTGTCAGATTTGAGTGCGGACCTGGCGCGGGCGTACGAGGCGCGGGTCGCAGCGGCCGACGTGGAGCTGACGCCGGCGGCGATCCGCGCGGTGGTGCGCGTGTTAGGAGGCGGGGAGGGGCGCGCCCAAGTGGCGGCGGGCAACAAGGAGCTAGCGGGCCATCTCGGGATCAGCGTGCGGACGGTGCAGCGGTGGCAGAAGGAGGGCGGCCAGGGGGAGGCGCGGGCGGTGGCGCGCTCGACGCCGGGGCTGCGCATCAGCGTGCGGGGGATCGCCACCGAGCAGCAGCGGCAGGCCAATGCCCGGTCCTTCCGGGAACAGGTGCAGGAGCAGGGACTGGATGTGGGGGCGTGCCGGGTCATGGTGAAGGTCTACAACGAGGACCGGCCGCGGCCGCGCAACATCGGCCCACAGCATATCGGGGGGGACGCGCTCACGGACGCGCTGGACGCGCTGGAGGCGGGGAACGCAGCGGGGGCGGCCGACGCGTTCGGGGCGGCGTGGCTGGAGGCCTACGGGATGGATGCCGTGGACGCCACCATCACCGATGTCATGGGAGCATTCGCGATCGCGCTGTGACGTCATCCGACAAGGGATAGGGACGAACCTGCACGATCAACTTGTTGGCCGCTGTGGTGCGTGAGGAAGGAAAATCGTGGCGTGATCCCCTGTTGTTGGGTCCACGACGGGTCAACATGATGTTGACCCATCAACCTGAGATAGTAGGACAGGGGTCATCGATGAAGGCGAGATAGAGGAGGAGGCCACGGTGGGGACGGATGAGATAGTGCTGGCACAGGACCCGACAACGGCGCTCGCGGTCATCGACCAACGCCAGGTCGCGCTCCTGGAAGCCGATGAGATCCTGGCGGTGCGGGCGGGAGACGACGAGATCTACGTGCCGCTGCGGGGGCTGTGCGCCAACCTCGGCATCGCGCCAACGGGGCAGGTGCGCCGCATCCGCGCGGACGAGGCGCTGGCCGATGGCCTGCGGGAGGTGCGCATCCGGACCGCTGCGCGCGGCCTGCAGACGATGCAATGTCTGCGCATCGACACGGTGCCCTACTGGCTCAGCGGCATCGAGCCGGGTAGAGTCCGCCCCGAGCTGCGCGCCAAGCTCATGGCCTACAAGCGGTGGGTCATCAAGAAAGTCTACGAGGCCTTTCAAGAGGAGACGGGAATCGGACGGACGGCAGCCGGGGAGATGGCCACCGTCGCACGCGATGACGAGATGCTCTCGCTGGCGCATATCCGCGAGATGGGACTGGCAATCGCGGCGTTCGCAGAGCAGCAGATGGCGTTCGCAGAGCGGCAGCAGGTCCACGAGGGACGTATCGGTGTACTGGAAGAGGGACACGGGCGACTGGACGCGCGCCTCGACCGCGCGGCAGGGGTGGTCGGCGGCCTGGTGCGCAGCGTCAAGGCCCTGGAGCAGCGCCTCGCGCCGGGCAACGTGCTCAGCGAGGAGCAGGCGGCCGAGGTGAGCGACCGAGTCAAGACCGTGGCCGAGGCCCTGACGGCGCGGGACGTGGCGGCGGGGGCCGCGCCGCGCAATTGGTATGGGGCGATTTACCGGGCGCTCTACAAGCGGTATAACGTTGCGGGCTATCGGCTGATCCGGCAGGAGCAGTATGCCGACGTACTCGCCTGGCTCGATGATTTCCACGGAGTGGCCACGTCCGCGCCGCCGGCCGACGACGAGGAGTAGCCGTGGACGTGCCCATTGGCTCGCGGCACAGCGAGGGGGACGCGCTGACCGAGGCGCGGGACGCGCTGGAGGAAGGAGACGCGGCGGGGGTGATGGAGGCCTACGGCAGGGACGAGGTGGACGCCACCATCACCGACCTCGTGAGGATAGTCCAGCGGGCTTGTCAGGATGAGGGGGACGAGTAGTAGCGGACCTGATCCCGACGGCAGGGTGTTATGATAGGTGTACAGGTTGGTCATGGGTGAGCAAGGGGCAGGCGAATGGCACACCATGTGGTCGTTGTTTTGATCGTTCTGGGCGGCGTCTGCGTCATGGCGTCGCAGGTCATCAAGCCAAGCGCAGGGATCCGCCACCCGGCGGTCGGGTTATGGACGGTGGCCGTGGTCTGCTTCGTGACCGCGCTTCTCCTGCGCGGGACGAGCGCCGGGTGGTAGCCGCGCCGCGCCGCTGGCGCAAGACGATCGGCGCGCAGAGTGCGGAGGTCCAGGCGCTCATCGACACCCACCGGGAGGAGGTCGCGCGGGGCATGCTGCCCCGGAGGAGCTTGACTGGGTGGCGAAAGAGATCCGCAGCCGGACCCGTCCCCTGGACCCGTCCCCTGGAGGCTCTCACCGTGTGCATCGAGCAGCCAAACGCGGAGTGATGACGTGACGCAGCGCGACGACGTAGCGCGACGACACGGTGCCGTCTGACGGATGTTCATGCGACAGTCATGAGTGGGGCGCTATCGTGAGGGGGAATGGCGTCGGGGAGTCCGGTGCCGTCGGGCCGGGCGGTCGGGCCTTGTGAGGCTGATGGGGTAGGGCCGCCCGTGAGCTCCTCGGGAGGCCCATGCGGCGCTCCGCGCACCCGTGCATCCATGCACGACGGGGTGCGCGCCTTCCACCGAGACGTGCTATGGTGAAGCATGACATCCACCACTCACACCACAGGAGGGTCGCCATGCAGTTCTACAGTGTCCAGGCCAAGGAGAGCATCGAGGTTCCCGACGAGCAGGTCGAGCGCACGACCATGGCTAACGGCCGGCCCGCCGCGCGGGCGACCATCACGCGCGACGGCAAGACTCTCAAGCTCTTCAAGTTCCTGCCCGCCAACGCTGCCACCTCACCGGCCGCGACGACGCCAACGGACGCACCGGCTGCCAAGGCCACAGCGAAGAGGTCAGCCAAGGCCTGAGCTTGTCGCGGGGCAGGGCCGGTGCGATCTGGTTTCTCGCGGCTCACTCATCGGCGTCCTCCAGCAGCGGGACCACGCGCAGGTGCGGTTCCTCGCTGCGCGCCGCCCGTGCCGCTTCTGCCCCGGTGAGCATCGCTAGGAACCACGCCGCCTCCTCCTCCTCGCGCCCGAACTGCTCCCGGTCCACCAGGCTGGTGTCGCCGTCGAAGCGGGCGAGGGCATCTCCCAGGGCCGCGTCGTCGTCGTCCAGGACCAGGGCGACGCGCTGGGCTGCCGTCCCCGCTCGTCGGCCAGGTCGGACGCGGCGAGCGCCCGGCGCACCGTCCCGCGCAGCCACTCCAGCAGTGGCGTCGGCGGCAACGCGCGCGGATCGCGTGGCATCAGCGGTCCCTCCACGCGTGCCGCCCCGTGGACCGCACCACTCTCGCACGCTGGTCTCGTGTGCACCGCGCTCTTTCGGGTCTGCCCTGGACGGCAGACACCCGGCCCCGCGCGTCGTGCTCCGTCCGATGGCTGCCGACGGGGACAGCGCCCGCATGGCGCGCCGAGGGGGACCCACGAAAGGACCGGGGCTGGCCCCGCACAACGCCATGGCCCGACGAGCGACGAGGCTGCCGGCGACGAGCAGGAAGCCGATCGCGGCGAGGCCAACGTGCGTCGCCAGCGCCAGTGCCGGGAGACCCGCCCCCCGCGCGAGGACGGTGACGCCGGGGAGGGCCAGCCAGAGGACCATGGGTGCTGGTCCCCGCGCGCGGAGGGTATCCGCGCGCCACGCCGCCGCGCGCGGGAGGGTATCCGCGCGCCACGCCGCCGCGCCCGACTGCGTCGCGCGTCGGGACGCCATCGCCTTCATGGTTCCATTGGGGCCTGCTGAGATGGCCTGTTTTTGCCGAAAGGCCATCGGATGAGGCGGTCGCATGAGCCCGATTCGACCGTCCGCACGCTGTAGAAACTCTTGTGCGATCCTGTCGTAGCTGATCGACAAGGCCCGTTCCGAAAATCCTTCACCGATCTCAGCAGGCCCCAACGGCACCGTTCGTAGCGGCCGACGCGACAACGCTACCCGTTGCAGAGGTCGAAAGCCTCCCTCAGCGCGGCGACCGGGTCGCCCACGGGAATGAACTCTTGTCCCACGTAGCCGTCGTAGCCCGTCGCGAGGATGGCGCGCATAATGGCGGGATAGTACAGCTCCTGCGCGACACCGATCTCATGCCGACCGGGGTTGCCCGCCGTGTGGTAGTGACCGATGGAGGCGGCGTTGTCACGGATAGTGCGGATGATGTCGCCCTCCATGATCTGCATGTGGTAGATGTCGTAGAGCAGCTTGACGCGCGGCGAGCCTACCATGTCGCAGACACGTCTGCCCCAGGCCGTGCGGTCGCCTTGATAGTCGGGATGGTCGACCTTGCTGTTGAGCAGTTCCAGGACCAGCGTGACGCCCGCCTCCTCCGCCGCCCCGGCCACGCGGCGCAGTCCATCGGCGGTGGCCTCGGCGCCCGCCGCGTCGTCCAGGCCATCACGGTTGCCGCTGAAGACGATCAGGTTGGCGATGCCCCAGCGCGCGGCCAGCTCGAGGTTGGCGGAGATCTCGCGCTCGATGCGGTCGTGATGCGCACGCTGGTTCAGCCCGTCCTCAATCGACCGGTGTCCGTTGACGGCCACGATCTCCAAGCCATGCTCCCGCACCAGCGGCCAGTAGTCCTGGCCGACGAGGTCGATACCTGTGTAGCCGATCTCCACGAGGGCGCGTACCAGGTCTTCGGCCCCCATGACGCCGGCGAAACACCACGCCGAGACCGACTGCTTCATCGCTGCCATTATTACACCTACATCCTTCTCTCTTGTTCCGACGCGTACCCACCCGCGATCCGTCACTCTCGACGAGCGACATGCTGACGGCGGGCGGGTGGGACAGACGCCGGACGCCTGCTGTCCTGCCGCTTGCTACCCTGTGCTACCCTTTGACGCTCCCCGCCGTCAAGCCAGCGACGAGGCTCCGCTGCAGGACCATGAACAGCACGGCCACGGGCAACGAAATAATGACACCGCCCGCCGTCAACGCCCCAAGGTCGACCGTGTTCTGGGCGATGGCGCCTTGTAGGGCGAGCGGCAACGTCCACTTATCGTCCGAGGTGATCAGCGAGAGCGCCAGGAGGTACTCGCCCCACGCCGACGTAAAGGCGAAGGCGCCGATGGTCATCAGCCCCGGTCGCGCCAGGGGAAAGATGATATGGCGCAGCACGTCGAGGGCGCGGCCCCCGTCAACCAGGACGGACTCGTCCAACTCGCGCGGGATGGCGTCCAGGAACCCACGCAGCAGCCACACGCCCAGCGGGATGTTGATAACCACATAGACGAACCACAGCCCGACGAGCGAGTCGGTCAGTTGGAGGGCGCGCAGCAGCAAGACGGTCGGGATCACGACCACGATCCCGGGCAGCAACTGGGCCACCAATAAAATGATCGCCATGCCGCTACGCCCGCGGAAGCCGTAGCGCGAGAGCGCGAAGGCCGCCGGGGCGCACAACAGGATCACGCACACCGCCACGCTGGCGCTGACCTTCACGCTGTTGAAGAACGCGGTTGAGAACCCTATGCTGTTCCACACCCGTCCGAAGGCGTCGAGGGTGTAGTGGCGCGCGTCGAAGATGGCCGTGGGCGACGCGGCGAGTTCGGCGCCAGGCGTGAGCGACGCGAGGTACACCCAGATGATGGGCCCCAGGAACAGCAGCAGGAACACGCCCATACCGATGTACCAGGCTACGTTCAGCAGAGCGGCGCGTCGTCCCATCGGTCCTCACTCCTTCGTCGGTTGCGCGACCCGGAAATACACGGCGATCACGACCGCCAGGATGGCGAACATGGTCATGCCGATGACCGCGGCGTAGCCCCAGTCGAGCAGGTACTGGAACTGCCTGAAGAGATAGATAGCCGCCAGTTCGGTAGCGTCGCCGGGTCCTCCCTTGGTCATCTGCCAGGCGAAGTCGAAGCTGTAGAAAGCGCCGATGCCCAGCAGCAGCCCGGCCACCAGGGCGGTCTTGCGCACGCCCGGCAGCGTGATATCGAGGTGCCGCCGCAGGAAGCCCGCCCCGTCCATCTGCGCCGCCTCGTAGAGATCGGACGGGATGCCCTTGAGCGCCGCGAGCAGCAAGATCGTCATGAAGGGGATTCCTTTCCAGCCGCTCACAATGGTGACCGTCGGCAAGGCCGCGCCGTACACGGCAAGGGGCGTGCTATCGCCCGACAGGTGCAGCGCGTGTAGCACGGCCTGAAGGATGCCGGACTGGGAATCCAGGATCCATTGCCAGGCGTAGGAGACGACGATGGTCGGCGTAATCCACGGCAACAGGATCAGGCCGGTGGCCAGGCCGGTGAGCCGGGTGCGGTGGTTGAGGGCGAGCGCCAGGGGGAAACCGACAACAAACTCAACGGCGATGGTCCCGGCCGTCCAGATGCACGTCCGCCACAGGCTGGCCCAGAACTCAGGGTCGCCCAGCAGCCGCTGGTAGGTGCTGGGGCCGACGAACGTGGGAGTCGGCGCGTACAGTAGCTTCCAGTGCGTCATGCTGAGATAAATCTGATCGGCCAGCGGGTAGACCAGGAACCCACCGATCAACACGACGCACGGCAGCATGAGTAGATACGGCAGCGCCAGCTTGCGCCAGGGGCGAGGGCGCCGTAATGCACGGGTGTGATCGGGCAGGACGGTTGTGCTCATGGGTAGACGAACACCGCCTGCAACGGCGGGACCTCCGCGTGATCCACGGCGGCATACGCGTCGGCGGCCTGCTCCGGCGAGAAGCGCGCGGTGATCATACGCTCCATGTCGAAGCGACGCAGGATGTCCAGCACGGCCGCCGTCCGTCGCTCGGGCGTCCAGTTGACCAACAGCGGGTTGATGCGCCCCACCTGCGAGGAGCGGATGCGGATGCGGTTGTGGTGGAACTCGCCGGTCAGCACCAGGTCCGTCGCCGGCACACCGTACCACGACATCGCCACGACCTCGCAATCGGGCGCCGCGGTGCGGATGGCCTCGTGTAAGGCGCGCGGACTGCCCGTCACGTCGAAGACCGTGTCGGCGCCGCGCTTCTCCGTCAACGCGCGTACTGCCAGCGCGACGTCGGGGACCGCGCCCGGATCGATGGCGACATCCGCCCCCCACGCGCGCGCCTGTCGCAAGCGATCCTCCAGCGGATCCACCACGACCACGGTGCAGCCGCTGGCCTTGCAGAGGCGGCCGATGATCTGCCCGATCACCCCCTGACCGAAGACGACCACCACGTCGCCGTAGTGCAGGGTCGCGTCCAGGACGCCGTTGAAGGCGGTCGTCGCGTTCGCGAGGAAGATGGCCCGCTCATCCGGCAGATCGCCCACCAGGATGAGCTGCGTCGCGGGGAGCACATGATAGCTCTGATGCGGCCGGTAGCAGAAGGCGTGGGCGCCCACCAGCGCGGGCGATACCCCCTCGCCGACACGCTCGACGACGCCGACGCAGGCATAGCCATAGGCGAGCGGATACGCCCAGGTAGGCTGGTCCCCCTGGACGAAGAGGCGGCGCTCGACGTCCTGGACCATGCTCCAGTGCGGGGCGCGCCCCCGATACACATTCATCTCCGTCCCGTGGCTGATCGCGGAGAGGGTCACGCGCAGGAGAGCCTCGCCTGGTCCGACGAGGGGGATATCGACCTCGCGCATCGCCGCCGTGGACGGCCGTGGAAAGTAGATCTGCTGGGCAAGTGACATGCAATTCTCCTTGGGAGCGCCTGCCCGATTCTATTGCGAGGGGGCGCGCGCACAATGGGCGCCACGGGGGGAAGGCCGCGTGCGGCCCTCCCCCCGCGACGGGCTACTGCCCCTTCAACACCTGGTTGATCCGATTGACCATATCCTTGGTCGCCTGGTCGACGGTCGACTTGCCCGTCGCGACGGCCTGGACGGCCGTCTGGACGGCGTCGGGCTCGAGCGCCCCCATCTGTGGGATCTCCGCGGCGGGATACTGGTAGGGATACGCCATGGTCAGCCCTTTCATGAACATGCTGGTCGGCGACTTGCTCCACGGCGTCACGTCCGCGAGGCTCTTCCTGCCCGGCAGGTTGCCGAGTCCCTGGCACAGCGTGTTCATCGCCTTCGTCGGGTCGGTCGCGTAGCGCACGAACTTGAAGGCGGCGTCTTTGTTCTTACCCTGCGTCCACATGACCAGCGGCCATCCGCCCAGGAAGCCGAACCGCCCCTTCGGGCCAGCCGGGACGAACGCGAGGCCGGTGTCGGCGGTCAAGCTCTTATCGGGGTAGATATTGAGGACCCAGGGGCCGTCGATCATCATGGCCAGCTTGCCCGCCGCCCACAGTGGCTCCAGCTTGGCGTTGTCGTAGACCGGCGAATCGGGCGGCGTCACCTTGTCCTTGGTGTACAGGTCCGTGTAGAATGCCAGCGCGTTGCGGAACTCCGGCGAATCGAACCCGCAGGCGCCCGACGCGGTCAGGTAGCGCGCGCCATACCCCAGGTAGACGTTCATGAAGGTCTGCAGGGTGAAGTAGGACACGCCCATCGGGACGCCCCAGCCGTAGACCTTCTGGGCCGGCTTATTCAGCGCGACGGCGGCCTGGCGCATCGACGCGAAGGTGGCGAAGGCCTTGGTGGGGTCGATCCCCGCCTTCTGGAGCAGCGACTTGCGGTAATAGACGATCCGTGTCTCTTCCGCGACGGGGCTGCCGTACCAGTGGCCATTGATGTTGTAGTAGAGGTGGTCGCCGGGCAGGATATCCGTGGTGATGTCGTGCCCGACCTCTTTGGACCAGGCCTGAAAATAGGAATCGAGCGGGGTCAGGGCCCCGGTCGCGGCGTATTGCGCCACGACATCGTTGCCCATCATCGAGATGTCCGGCGCCGTGCCCGTGGCGATGGCCGTGGTCAGCTTCTGGGCCTGCTCCGCCCAGGGTACGATCTGCATGTTGACCGTCACGCCCGGATTCGCCGCCTCGAAACCCGCGATCGCTTTCTTCCAGGCGTTAACGGACGGGGTGTCGGTATTGAATTGCCAGAAGGTCACACTTGTCGATGCGTGCGCCGTTGCCGCGTCAGCCACGACCCGCGGAGCCTCGATAACCGCCGGGATGGTCGCTGTCACCGCGGCGGCCTGCGCCGCTACTTTGAGGAAATGTCGTCGCTCCATTATTGCGTCATCCTCTCATGCTATCAGCATGCTGTTCGCGTAGCGTCGGTATCCTCGATGATACCCGTTCGCCCGAGCTATCTACAACGCGTCCCACGCCTCCTTTCGCCCATTTGCTGCTATGCTAAACGTTTGGCATGGGCTTAGTGATGACGATACACCAAACGTGGCGGCTTGTCAAGCGCTGTGACGCCGTTGACAATGGGTGATGTATCGGGTACGGTTGGGAGCGAAGCATTTAATATAAAACGTTTGGCATCGCGGGCGCAAGGGCAGAGGTAGACAGCGACGATGGCGCGCACAACCATAAAAGACATCGCGCTCGCGGCGGGTTGCTCCATCACGACCGTCTCGCACGCGCTCAACGGGACGCGGCATGTGCGGGCGGAGACGCGGGTCAAGATTGAGGAACTCGCGCGGATCATGGAGTACCGGCCCGATCCGGTCGCGCGCCTCCTGCAGGGACAGGATTCCCTGCTCGTCGGCCACATCCTGAGCGGGCTGCACGACAACGCCTTCTTCGCCCTGGTCGCCCGCGGGGCGGATCAACGCGCTCAGGAATTGGGCTATGCGACGCTCCTATCCTACACCGACCGTCACGTCGAGGCGGAGGAGAGGGCGGTCCGACTCCTGCTTCAGAAGCGTGTCGACGGCATCATTTTCACGACCCCGATGGCCGCGGCAAACGTCGAGCGAGCCGTCGCGGCGGGCGTCGCAACGGTCATGATCGAACGCCCGCTACCGGTGGTGGGCGCTCACGTCGTCACCGTCGACCAGCGCGGCGGCCTGCGCGACCTGACGCGCTTGCTGATCGACGAGGGCCACCGGCGCCTGGCCTACATCGGCGCCAATTTCTCGCGGGAGGACGGCGATGTCGTCGAGCAGCAGCGCCTGCAAGGTTTTTGCGACGCCGTCGAGGAGGGTGCCCTGACGGTCCCACCCGCGCACATCCGCCTCGTCCCCTACGGGACCGCGTCAGCGCAGTCCGCCTGCCAAGACGTGCTACATGCGCCCGATCAGCCAAGCGCGCTCGTGATCGGCAGCGACATGCTGGCCGCCGGTGTGCTCCAGGTCCTGTACGAGCGCGGCCTGCGCGTGCCGGACGACATATCGGTCGTCAGTGTCGACGATACCCTGGGTCCGTATCTGGCGCCTCCATTGACCGAAGCCGAACCACAAACCGTTGAGATGGGACGCCAGGCCGTCGAACTCATCGTCGCCCAGTGCCAAGGGACGGCGGGACCTGGCCATCGCGACGGCCACCGTGTCACCCTCATGCCTCACCTACGCGTTCGCGCGTCCACGCGGGCCATGCCCATGGCAGACACTGGGCTACACACGACATATGTCGCTGGTCATGATGTTTAGCCAGCCAAAGGGTCGGTTTGGCCATCTCCTCTAGCCACGTTGCCCTTTTCGATTCGAACGAACGATGACCCTTCGTCGTGTTGAGACGTACGTGAAAGCCTTTGATGATGCGATAGAGTCGATCAGTATCTAGGCTCTCAGGGGTGGCTAGGCGAGATGGCCAACCACCTGGCCAAAAGAGAGGTTCTCAGGCACTTTTGGTGATGCCGGTGGAGTGCGACGTGGTGACACTTACTGAGCAAAGACAGAGCGAGCGTTCACAACGGATCACGGTGAGGGCGATGAGAGGGCTGGGTTGAAGGCAGGATAGTCGAATCGGTCGTCGCGATCTAGGGCATAAGCACAGCGGCCGCCTTGTCGCCCTAAGATCGAGCGTCATCGACGGCCATTAGGCATCACCAAAAGTGCCTGATGTAAGACATCACATTCGTTGAGCCAAAAGCACAGCTGAGGCAGGCAAAAAACCGCACGATCAGTGAGCAGAAACCGCACAATAAATGAGCCATCCACGATACAGTCATGGCGCGACAAAGGGAGGGAGACGGCGGTGCACAGCCGTTTTCAGGTGTGAAAAAGGGAGTCCGAGCGGACAGCGTGCGGATGGCTCAACGACTGTGCGGTTTCGGCTCAACGATCGTGCAGTTCGGCTCAACGACTGTGCGGTCTTACCAGGCGATGGACGGGTGGTGTGCGGCCATGGTACAGTAGCGCACACGACGAGAGACGATAAAGGATGAGCCGTCGGCAAAGGGAGCGCAGATGGGGCGCATGCATCTGGGCGTG